>Ga0210401_10000844_pt1 | contig 36962 bp, 26 predicted proteins | sample IncBWH32MmetaG_FD_150866 | JGI IMG/M metagenome (GOLD analysis project Ga0210401, IMG submission 150866) | Forest soil microbial communities from Barre Woods Harvard Forest LTER site, Petersham, Massachusetts, United States - Inc-BW-H-32-M | ecosystem: Environmental > Terrestrial > Soil >... | reverse complement strand
GGCCACGCGCTTGCCGATGCGGCCGGCAAACGCGCTGGAGCCCTTGCGGTTGAAATCGCCCTCCAGGCCGTGTCCAACGGCTTCGTGCAGCAGAATGCCGGGCCAGCCGGGACCGAGCACGACCGTCGTCTGGCCGGCCGGCGCCGAGCGGGCCTGCAAGTTCACCAGCGCCATGTCGACGGCCTGGCGCGCGTACTGGTCCAGGCGCTCGTCGGTGAAAATGGCCAGGTCCTCGCGTCCGCCGCCGCCGGCGAAGCCCTGTTCGCGCCGCCCGCCCTGCTCGGCGATCACCGTGAGCGAGATGCGCACCAGCGGGCGCACGTCGGCCGCGATCAGGCCGTCGCTGCGCGCGACCAGGATCACGTCGTATTCGGAGGCCAACGTCGCCATCACCTGGCGCACGCGTGGATCGCGCGAGCGGGCCAGTTTCTCGAGGCGCTCGAGCATCTGGACCTTGTCGGCGGCGCTCAGCGACGCCACCGGGTCGTCCGTACCGTACAGCGGCTGGTGCGACTGCGGAGCCAGCTGCGAAGCGACCTTGATCCGCCCGGCCGAACCGCTGCGCGCGATCGAGCGCACCGTGTGCGCCGCTTCCAGCAGCGCCTCCTCGGAGATGTCGTCCGAGTACGAAAACGCCGTGCGGTCGCCGGCCACGGCGCGCACGCCCACGCCCTGGTCGATCCCGAAGGAACCGGACTTGACGATTCCTTCCTCCAGCGAATACGACTCGCTGCGCGTGTACTGGAAGTACAGGTCCGCGTAATCGGTGCGGTGCTCGAATACCGAGGCCAGGATCCGCTGCAGTTTGGCCTCGTCCAGCCCGAAGGGCTGCAGCAACAGGGCGCGCGCGGTCGCCAGTCGTTCGAGGCAGGGTTCAGTGGGTTTCATTGGGCAATTTTTCCAGAAAATCCATCCTCTCAGGTCGTGCCGACCTGGCGATTTTTCAATCGTTTACGTCCCCAGATGGGACCTTGCGTCCCAAATGAAGGCTCGCCCGCCTTCAGACCAGCACGCGGTGCCGAAGTGCCGGCAGTGACTGCCTACATTCCGCGATGCGGGAAGGATCGACTTCACCCATGACGACGCCAGGGCCTTCGTCGCGCTCGGCCAGAATGGCACCCCAGGGATCGATCAGCATCGAGTGGCCGTGGGTCCGGCGACCGTTCTCGTGGCGCCCACCCTGAGCCGGCGCCAGAACGTAGCACAGGTTCTCCACGGCCCGGGCCCGCAGCAGCGTCTCCCAGTGCGCGCGTCCGGTGGTGGCCGTAAAGGCCGACGGCACCAGGATCAGATCGGGCCCATCGAGCGCCCGGTACAGCTCGGGAAAGCGCAAGTCGTAACACACCGACAGGCCCAGTTTGAGCGTGAGCGGCCCGTGCTGCAGCGTGAGGGTGGCCGGCGTGTGGCCCGGCCAGATGGTGCGGGCCTCGTCGTAGACCTCGCCGTCGCGCTGAAACGAGAACAGGTGGATCTTGTCGTAGCGCGCAACGCGCTGGCCGCCCGGGTCGTACACCAGCAGCGTGTTCAGCACCCGGTCGTGCGCGGGCGAAACGAGCGGAATCGTGCCCCCGACCAGCCAGATGCGGTGCTCGGCCGCCTGCGCGGCCAGAAAATCCTGCAGCGGCCCGCGCCCGTCTGGCTCGCGCACGGCCACCTTGTCGCTGTCCTGCAGCCCCATCAGGCAGAAGTACTCGGGCAAGGCCACCAGCCGGGCGCCCTCGCGGGCGGCCGCGCCGATCAGCTCGGCCGCATCGCGCAGGTTCGGCTCGATGGTGGCGCGCGACACCATCTGGATCGCGGCCACGCGCAGCCTGGAATTCGTCATGGGCTGCCTTGCGGTTGCTGGCCGGTTTTTTCCTCGGGGCCTTCGGGCTTGGCACGCTCGTGCCGCTTCACCTGCGGGTTGGCCCAGGTCCCCGTGATGTCGTACTCATAGGAGAAGATCTTTGACAGCGGATGGCGCAACACCCACTGCGCCAGCAGCGTCCCGATCCCGATGGCCGGATTGGCAATAAAAGCATACACGACCGCGGCCGAGGTCGGGCTGATCTCCGGGAGCACCACCACGTGCAGATTCTGCGACTCGGACTGCAGGTCGGTTTCGCCCTGGATCACCACGCTGGCATCGACGCCGAGCATCGCGAAGTCCTTGGTGCTGAGCACCCCGTTGGCGATGTGCGCGGTTCCCTTGATCGTGTTGAACGCAAAGCCCTTGGAGAAAACATCGCGGAAGTCGAACGACAGGCGCTGCGGCAGGGCCTGCAGCGACATCACGCCCAGCAGCCGGCCGGCGCCCGGATCGACTTTCAGGAAATTGCCCTTTTCGGCGGCCAGGTCCACGTCGCCCGACAGCGTCGCATAGTCGATCGAAAAGGGCGAGCCGAGCCAGGACAGGTTGGCGGTGAGCTTGCCCTTGCCGTTCTTGATCGCGTCGGGCAGGCCGAAGCGGGCCAGCAGCTTGCCGGCATCGACGATCTCCAGCGTGATGGCGAGCGTCATGCGGCGCTTTTGCGATCCGGGCTCGCGCTCCCACTGGCCGCTGCCGGAGATGTGGCCGTCCGGGTTGTCGATCTGCAGCCGCTTCAACTGCCAGGTGTTGGAGCGGCCGCTGCGCAGATTCTGCGCATCCAGCTCCAGGTGCCCGAGCTGACTCGATCCGAGCACGAAGTCGTCCGCCACCACATCGAGCTCGGGCAGCTCCCGCACCGGCGCATCGAGCACCTCGGCCACCGGTTCGCGCGCGCTTTCCGGGATCCGAAGCCGCGCCAGCCGGGCCGTCAGCTTGCCGGGCGCCGAACGCGTGCCCGAGGCCCAGTGCAGGGAACCGGAGGTCTGGTCGGCCTCGACGTTGACGTTCCAGCCGCCGTCGCTGGCGCGGCTGGCTCCCAGCACCACGTTGTGCAGCGGCTTGGCCGACACCCACAGCTCGTCGATGTGCGCGGCCACCAGGTCGGGCGCGATCGTGATGGCGCTGCCGCCGGCGGGCTCCTCCGGCGCCGATTCGAGCAGCGGCAGCCAGCGGTCCATGTCCAGCCGCTGCAGCGTCACGAGCAGCAGCAGCCCGGCCTCCGGCAGCGCGCTCGATGAGCCGATCCCGATCGCGCCGCGCTGGATGTGCATCGGCTCGTCCGGGCTGGCCCCGGCCACGCGTTCGACCTCCACGTTCAGCAGGCTTGCGGCCGTCACCCGCACGCTGTCGCGCAAGGGCGCAGAGCCGGCCACGGGCACCACGTCCACGTGCAGCGGCAGCGCATCGGCGGCCACCTTGCCAAGCGGCTCGGGCAAATCGATCGCCAGTCCCGTCAGGTCCGAGGAAATATGCGCTTCCACCGCCGGCCCATGCACGCTCAGGGTGAGCGCGTAGCGGGTCATGCCGCGCGTGTTGTCCAGGATCCGTCGCGCCAGCGCCGAACTGGTCTGCCTTCTGAGGCCCTGCGGCGTTGCGCCCCCGGCCACCCGGACCAGCAGCGTGCCGTCGGGCAGCGTGTCGGCGTCGATGCGGGCCTGACCGCCGACGAAGCCGGCGGTGATGCCGGCGATCCGGATTCCGTGCTGGGTGAAATCCACACGCCCCGACACCGCGGTGAGCGCCACGTCGCTGCGCAGCGCGACGTCGTTGCCCTGGAACAGCACCGATCCGTCCACTTCGGTGTCGACCGCTTGATTCAGCGGGACATTCAGCTTGATCTGCAGCCGCCCCGGCCCGCTCGTCTTGGCCGTTTCCAGAAAGCCGCCGATCATCGAGCTGACCGGGCTGGCGTTCACGTAGCCCACCAGGTCGGCCAGTTCCCCGGTGCCCTGGCCCGAGATCGCCAGGTGCGGGTCCGTGCCGGCCAGCCGGTCGATGCGGCCCGACACCTTGCTCAGGCGGACTCCGTACACGGAAGCCTGGGCGCCCACGATATCGATCTGGTCGCGATTGAAATTCACGTCCGCTTCCAGCCCGGTCATCACCGGCCAGGGCCGGGCGCGCGGGTGGGTCGGGGTGGCCGGCGCATAGTCCAGCGTGACGCCGGACACATGCAGCGAGGCGGCAAACTCGCCGCTGTCGCGCGCGATGAACGGGAACTGGTCCAGGCTGCCGCGCAGCTTCAGCGTTCCGCCCGAGGCGCGGCCGTCGCGCAGCGCGTAGGTGAGCCAGCTGCGCGTGCCGGTCCCGGCCGACAGCGGCACGTAGCGATGCACGGCCGCCACGCTGGCGCGCGGCAGGCTCGCGCTCAGGTCGACCCAGGGCCCGCCTTTGTCCTGCGCGCGCAAGGTTCCAACCGCGCTCAGCTCCACATCCTCGTTGCTGAAGGCGAGCGTTTCCACGCCCACCTGCAGCGGCGGCCCGGTGGACCAGTGCACGCGCGCATCGAGCCGATTGACCGGGACTTCCGGATCCTCGAACAGCCCGGGCAGAATCAGGCGCGCATCGGCGCTGGCCAGCGTCAACGTTCCGCCCGCCGGCGAGAAGTCGATCGAGCCGGACAGGTTTTCGAAACCGGGCTGCCCCGCCCGGGGCCGGCCGTTTTCGTCCACACCCGGCTCGGCCGGCTGCGCGGCCACGCTCAGGCGGTCAAAGCGCGTGCGCAGCGCAAAGTTGGAGACGTGGTCCGAATCGCCGTCCCACGACGCGTGCAGGTCGGAGGCGTTGCCCCGCATCGCGTAGCGCACGATCACATCCTGGGCCGGCGCCGGCAGTGGCAGGCGGCCGGCCAGCGCCGACAGGTCTTCCAGCGACACCGAATCGACGCTGACCCCGGTGTGTACCGGCGCGTTGGCGGGCGACAGCGGCCTGGACGTGCGGTAGCTGATGTCGGTCGCCGGCAGGTGCAAGCCGCCCGCCCCCTGCAGCGCCAGGTGCGTCAGGGCGATGTCCTGGCCCTGGGCCGTGCTGGTTCTCCATGCCTGCTGGGTGATGCGCCCCTGCAGGCTGGTCAGCCGCAGCGGCGGCGCGTCGGACCGCAAGCGCAGCTCCACGTCGGTGAACGCCAGGTCCACGCGCGCGCGCTGCACGGCGAGCGCATCGAAATCGATCCAGGCGCGCATCGCGCCGCTGCCGCGCTGCAGGCGGAACTGTTGCGGCATCAGCCGCGCGAACGATTCCAGCCGTGCCAGATCCACGTAGTTGAGCTGAACGTACACGCGCCCCGACCAGCCTCTCGGATCGGAAACCGGCACCGACCACGGGCGGTCGAACCATCCGCGCACATCGATCAGATCGGCGATGTCGGGGGGCGGCCGGGCGCGCAGCGCGAAGTAGTGCGTGCCCAGATGGTGGGACAGCAGGATACCGACGTCGGTCATGTCCACCGGCGCCGCGTTGGCGGCGGACTGCGTCTCGTCGTAGTAGTGCACGGTCGCGTGGCTCACCGACAGGTGCCGCTGCTCCAGCACCCAGGTCAGGGCCGACGCGTTGGAGCTGGCCGCTTCCAGGTCGATCACGATGCCGGCGACCGACAGGCGCGACTCGGACAGGCGCCGCACCTCGATTTGGGGCGCCAGCACGGTGAGCGACTTCACGCGCACCTGCAGCGTGGGCACGCTGGTCCAGGAGATCACCGCATCGATCTGCGGCAGCGTCAGCGAGACGGCGCCGCTCGCGTCATGCAGCCGCACGTCGGTCAGCTGCAGCCGTGGGTTGAAGCCCTGCCAGCTCGATTCGATGTGTCCGATCGTCACCTGCTGCTTGAGCATCGCCGAGGCACGCGCCTCGATCTGGCTGCGCCAGTCGTCGATGTGCGGCATCCACCACAGCCGCAGGCTGATCAACGATCCGCAAAAGACGAAGTAGGCGGCCAGCGCGGCCCACCCGAGCGCCCGCAGGCTCCAATCCAGCATGCGCACGCTGCCCTGGCCCAGGCGCTGCGCCAGCGAACGTTCGGCCGCCTCGACCACGTGCTCGACAATGCCCTCGACCGAATGAACGATCTCGGACGCGTGCCGGGCCGCGTGCGCGCCTGCCGGTGCGGACGAGCCATCGTCATGCTGTTCGATCATGAGGTCCGATCCGCGTCTGTGCGCGGGCTGCGTACAATGTCCGGTCCGATGCACGGCGCACGCAAAACCCGAAGCGGACGCTAGCACAGGCAGCGCCCCGATCATGCCGCCGTGCACCGCGCGACCGGCTTGGAATTGACGCTGACCGAATCTCGCGAAGGGCAGGACCTGCACGGCGCCGCTGCCACGGCGCTGCGATGCAGCCGCTTTGTGGCGCGCTCGCTCACCGCCGAGCTGGGCGCCGCCGCCGAACCGGAGGCGCTCGCCTGGCTGGTGGCCAACGCGCAGCAGCCCTGGGACCGGGCGCGCATCGAGGCGCATCTGGCCGCCGACCTGCGCGCCTCGGCGCCCTCGGATCCGGACGACTGGCTGCGCCCGGCGCTGCGCCGCCTGCGCCGGCGCGTCCTGCTGGGCTTGATCGTGCGCGACGTGGCCCAGCGCGCCGGACTCGAGGAGGTCACCGGTTCGATGACGACCCTGGCCGAATGCTGCGTGCGGCAATCGGTGCGGGTGCTGGCTGCGCAGCTCGCCCGGCGCTATGGGACACCGATCGATGCCGACGGCGCCGCGCAGGACCTGATGGTGGTGGCGATGGGCAAGGGCGGCGGCGGCGAGCTGAACGTGTCGTCGGACCTGGACCTGGTGTTCGTTTACGACGCCGAGGGCAGCACGCGGGCGCCCGCCGATTCGGCCGAGCCGGCGCGCGCGATCGGTAACCAGGAGTTCTTCGAGCGGCTGGGCCGGGCGCTGATCGCGGCCCTATCGGAACCGTCGGACGAGGGCTTCGTGTTCCGGATCGACATGCGGCTGCGCCCGAACGGGCAGGACGGGCCGCTGGCGGTGTCGTGCGCGATGCTCGAGGAGTACCTGACCCGGCAGGGGCGCGCGTGGGAGCGCTTCGCCTGGCTGAAGGCGCGCGTGATCTCCGAGCCGGTGCTGGCCGACGGCGCATCGTTCGCAAGTCAGCTCGCCTCGCTGGACGCGTGCGTGCAGCCGTTCGTGTACCGCCGCTACCTGGACTTCAACGCGATCGGGGCGCTGCGACAGCTGCACGCCAAGATCCGGCGTCAGGCCGAGCGGCTGGGTGGGGCGCGCGGCCAGGGGCGCGAGCACGTGAAGCTGGGGCGCGGCGGCATCCGCGAAATCGAATTCATCGTGCAGACCTTCCAGGTCATGCGCGGCGGACGCGAAGCGCGGCTGCGCTCGCGCTCGACGCTGGCGACGCTGGCAACGCTCGCCGAGCTGGGCCTTCTGGCGCCGCAGGAGTGCGACCGGCTGGCCGAGGCCTACCGGTTCCTGCGGCGGCTGGAACACGCGCTGCAATACGTGGACGATGAGCAGACGCACTGGATCGCGGCGGCCGGACCGGCGCGCGACCAGGTCGCCCACCTGCTCGGACTGGCCAGCGGCGAGGAGCTGATGGCGCACTACCGCGCCCACACGGCGCCGGTTGCGGCGCTGTTCGATCGCATCTTCGCCACGCCGGTGCGCGCCGACGCCGAGGCCCAGGCGGTCGACCTGCCGGCGGCGCTGCAGGCCGTCGGGTTCGCCGATCCGCAGGCGGGGGCCGAACGGGCCTCGGCGCTGCTGCACTCGCCGCGCGTGGCGGCCATGTCCGAAGCGAACCGGGTGCGGATCGCGCACCTGGTGCGCGGCGCGCTGCCCGCGATCGCCAGCGAGGCGCAGCGGGCGCAGGCCCGCTCGGGCGCGCCGATCGAGGAGATCTTCGTGCGCTGGCTGCAGCTTCTGGAAGTGATCGCGGGGCGCAGCACCTACGTGGCGCTGCTGGACGAATACCCGCAGGCGCTGGCGCGCGTGGTGCGGCTGCTGGCAGCGGGTAAATGGGCGGCCGAATACCTGGCGCGGCACCCGATCGTGCTCGATGAGCTGCTGGACGATCGGCTGGCGGCGCATCCTCCAGGACCGGATTTCGTGCCGCGCTGGATCGCGCAGGTGGGGCCGCTGCTGCAGGCCGAGCAGGACCCCGAGCGGCTGATGAACGTGCTGCGCGATGCCCATCACGCGCAGGTGTTCCGGCTGCTGATGGCCGACGTCAACGGCTTGCTGCGCGTGGAAGCGCTGGCCGACCAGCTCTCGGCGCTGGCCGACGCGGTGCTGGACCTGAGCCTTGCGACCGTGTGGCGGCTGCAGCGCGGCGAGGCGGCTGCACCGCCCCGCATCGCGGTGGTCGCCTACGGCAAGCTGGGCGGCAAGGAGCTCGGGTACGCCTCCGACCTGGACCTGATCTTCGTGTACGACGATCCCGATCCGGAGGCCCCGGCCGCGTATGCGCAGCTGGTGCGCCGGCTGGTGAGCTGGCTGTCTGCCGCGACGTCCAGCGGCGTGCTGTTCGACGTCGATCTGCGGCTTCGTCCCGACGGCAACGCCGGGCTTCTGGTGAGCGCGCTGGAGGCCTTTGCGCGCTACCAGCGCAACGCCGACGGACGCGGTGCCTGGGCCTGGGAGCACCAGGCGCTCACGCGCGCGCGCGCCTGCGCGGGCGAGGCGGGGCTGGGCCGCCGCATCGAGCAGCTCCGGCGCGAGGTGCTGGCGCAGCCGCGCGATGCGGCCCAGCTCGCCGCCGAGGTGCTGGCGATGCGGGGCCGGATGCTGCAGGGCCACCCGAACCGGTCGGACCTGTTCGATCTGAAACACGACCGCGGCGGCATGGTCGACATCGAGTTCGCGGTCCAGTACCTGGTGCTGGCCGAGGCGGCGCGCCACCCGCAGCTGCTGGACAATCTGGGCAACATCGCGCTGCTGAACATCGCGGGCCGCCTGGCGCTGATCGACCCGCAGCTGGCCGCCGCGGCCGCCGGCGCCTACCGCGACTATCGCCGCATCCAGCACGGCATGCGGCTGGACGGGGCGGCCTTCGCGCGGGTGGCGCGCGCACGGCTCGCCGCGCAGATCGGGGTGGTCGAGCGGCTGTGGCGGGCGGTGTTCGGAACCGACGCGCCGCTTACAGCAGCGCGCGAAGCAGCGTGAACGCGGCCATGCCGGCTCCCATCGCGGCGAGCATGCTGCGGCTCCACAGCATTACGGCGACCGCGATCAGGGCGGCGTCGAGGCGGGGATTCAGAATCGAAATATCGAGCTGCTGATCGGACAGCACGAGCTGCTGCGCGATCAGCGCCGCCAGCGCGCAGGCCGGCGCATAACGCAGTCCGTGGCGGATGCGGGCCGGCAGCGTGACCTGGTCGCCGAACAGCAGAAACAGCGACCGGGTGAGCAGCGTCACCAGCGTCAGTCCGCCGATCACCAGCGCCAGGTAGACGCCGCTCATGGTCCGGCCCGGCGGCGTTCGCGCGCCAGCTCGACTGCGATCGCCGCCGCAACGCCGGCCAACACCGCCGCCAGCACCGACAGCTTCAGCGGCAGCGCGTTGGCGGTGACCGCAACGACGCTGGCGACCAGCACCCCCACCACCATGGGCGCATCGGTGAGCGACGGCGCCACCAGCGTGATCAGCGCCAGCACGCCGACGAAGTCCATGCCCCAGCTGGGCGGGATCCGGTCCGCCATCAGGATGCCGGCCAGCGACATCGACTGCCAGACCAGCCAGTTGGCGACCGACAGCCCGAAGTAGAACCAGACTTGCCCGGTGCGGCCGGCCGCGTCGTGCGCGACGCCGGGGAAGCGGCGGATCGCGATCAGGTAACCGACGTCGCCGGTCAGGAAACCCAGCAGCAGTCGCCGCGGCAGCCTCAGATGCCGGAAGTACGGCTGCAGCCCGGCCGAGAAGATCACGAACCGCAGGTTCACGATGGTGGCGGTGAGCAGGATCAGCCAGACCGGTGCGCCGGCCGTGATCAACGGCAGCGAGGCGAGCTGCGCGCTGCCCGCATAGACGAACAGGCTCATCGCGAGCGCCGGCCCGAGGTCCAGCCCCATCCGCACCATCGCGACGCCAGTCACGAGCGCCCAGGCCCCGGTGGCGATCGCGGCCGGCGTGTACGCGCGCATGCCGTCGACGAACGCGGCAAGGCGAAGCGCCTGTGCGGGCGATCGCCTGAACAGCGCGGTGAGCTTCTCGGTCTGCATGCGGGGATGATCCGAATTCTAAGCGGGGCGCCAGCGGGATAGAATCGGCGCAACGCTGCAGGAGATGCGCCGATGTCGATGTCCGACCGGGACGGCTGGATCTGGTACGACGGCAAGATGGTGCCGTGGCGCGACGCCACCACCCATGTGCTGACCCACTCGCTTCATTACGGGCTGGCCGTGTTCGAGGGTGTTCGCGCCTACAAGACCGCGGCCGGTACCGCCATTTTCCGGCTGCGCGAGCACACCGAGCGCCTGTTCAACTCGGCCCGTATCTTCATGATGCAGATTCCCTACACGCCCGAGCAGCTGATGGAGGCGCAGCGGCAGGTGGTGCGCGTCAACAAGCTGGAGCAGTGCTACCTGCGCCCGCTCGCGTTCTACGGCGCCGAGAAGATGGGTGTCAGCCCGAGCGGGGCGAGCGTGCACGTGGCGATCGCTGCCTGGCCATGGGGCGCCTACCTGGGAGAGGACGGGCTGCTAAAGGGCATCCGCGTCAAAACGTCCTCGTACGCGCGCCACCACGTAAACGTGTCGATGGTGCGCTCCAAGACGGCCGGGCACTACGTCAATTCGATCCTGGCCAACCTGGAGGCCACGCGCGACGGCTATGACGAGGCGTTGCTGCTCGATACGGCCGGTTTCGTGGCCGAGGGCGCCGGCGAGAACCTGTTCGTCGTGCGCGGGGGCCAGCTGTTCGAACCGCAACTGGCATCGGGGCTGTGCGGCATCACGCGGCAGACGGTGATCGAGCTGGCGCGCGACCTGGGGCTGCCGGTGCAGTCCCGGCCGATGACGCGCGACGACGTTTACCTGGCCGATGAAGCGTTCTTCTCCGGCACCGCCGCCGAGATCACGCCGATCCGCGAGCTGGACGGCCGCCCGATCGGAGCCGGCCTGCGCGGCCCGGTGACGGAGAAGATACAGGCCGCGTTCTTTGACGCGGTCAATGGCCGCACGCCGAGGTATCGCGAATGGCTGACGCCGGTATGAGCAAGGTCCAGACTCCGGTCGTCGAACTGTCGCCGGAGGACCTGCCGGCCTTCTGTCCCAACCCCTCGATGCCCGTTTGGAACCATCATCCGCGCGTGTTCCTGGACCTGGGGCCGACGGGAGAAGCGATGTGCCCGTATTGCGGCACGCGCTACCGATTGAAACCCGGCGCGGCGGCCAAAGGTTCACATTAGATGTTTTCGATGATGCAGCGATTGACCAAGCCCCTGCTGTTCGCGTCCCCCGAGGAGTGCGAGCAGGCGTTCTACGAAGCGCTCGAGTCGGCCGACATCGAGGCGGTCGCCGAGACCTGGCTCGATGACGACGACGTCGTGTGCGTGCACCCGGGCGGCGCCCGCCTGGTCGGCTACTCGGCGGTGCGCTCGTCGCTGGCCTCGCTGCTGGCCAACGGTCCGCTGCAGATCCGCACCGTGTCGCGCAAGTGCTTCGAGTCGCCGACCGTCGCGGTCACCAACGTGATCGAAGAGGTGGTCGTGGTGCAGTCCGGCGCCCGGCAGCTGGTCCACGTGATCGCCACCAACGCGTTCGCCAAGACGCCTGCGGGCTGGAAAATGGTGCTGCACCACGCCGCGCCCGCCCCGCAGGGACGCGCGGCGGAGATCGAAGCCCCGCACGGCCCGGTTCACTGACGGGCGCCAGGGTCACTGCAGCTTTTTGTCCTTGCTGTCTTCGTCGTCGGAGCCCGACGTCTTCTTGCCCGATTCCTTCTGCTGCTCGCGGATCTGGCCTCTGAGCTCGCGCAGGCGCGCATCGACCTCGGACATCGTGTAGAAATCGGCGTCGGCCGCGCTGCGCGCCAGCCTGAGCTGCTCGACCGCAAGGGGCATGGCCCCCTGCAGCACGTACATTTCGGCCGTTGCCTGGTGCTCGAGCGTCTTTTGCTGCAGGGCCGCGTGACTGGCCGCCAGCATAAGGAAAAAGCGCGGATCGGAATGCGTCAGCGCCAGCTGGTCGCGCAGGTAATCGATCGCCTGGCGGTGGCGGCCCGCGCGCTGCAGCAGGTCGGCGTACTCGATCGCGGTCAGTCGCGACAGCGGAAAACGCGCGCTCGCTTCGCGGGCCATCGTCAGCGCCGCTGCGCGCTCGTCGTCGTTGCCGGCGGCCTGAAAGCTCGTCTCGCTGACCAGCTTGTCCAGTATCGCCGAGGGGGCCCGGGTGCCGCGCCGCGCGGTCAGGGCCGAATCGAGCGCCTCGTGGGGCTGCTTCAGCTTCAGCTGCGCCATCGCCAGTCCGTAGTACACGGCCACCTCGTTGGCCGCCGTGTGGTGCCGGATCTGGTCGGTAAAGTAGGTCTGCGCGTCGGTTGCGCCCTGCACCGAATCGTCCTGCAGCACCCGCAGCCGGGCCCGCACCAGCTCGAAGTCCAGGCTGTCGGCGTGCTGGTGCGTGCGCGTGCCCTGCACGCGGTTCTGAATGTCGGAGATGCGCTCGACCGTCAGCGGGTGGGTCAGCAGGTAGGCCGGCGCGATGCCTTCGTAGATGCGGTTGCCCTGCTGCATCCGGGTGAAGAAGGTCGCCATCGCGCGCGGATCGAAGCCGGCATGCACCAGGATGTCGAAGCCGACCCGGTCGGCCTCGCGCTCGTTGTCGCGCGAGAACGCGAGCTGGCGGGACAGGGCCGCGCCCTGGCCCACCGCCAGGGCCGCCTGCGCGGCGTCGCCCCCCGCGCGCGAGGCGAGCAGCGCGAGCAGTATCGATCCGATCGCGATCATGGTCGATTCGCGCTGCTTGGCGATCATGCGGGCGATGTGGCGCTGCTGCACGTGCCCGATTTCGTGCCCCATCACCGAGGCGAGCTCGGATTCGCCCTGCGCCGTCAGGACGGTGCCGGTGTGTACGCCGATGAAGCCGCCCGGCAGCGCGAAGGCGTTGATCATCGGGTCGCGGATCAGGAAGAACTCGAAGTCGATGTGGCGCGCCTGGCTGGCGGCGACGAGCTCGTAGCCGAGCCGGTTGAGGTATTCGGCGCCGTCCGGGTCCGGCAGGTAGCTCGGGTCCGCCCGCACCTCCACCATGATCTGCTCGCCCAGTTGCCGCTCCTGGGCGGGCGTCAGGTCCTCGGCGCCCGCCTCGCCCAGCGTGGGCAGCTCCTGCGCCACGGCCGGCGGACGCAGCCCCAGCGCCAGGGCCAGCATCAGGACCAGCCCGCGGGCGAAGCGGGGGGCCATCCCGGACTGCTGACAGGTTGAGGAACTTTTCACGGGCGTACGCGTTGCGGAAGCGGCCGCTTTGTATGATATCCGCGTGGCTGGATGGTTCCAGGCGAATCGGCGGGTATCCACGTGCGACTTGAAACTGTTTGCAACATAGGATTAAGGCCCGGAGGCCGGGCGCGATGAGCCGTCTGACTCACCTGGACCGGCAGGGCCAGGCGCACATGGTGGACGTCGGCGAAAAGGCCGAGACGCACCGGGTGGCGCGGGCCGAGGGCCGCATCCGGATGTCGGAGGCGGCGCTGGAGGCGATCGAATCGGGCCAGTCCAAGAAGGGCGATGCGCTTGGCGTGGCGCGGGTGGCGGCGATCCAGGCGGCCAAGCGCACCTCGGAGCTGATTCCGCTGTGCCATCCGGTGCCGATCACGCGGGTGAGCGTGGAGCTGCGGATCGATCGGGCCGCCTCGTCGGTCGTGTGCGCCGCACAGGTCGAAACCGTCGGGCGCACCGGGGTCGAGATGGAAGCGCTGGTTGCGGTGCAGATCGGACTGGCGACGGTGTACGACATGGTCAAGTCGGTGGACCGCGCGATGCGGATCGAGGCGGTGCGCTTGCTCGAGAAGCGGGGCGGATCCAGCGGCGAGTGGAGCGCGCCGCCGGCCGACTGATCAGGTCGGAGGGGCGGACGGCGGAGCCGTTTCGATGAAGCTTTGCCGGGCCGACAGCTTTTCGTAGTGGCGCGCCAGGTTCGGATACGGCCCGCGCCAGTCCAGCGCCGGAAAGCGGAAATCGAGCCATCCGAGCGCGCACCCGAGCGCGATGTCGGCCAGCGTGTAGGACTGCCCGTTGCACCAGGCGCGCTCGCCCAGCCCGCCCGAGGCCCATTGCAGCGCGGCGCGAACCTTGGACATCTGCCGCTCGATCCAGGCCGGGGACTGCTGCTGCGACGTGCGCAGCGTGTTCTCCAGCCGCACCAGGATGGCCGCATCGAGCAGGCCGTCGGCCAGCGCCTCCCAGGTGCGCACCTCGACCCGCTCGCGCCCGTTGCCCGGTATCAGGTGGCTCACCGGGGTGAGCGTGTCCAGGTACTCGACGATCGTGCGCGAATCGAACACCGCGCCGCCGTCCTCGGTGATCAGGCAGGGCACCTGGCCCAGCGGGTTCAGTTCCTGGATGCGCGTGTCCGGCGCCCACACGTCGATCATCTCGAGCTGGCACTCGATGCGCTTTTCGGCCATCACGATGCGCACCTTGCGCGCGTAATAGCTGGTGGGAGAGCCGATCAGTCTGAAATTCTTGAACACGTCGCCAGGTCCCGCCGCGACGCGGGAGGTGGATGCGGAATCCGGAGCGTCGGCGCCGATGGTTCCATCGTCGGCCGCAAGCGTTGGTGCAGTATATCGTGCAAAGCAGCATTCGGGGCCGATGCTAGACTTGCGTCTGCCCGTGCCGCCCGAAACGAACCTTCCGCTTTCGGAAACGACCGCCATTTCCCCGCTAGACGGTCGCTACGCGCGCACCACGATCGAGCTGCGCGCGATCTTTTCAGAATACGCGTACATGCGCGCCCGCGTGCGGGTCGAGATCGAGTGGCTGCTGGCGCTGACCAGGCTCGGCCTGCCCGAGCTGGCGCCGCTGCCGGCGGCGGCGGTGGCGAGCGCGCGCAGGCTGGCGCAGGGCTTCAGCGTCCCCGATTGCGAGCGCATCAAAGCGATCGAGTCGCGAATCAATCACGACGTCAAAGCCGTCGAGTACTGGATCAAGGAGCGCGCGGCCGAGGAGCCCGACCTGCTCAAGGCAGCCGAGTTCATCCACTTCGCCTGTACCTCGGAGGACATCAACAACTGCGCCCAGGCGCTGATGCTGCAGGACGGCCGAGCCGTGCTGGTGCGGCGCCTGCGGGCGCTGCACGCCCGGCTGCGCGAGCTGGCGCACCGGCACGCCGCGCAACCGATGCTCGCCCGCACGCACGGGCAGCCCGCCACGCCGACCACGGTGGGCAAGGAGTTCGCCAATTTCGCGGTGCGGCTGGCCACCTGCATCGGGGCGGTCGAGTCGGTCCAGCCCAGGGCCAAGCTCAACGGCGCAGTCGGAAATTTCAATGCGCACCGGGCGGCCTGCCCGCAAATCGACTGGGAGCCGGTTGCGGCCGGCGTGGTCGAGTCGCTCGGCCTGGTGTGGAATTCGCACACCACACAGATCGAGCCGCACGACTGGATGGCGGAGCTGTTCGATGCGCTGGCACGCACGAATTCGGTGCTGCTGGCGCTGGATCGCGACCTGTGGGGCTACATCGCGCTGGGATACTTCAACCAGATGGCGGTCGCCGGCGAGGTCGGATCCTCGACCATGCCGCACAAGGTCAACCCGATCGACTTTGAGAATTCCGAAGGCAACCTGGGGCTGGCCAACGCCGCGCTGCGGCATCTTGCCGAGAAACTGCCCGTGTCGCGCTGGCAGCGCGATTTGAGCGACTCGACCGCGCTGCGCAACCTGGGCGTGGCGTTCGGCCATTGCCTGCTGGGCTACGAATCGTGCCTGCGCGGCCTGGCGCGCATCGAGGTCGACCCGCAGGCGCTGGCGGCGGACCTGGAAGCGAGCTGGGAGGTGCTGGCCGAGGCGGTGCAGACGGTGATGCGGCGCTACGGGGTTGAGTTGCCGTACGAGAAGCTCAAGGAGCTCACGCGCGGGCGCGAGGTCACGCGCGAGACACTGCACCGCTTCATCGAGACGCTGCCCATCCCCGAGTCGGCCCGCAAGGATCTGCTGGCGCTCACGCCGGCCACCTACCTGGGACTGGCCGAGGACCTGGCGCTGAGGAGTTGAGTCAAGTTCCGAATAAGGCACTTCCTCGCAAGCCCAGAGCGCGCAACGTTCGGCGCCGTCTGCGCGTCGCCCTCGCGGCGGTGCTGGCCGCCGCCGGCGTGGCCGGTTGCGGATCGGCCGCACCACCGCCGCGGACGAGCCCGCCGCCGACGGTGGACCGCCAGCAGGTCGAGCAGATGATGGCCCGCTTGATGGGGCGAGCCACGCCGCCGACCCAGGCGCCAGCGCCACCGGCCAACTCCGTCGAGGTTGTCGTCGGCACTGGGCACACGGAGCCCATTTCTGCGCTGGCCGTCAGTTCCGATGGCCGCTACGTGCTCTCGGCCAGCATCGACGAGACGATCAAGCTGTGGGATGTGGCGGCCGGGCAGGAAACCCGCATGTTCCCGAGTGCGAGTCCGGCCCCGCCCAGGCAGCTCGGCTTCAGCGCGGACGCGACCCGCATCCTGATCGGCTACGGCGAATCGACGCGGCTGATCGATTTCGCCTCGGGTGCCGAGATCGCCCGCCTCGACGGCGGCAGCGCAACGCCCCTGGCGGTGACCTCCGATGGTCGCGTCGCGGTGGTCCAGCTGAGCACAGGGCCGGCGACGATCGATGTTTCTACCGGACGGATCCTCTGGCCGGTGCCCGGCGGCAAGGACCTTCAAATTCTCGCGCTCAGCGATGACGCGGCCACGCTGCTGGTGCGGGCCTCGGCCGCGGTGCGGCCCGGCGCGCCGGCCGGCGCGATCAGCCGCATCGAGGTGCAGGTGTGGAACCTGGCCGCGCGCAGTCCGACGGGACGGTTCACGGTCCTGCAGCGCAGCGGCTTCGATGGCCGCATGGCGCTGAGCCCGGACGCAAAAGTGGTCGCGGTCGAGGTCGGAGACGGAACGCTGCAACTGTACGACGCGGTCCGCGGCACGCCGGTCGCCACGCTCGCAACCGGCGCGGCGGCGCGGCCCTGGGCGACCACCACGCTGGCTTTCAGCCCCGATGGAGGCACGCTGGCATGGGCGTCGATCGATGATGTGGCCCGTCTGTGGCGCATGCCGGATCACACGCCACTGGTGGCCTTACAGGCGTCGGTGGTGCGTTTCTCCGCTGACGGGCGAAGCCTTGTGCTGGGGCGAGCGGCAGGGGGCGCGCCCGTGTTGCGCGACCTGGCCAGCGGGCAGGAGTCGCCGATCGCGTCGGGCGCCACCGAGGTCGCTGACTTGTCGCCGATCGCCGGGGGCCGCGGCGCCGCCACCGCTGCCGGGCCGGCCGGCGTGAAGATCTGGGACCTGGCGACCGGCCAGCTGTCCGCCTCGATCGGCTGCCCGGGCGCCAGCAGCGCGCGGTCCGTGTCGGCCAGCCCATCGGGGCCGATCGTTGCGATCGGCTGTGCGAATGGCTCCATATCCTTGGTGGACCTGACGGCACCAGGTACGCCGGTCCGGATCGTGCGAGCCGCCAGCGTCCAGCATGAGTTTGTCGATGTTCTGGTGCGGTTCAGCGCCGACGGCCGCCGCATCGTCAGCGTCGTCAACGACGAGCTGGCTCTGTGGGACCCCGCCAGCGGAGCATCGCTGCAACGCATCACGCTGCCTGCAGCGCCGCCGCCGGCCGCACCGGCCGGACCCTGGGCGGCATTCATGAAAGGAGCCACCACCCCCGCGGCCCAGGCAGCGGGCCGACCGCATGCGGCCACCAGTCAGGCCGAATTGATGATGTCGCCGGATCGGATCCAGGCCCTTGCGGTGCGCTCCGACGGGGCGATGGCAGCGATCGGGCGGGTCAACGAACTGGCACTCTGGGATCTGTCGACGGGCCGACTGGTCGGGCGGCTCGCGCCCGCCGGACCCGGCGCCTTCGTCGGCGCCGCCACGGCTCCGAATCTGCGCGACCTGGTCGAGTCGATGAATCCGCAGCGCAATGGTGCGAGCGCGCTCGCATTCAGTCCGGACGGGCGCACGCTGATCGCGTCGGGCTCCTACGGATACCGGCTGTGGGACATGGGCACGGGGCGCCAGATCGGCCCGCCGCCGTCGCCGACGAGCGGAGCCGGCGCAGTGGGCACGCCGCCCGACCCGGCTGCGCTGCTCGGTCAGCTGGAGCTGGCGCAATCCCTCGCGGCCGCCTACAGCCCGGACGGACGCCTCGGCGCACGGGCGTACGGTCAGATGATCCGCCTGTTCGATCCGGCGAGCGGGGAGCAGTTCGCCGAGCTTTCCGGGCATACCAGCGCGGTAACTGCGCTGGCGTTCTGCGCGGACGGGCGCCGGCTGCTCAGCGGCGGGCGCGACGGCTCGCTGCGGGTGTGGTCGATTGCACAGCGCCGCCAACAGGTCGCGCTGTACTCGGTGGGACGGCAGGACTTCGTTGACGTGACCCCGGAGCAGTACTACCGGGTCTCGCGCAATCAGCTGCGCGGGGTGGCGTTCCGGCTGAACGACCAGGTGTATCCGTTCGAGCAGTTCGATCTTCGCTTCAATCGTCCGGACCGCGTGATCGAGCGGCTCGGCATCGCGCCGGACGCGTTGGTCCTGGGCTACCGGCGCGCCTACGAGAAGCGCCTGAGGAAGATGGGTTTTGCCGAGCGCGACCTGGGCGAAACGCTTCATCTGCCGAAGGTCGAGTTGCTCACGCGCGATGTGCCGGTCACGACCGGTGCCGCTGAACTGCCGGTGCGGATTCGCGCGAGCGATGAGCAGGTGGCCCTGGACCGTATCAATCTGTATGTCAACGACGTGCCGGTTCACGGTTCGGCCGGCCTGCCGATCGCCGGTGAAGTGCGCTCCGTCGAGGCCGACCTGGATGTGCCGCTCGTGGCCGGGCGCAACAAGGTTCAGGTCTCGGTATTGAATCGCCAGGGCGCCGAGTCGCTGCGGCAGACGCTTTACACGACCTCGACCGCCGACCGCGGACCGGGTGAGGTCTGGGTGGTCGCGATCGGCGTGAGCCAATACCGCAATCCGCGCTATGCGCTCCGATTTGCCGCCAAGGACGCGGCCGACCTGGCCCAGGCGTTTCGCCGCCTCGACGGGCGGGCGGGCAGGGCGCGCGCCGTGCACGTGCTGCAGATCACCGATCAGGCGGCCACCCGCTCGGGCATTCGTGCGGCCAAGCAGTGGCTGGCGCAGGCGCAGCGGCAGGACCTGGCCGTCGTCTTCGCTGCCGGGCACGGAATCACCGACGACAGTCAGAACTACTTCTACGGCACGTGGGACATCGACGCCGACGCTCCGGCTGCAGCCGGGCTGCCTTTCGAGGACTTCGAGGATCTGCTCGACGGGATCGCCCCGATGCGCAAGGTACTGCTGGTCGACACCTGCTTTTCCGGGGAGATCGACAAGGACGAAGTGGTCACGGTCGCCAGCGCCGGCGACGGCACCCGGGTGACGATGCGCCAGTACAAGGCCGCTCGTAACATCGTCCTGCTGGCCGGCACGCCGTCGGCGTCGGCCGCCTCGTCGGAGCCGGTGGAGTCGCTGGCTTTGCAGCAGGAGCTGTTCGCGGACCTGCGTCGCGGAACCGGGGCCGTCGTGATTTCCAGCTCGAGCGGCAACGAATACAGCCTGGAGGGCGAACAGTGGCGCAACGGCGTGTTCACCTATGCCGTGCTGCAGGCCCTGGCTGCCGGGCGGGCCGATCGCGACGGCGACGGCGTCGTGACCGTCTCGGAGCTGCAGGCCTACGTGATGGAAGAAGTGCGCCGGCTGACGAAGGAAGCCCAGCATCCGACCGTGCGGCGCGAGAATCTGGACTATGACTTCGAAGTGTATTGATCGGGCGGCGGGCCGCAGCGTGTCGGGCGCGTTGGCGGGGCTGCTGGCATCGATGATCGCGGCGACCGCCTCGGCGCAGGCGACCCAGCAGGTGCCGTCGACGCCACAACCGATCCCGCTTCAACCGGCGACGATCGACCCGTCCGACCCGAACGGAGCCTCACCGCGCTTTCTGTTCGCGGCGGCGCTGGCAATGATCATCAAGACGGTGGGCGCCAACGTGGCCAGCAGCCTGACCCAGGGCATCGTGAACTGGTTCAGCAGCAGCCCGGGCCCGCCCGTGGGCGACGCGCCGGCTGTCACGCCGTGGGCGCCGCCCGCGGCCGGGGTCAACGCCGGCGCAGCCGCGGGCGTTAATGCCCCGGGTGCGGCCAGCGCAGCTGCGGCCCGCTTGTATGCGGGGATCGCATTCGAAGTGCACATGGTGGGACCCGGCGGGACCGAGACCGCGGTCGATCCGGCCGCGTACGTTTTCCGGTCCGGCGAGCGTTTTGTCGTGTATTACCGCCTTTCGCTGCCGGGGCGGGTCCATGTGTTCAACGTCAGCCCGTCGGGAGAGGTGATTCCGATCGAATCGTTGACGCTCGCGGCCGGTCAACTGGCGAAGCTCGGTCCGTACCTGCTGACCGATCCGGCCGGGGACGAGGCGTTGCGGCTGGTGCTCGAACCGTGCTCATCGCCGCAGCTCGTTGCCGCCACGCGCAACATCGTCAAGGCGGGCGAGGCGGGGCCCGCCGTCGGCAACGATGTTCTGATCCCTTCCTGCCTGGCAGCGCCGCAATCGGCGCCGGCGCCGGCAACGCGCAACATCGTGAAGGCCGCGATGGACGGCGGTACGGGATTTGCGCTGGACGCGGTCAGCAGCCAGGAGCTGGCGAGCGGGCGGCTTGCCGCGCGCGAGACCAACATCGCGGTACACCATCGCTGAGGGAGGAGAAAAATGAAAACCGTCCTGGATTGTGCATGCCTCGCCATCATCGCAGCTTCGCTGACCGGCATACCGGCGCGCGCTCAAATGCAGCCGGCGCCAACCGTAAAAGGGGCGATCCAGCCCTCAACGCCGGTGCTGAGGCCATCGGTGGTACAGCCGCCCTTCGTCGTCAACTTCTCGATTCCACCCGGCACCGTCGGAAGCTTTCCTGCGATCAGCGTGTCAGAGGCGTCGATCCCGGCGCAAAAACCCCGGCCCGGGCTGCCCAAGCCCAAGCCGAAGCCTGTGACCATCGAGCGCAGCCCGGACACCTACTCGGCGCGGTTCAACCAGATCCTGAACAACACGCCGGCGAACTCCTCGATGACGATCACCGCGTTCGTCGGCGGCAAGGCGAGAATGCAGTACTCCTACTCCAATATCCATCTGACGTCGATCAAACGCTCGCTGGCGGCCCCGAATCAGCCGCGCGAGACTCTGACGTTCGAGTACCAGGAGGTCAAGTGGGTCGCACTGCCTTGAGCGCGCCCGTGGCGGGCCTCAGCGCGCAGCCGGCTGCGACTCGTCCTTCTTGACCGGCTTGATCAGGTCCTCGCGCCGCACGCCCAGGTAGCGCGCGATGGCGGCGGCGACGAACACCGACGAGTACACGCCGAAGCAGATCCCCAGGGTCAGGGCCAGCGCGAAATAGTGCAGCGCGGGCCCGCCGAACAGCAGCATCGTGACGGTCATCATCAGCGTACAGCCGTGCGTGATGATGGTGCGTGAGATGGTTGCGGTGATGGCCGAATCGATCACCTCGGTCGCGCTGGCCTTGCGCATCGTGCGGAAATGCTCGCGCACGCGGTCGAAGATGATCACCGACTCGTTGACCGAGTAACCGAGCACGGCCAGCACGGCCGCCAGCACCGGCAGCGAGAACTCCCAGCGGAAGATCGAAAACATCCCGATCACCAGCACCACGTCGTGCAGGTTGGCGATGATCGCCGCCACCGAGAATTTCCACTCGAAGCGCAGCGCCAGGTACAGCATGATGCCCAGACACACCATCAGCAGCGCCAGGGCCCCGTCGTAGGCGAGCTCGGAGCCCACCTGCGGCCCGACGAACTCCACGCGCCGCAGCTCAACGCAGCGGCCGCTCAGCTCCCGTTGCAGCGCCAGCAGCGCCGCGGACGCCTCGGGGGTGCGCTCGGCCGGCGGGTGCTTGACGAATTCCGCGTAGGCCTTGTGCAGGTTGGCGCATTCGGGGGCCTCGCCGGGGGAAGGCTCGGCCGTGAGCGCGGCCATCACGATCTCGGCCTGCTGGCCGGAGGAGAACCCGGGGCGCGCCGGCAGCCGGACCAGCACGTCCGAGGCGGTGCCGAAGCTTTGCACCTGGAAGTCGCCCCATCCGAGGCGCCCGATGACCGAGCGGATTTTCTCCAGGTCGGCCGGCGCCCGGTACGACGCCTCCATCACGGTGCCGCCGGTGAATTCGATCGAAAGGTTCAGCCCCCGGAAGGCCAGGAAACCGACTGCGATCAGGAACGTGATGGCCGAGGCCGCGTTGAAATACAGCGAATACCGCATGAACGGAATCGTTCTGCGGATCCGGAAGAACTCCATCGTCGGTTTCGGTTGGGTTGGTTGGGTTGGACAGGGGCCGGCTTCAGCCCTTGGCGGCGGCCACCGCGGCGCCGGGTCGCCAGACCTGGCCGATCGAGAGCGATTGCAGGCGCTTGCGCGAGCCGTACAGCAGGTTGACGACTCCGCGCGAGACGAACACGGCCGAGAAGATCGACGTCAGGATCCCCAGGCAGTGCACCACCGCAAAGCCCCGCACCGGACCGGAACCGAGCAGAAACAGGAAAATGCCGGCGATCAGCGTGGTCACGTTCGAGTCGATGATGGTGGCAAAAGCGCGTTCGTAGCCCTGCGCGATCGCCTGCTGCGGAACGGCGCCCTTGCGCAGCTCTTCGCGCACGCGCTCGTTGATCAGCACGTTGGCATCGATCGCCATGCCGAGCGTGAAGGCGATGGCGGCGATGCCCGGCAGCGTCAGCGTCGCCTGCATCAGCGACAGCAGCGCCACCAGCAGCATCAGGTTGATCGCCAGCCCCAGCACCGACACCAGGCCGAACACTGCGTAGTACAGGCACATGAACACCGAAATGGCGGCAAAGCCCCACACGGTGGAGCGAAAGCCGGCGGCGATGTTCTCCGCGCCCAGGCTCGGGCCGATCAGCCGCTCCTCGATGATCTGCATCGGAGCGGCCAGCGCGCCGGCGCGCAGCAGCAGCGCCAGGTCGTTGGCGGTCTGCGTGGTCTGCTGCCCGGTGATCTGGAACTGCGAGCCGAACTCGCCCTTGATGGTGGCGACCGTCAGCACCTCCCCGCGCCCCTTCTCGAACAGCACGACCGCCATCAGCTTGTTCAGGTTCTCGCGGGTGACCTTGCGCATGAAGCGGCCGGCCGAATCGTTCAGCTTGATCGAAACGGCCGGTTGCTGATGCTCGTCGAACGTCGCCTGCGCCCCTTCCAGCTGCTGGCCGGAGAAGATCACCTCTTTCTTCAGCACGACCGGCGCGCCGCGCCCGATCGTGAAGCGCTCGTCGCCGAACGGCACCGGCGCGCCGCCCAGCGTGGCCGCCTGCCCTTCGGCAGACATGTCGACCAGCCGGGACTCCAGCGTGGCGGTGCGGCCGATGATGTCCTTGGCGCGCGCGGTGTCCTGCACGCCGGGAAGCTCCACCACCACCCGATCGGTGCCCTGCTGCTGGATCACCGGCTCGGCCACGCCCAGCTCGTTGATCCGGTTGTGCAGCGTGGTGATGTTCTGAGCCAGCGCGTTGTCCTGGGTTGACTTGCGCGCGGCCGGCGTGAGCGTCACGATCAGCACCGGGTCGCCGCTGTTGGTGTCCTCGCGCAGCGAAAGATCGGCGTTCGCATCGCGGATCACGCCCGCGGCCTGGGCGCGCGTGGGCACGTCCCGGAATCGGATCGTCAGCGACTCGCCTTCGCGCACGATGCCGGCGTGCCGTACGTCCTTGTCGCGCAACAGGGTGCGCAGATCGCCTTCCAGCCCCTGCAGCCGCTTGTTGATCGCCTCCTGCAGGTCGACCTGCATCAGGAAGTGCACCCCGCCGCGCAGATCCAGGCCCAGGTACATCGGCAGCGCACGAAGGTTCTGCAGCCAGCCCGGCGTGCGCGACACCAGATTCGGAGCAACCACCCAGGTCGGATCGGACGGATCGGCGTTCAGCTTCTGGTCGAGCAGGTCGCGCGCGCGCTTCTGGGTGTCGGTATCGCGGAAGCGGACGAATACGGCGGGATTCAATCCGACCGTCTCGAGCTTGCCGCCGGTGTCCTCGATGCCGGCTGCGTGCAGGGTCTCCTGCACGCGCGTGAGCAGCCCCGTGTCGGCGCGCACCGTCGCCTTGACCGAGGCGATCTGCACCGCCGGCCATTCGCCGAAGAAGTTCGGCAACGTGTAGAACACGCCGAAGCACAGGGCTGCGACGATGATCAGGTACTTCCAGAGAGGATAACGGTTCATGTGTTCACGGCAGAAACGGGACGGCCCGACGGGCGGCGGTGCAGGCGCGGGCCGGACCGCTCAGATCGACTTCATGCTCCCCTTGGGCAGCAGCGTTGTGACGGAAGAGCGCTGCACCGATACGGTCACGGGCTGGCCACCGACGGTGCCGATCTGCAGCGTCAGGAACTGGTCCGACAGCTCGGTGATGCGCCCGACCAGGCCGCCGGTGGTGACCACCTCGTCGCCCTTGTTCAGGGCCCCGATCATCGCCTTCAGTTCCTTCTGACGCTTGGTCTGCGGCCGGATGATGATGAAGTAGAAAAACGCGAACAGGGCCACCATCATCACGAGCAGCGGCATGCCCTGGTCAGTCGGTGCGGCCGCTCCCTGGGCGAAGGCGTCTGAGATCAGGGGCATTACGAATGCTCCGGCGAATTCAACCCGTTAGTATAGCCACCCGCCTGCCCGTCCCGGGCCGCGGCGCGGCCGGCCAGCTCTGAGCGGGCAAACGCCTCGAAGGAGCCCTGGCGGATCGAAGCGCGGGCGCGCCCCATCAAGTCCAGGTAGTAGTGAAGGTTGTGGATCGTGTTCAGCCGGGCGCCGAGCATCTCGTTGATCCGCTGCAGGTGGTGCAGATAGGCCCGGCTGAATTGACGGCAGGTCGCGCAGGCGCACAGCGGGTCCAAGGGCGAGGTGTCATCGCGGTAGCGCGCGTTGCGGATCTTCACGTCGCCGTGCCGCGTGAACAGCCACCCGTTGCGCGCGTTGCGGGTCGGCAGCACGCAGTCGAACAGGTCGATTCCCGCCCCCACCGCGGCCAGCAGGTCCTCGGGCGTTCCCACGCCCATCAGGTAGCGCGGGGCCTGCTGCGGCAGGTGCTGCGCCGCGTGCCGCATGATCGCCAGCATCCGCTCCTTGGGCTCGCCGACCGACAGACCCCCGATCGCATAGCCGTCGAATCCGATCGCGCGCAGGCCGGCGGCCGACTCCTCGCGCAGCGCCTCGAACATGCCGCCCTGGACGATGCCGAACAGGGCCCTGGACGGGCCCAGCCGGTCGAGCTCGTCGCGGCAGCGGCGCGCCCACCGCAGCGACAGCTGCATCGAGTCGCTCGCCTCGCGCTCGCTGGCCGGCCGCGACTGCCCTGCGGACTGGATCCAGTACGGCGTGCATTCGTCGAACACCATCGCGATGTCCGAATCGAGCACGTGCTGAATGCGGATCGACTCCTCCGGCGTGAGCAGCATCGCATCGCCGTTGATCGGCGAGCGGAAGCGCGCGCCGTCCTCGCTGATCTGGCGCAGCGCCCCGAGGGAAAAGACCTGAAAGCCGCCCGAATCGGTCAGGATCGGTCCATCCCACCCGGTGAAGCGGTGCAGTCCGCCATGGGCGCCGATGACCTGCAGGCCCGGCCGCAGCCACAGATGGTAGGTGTTGCCCAGCACGATCTGCGCGCCCACTTCGCGCAGATCGGACGGTGCCAGCGACTTGACCGCTCCATAGGTGCCAACCGGCATGAAAGCGGGCGTGGCGACCTCGCCATGCGGCAGCTGCAGCGATCCGGCGCGCGCCTGGCCGTCGTGCGCAAGCAGCTCGAAGCGCATCATGCGGCGCGCTCCAGCAGCATCGCGTCGCCATAGCTGTAGAAGCGGTAAGCCAGGTCGATCGCGTGCCGGTAAGCGCACCGCACCGGCTCCACGCCGGCAAACGCGCACACCAGCATCAGCAGCGTCGAGCGGGGCAGGTGAAAGTTGGTGACCAAGCGATCCACCACCTGGAACCGGTGGCCGGGATGGATGAACAGGCGCGTTTCGGCGTCGGCAGCGTACACGATGCCATCGCGCGCGGCCGACTCGAGCGCGCGCAGCGCGGTCGTTCCGACCGCCAGCACGCGCCCGCGCGCCGCACGGGTCGAGTTCACGGCGTGCGCGGCTGCCTCGGTCACCTGGTAGCGCTCGGCGTGCATCACATGGTCGGCCACGCGCTCGGCGCGCACCGGGGCAAAGGTGCCGGCTCCCACGTGCAGCGTGACGAAGGCGACGGCGACGCCGCGCGCGTGCAGGCGCTCGAGCAGCTGTCGGGTCAGGTGCAGGCCCGCGGTGGGCGCCGCCACGGCGCCGCCATGGCGTGCGTACACCGTCTGGTAGCGCGCCTCGTCCCGCGCATCCGGTGCATGCCCGATGTACGGCGGCAGTGGAACCTGTCCGATGCGTTCCAGCAGCGGCGCGACCTCGGTGTCGAACTGCAGCTCGAACAGGTCGCCGGCGCGCCCGACGACGCGTGCCTGCGCGCCGTCAAAGTCGATCAGCTGGCCGCCGCGGGGCGGGTGGCTGCTGCGCAGCAGCGCCAGCGCCGAGCGCGGATCCAGGATCCGCTCGATCAGCGCCTCCACGCGCCCTCCGCTGGGCTTGAAACCGAACAGGCGCGCCTTGATCACGCGCGTGTCGTTCAGCACCACCAGGTCGCCCGCCTCCAGCAGACCGGGCAGATCGGCAAAGTGCAGATCGGCGAGCCGATCGCCGGCCAGATGCAATAGGCGGCTGGCGGCGCGGTCGGCGAGGGGCCGTTGCGCGATCAGCGCCTGCGGTAAGGAGTAATCGAAGTCGGAGAGCTTCAGATCGCCTGGCATGGCTTGACCGGCCATCCGATCGGGCCTGCCAGCTGCGCTGCGCAGGGCTCAGCACCGATCAGGCCGGCATGATATCGCCGATGCGGTAGTCGATCTCGACGATCGCATCCGTGATGGGGATAAGGACTCGATACGAGCGCGACGGGATAGCAGGACCCCGCATTGCGGGCTAGCCGCCGCGCGGCGGCTCGGTGTAGCTTGGCCTGCGTCGGAGTTCAACTACGAAGCCTGAACGGCGAGGTGACCGCGTGAGAGACTTGCTGACGCGTTCGTGGTGGATGTTCGCCTGGCGCGGAGCCGTGGCGCTGATCTTCGGCGTGCTGGCCATCCTGTGGCCGGGACTGACGCTGCTGTGGCTGGTTGCGCTGTTTGCCGCCTACGCGGTCATCGGAGGCGCTGTGGTGATCGCGGGCGCCGTGAAGCACCGGCAGCACGATGGGGGCTGGTGGTTGATTCTGCTGTGGGGCATCGTCAGCGTCGCTGCCGGCATCGGCGCGATTTTCTATCCCGGCCTGACGGCCCTGGTGCTCGTTTTGCTGATCGGAGCGAACGCGCTGGTCACCGGCATTTTGGACATCGTCGTTGCGATCCGGTTGCGCAAGGTGCTTCGGCATGAGTGGCTGCTGATACTGAACGGGGTCGCCGCAATCGTCTTTGGCGTGCTCGTGCTGCTTTTCCCCGGTGCGGGCGCGCTGGCGCTCGTGTGGTTGATCAGCTTGTACGCGGTCCTCACGGGTGTGCTGTTGCTCGCGCTGGCCTGGCAGGCTCGCAAATGGGGACCGAGCGCGGGCCGGCTCGGAGACTTCGAAACGGCCACGCGCAAAGGGTGAATCCAGGCGCGCCTCAGCAGGTCCGAAAGGGACTTGCCTGGGGACGTGCCGGGCGCCACGGTGAACTGAAACGTCTCGCCATCATCGGGTTCGCGCCGAAGCAGGTCGCAGGCGCGGACAACGCAGCGCGCCCCCTTGAGGTAGATTGGCCGCATTGTCGTTGGGCTGCCTGCGAACACGATGACCACGCGTTACCGCTTTGGCCGCTTCGAGCTGGATTCCGCGACCCGGCAACTGCTGGGCGACGGGCAACCCGTGGCATTGGGCGCGAGGGCGCTGGATATCCTGCTCGCCCTGATCGAGCGGCGTGAACGACTGGTCACCAAAGACGAGTTGCTCGACGTGGTCTGGCCTGGACTCGTGGTGGAAGAGAACAACCTTCAGGTCCAGATCAGCACCCTGCGCAAGGTCCTCGGAGCGCAAACGATCGCCACCGTTGCCGGGCGCGGGTATCGCTTCGCCGCGACGCTCGGTGTGCACGAAGAGTCGTCGTCGTCGGCGGTCGCTTCCAGCCAGGCGCCGTCTTCGATCGCCGTGTTGCCGTTCTTGAACATGGAGGGCGACCCCGGCAAGGAATACTTTGCCGATGGCATGACCGAGGACATCATCACCGAGCTGTCACGATGGCGGTCGTTGACGGTGACTTCGCGCAACTCGACCTTCCGCTTCAAGGGTCAGGTGGTCGACACGCAACGGATCGGTCGCGAGCTGGGCGTTCGCTTCCTCGTCGAGGGCAGCGTGCGCCGGATGGGGGAGCGCGTCCGGGTTACCACCCAGCTGATCGATGCCGAGAGCGGACAACAGGTCTGGGGCGAACGGTTCGATCGTCCGGGGGCGGATCTGTTCGCGGTGCAGGACGAGGTCGTGCAAACGATTGTCGGAACCTTGGTCGGTCGCGTGCAGGCGAGCGGAGCCGATCGCGCTCGCCGCAAACCCCCGTCCAGCCTGGATGCCTACGATGAAATGCTGCGTGGCAACGCGCTCGCCTGGGACGACGCTGCTTCGGCCGCGGAGGCGAAGCGCGCGTTCGAGCGCGCGATCGAGATCGACCCCGAATACGGCTTGCCTTACAGCCTGCTGGCCGCCTTGGCTGGAAGGGAATGGGACAACGACCTTTCAGGATCGCGCGAGGCCCTCGACCGCGCATTCGCGTTGGCGCAGCGCGGCGTCGAACTGGCCGAAGACGAGAGCACCTGCCAGACGATCCTGGGACAGTTGTATCTGGATCGGCATTTGTTCGATCTCGCGCTGCACCACACGGCGCGCGGCGTCGAAATCAATCCCGCCAACCAGTGGAACCGGGCAGATCTCGGGTCCGTCCTCTGCCATATCGGGCGCGCCGAAGAAGGCCTCGAGATGCTGCGCGACGCGCGCCGTGCGGACCCGTATTTCGGGCCTCGCTGGTATTGGCGCGCGCTCGGCTTCGCCCAATTCGTGTTACGCCGCTACGCGGATGCCTTGCCGGATTTCGAGCGGGGAATGTCGGACAGTTCGCTGCGGGCGCATTCGATGCTGGCGGCGTGCTGCGCGAAACTCGGGCATGCGCAACGCGCGCGGGAATTGGTAGCGCGGTGCCTGGTGCTTCGGCCCGACGCCACGGTCGACAAGCTCGTCGCCAAGGTACCCTTCAGGGTTGCCGCCGATAGCGCACACCTGGCCGAATGTCTTCGCCTGGCCGGTATGCCGCAATGACCGGACGGCGAAATCCGCTAGAACGAGGGTTTGGGGTTTTTCAGAAATTCGCTCTCTTGCTGGCTTGAAATCCGTCCAAGTATCGAGTTGCGGTGCGGGTAGCGTCCGAAACGGTCGATGATCGCCTTGTGCTTCAATTCAGAGTCCAGGCTTGCCTCGAGGCCGAACTCGGAAAACAGCCGAACCGCAATCTCGTGAATCTCGCGGGATTCACTGTGCATGTAGGGCATGTAAAGAAACGCCTTGTGGTGTGATTCAAGAGTCGCTGCGGCATTGGCTGCAACGGCTTCCTGTGCCAATGCCAGAGCCATCGGATCGGCTGCGTATGCTTGTGCGGTGCCCCGGTAGATGTTGCGCGAAAACTGGTCCAAAACGATGATTTCGGCGAGCCGTCCGAGCGGTTGCAGGCGCCATTGGTACAACTCGCCGCGCAGGGCGCGTGCATGCACAGCGCCGAATCTGTCGGCAATCACGTGATCGAGGTCGGAGTCGTCACGCCACCATTGTCCCGGCTTGAGTTGAACAAACCAGAAGTCGATGACCCGCTGGTGCTCCATGTGCATTGACTAGCATCGCCGAATTTCGCCGTGACCGCAATCGATACTGTCGGCCGCGGCGTGACGGGGCCTCGAGTGCGACTGCCGAGAGGCGACCCCAGGCGGATCCGGGATCGTTCGGAACGCTGCCTTTCAACGCAAGCGCGTGCTCCGCGCCAGCCCCAGGAACAGCACCAGGCCTGTCGTGTTCAAGGCCCCAGCGGTTCCGTCAACCGTGTCGGTGTCCAAACACTTCACCCTGACGTTGGTGACATTGCTTGCCGGCATCGATCCCGAGCCGTTTCTGACCGAGCAGGTCAGGCCCGCGGGCTGGGAGGCCACTGTTACCGCGTACCGGTTGGTGTGGGCCAACGGGGCTGGCAACGTGAAGCTGGTCGCATTGGGGGCCACACGCACAATATGGGCGCCGTTAGCCAGCGCCAGGCCCGCGCGGGTCAAACCGCTGATGACCCCGCTGAGCGTATAGAGCTGCTCTGAGCAGGTCACGGCGACATGGTTGGCGTCGGCATCGCCCGCGATCCCCACGCCGTTGGCAGCGCTGCATGGGGTGCCGTCGGGGGTGCCTTGCACGGTCACTGCGCCGCTGTGCTCAGTAACCGGGCCCGACGATCCGCCTCCGCACGCGCTCGCCAGCAAAGCCGCCGCCAGTGCCCAGATCACTCCGATTCCGCGCAGGCCCTGCTGTTCATATCGAGTCGTCGGCATGTCCGCACTATGAACGCAACGCGATCGAATCACAACATGCTTCGGCCCTCGAATTTGGTAAACCGATGAGACGCCAAAGACTGCGAATGCTCGTGTGATATTGGCCTCAATCGGCGACGCTTGACAAACGACTACCGCAACTTTCGACCATATGGACTACGTGATACTCCGCAACCGTGTTCGCCCAGCTTTAGCACCTTCGCCGACATCCTCGTTCCGCCTCCCTCAAGCGGCGAAGATTTAGCTTCAGCAAGTAAAGGGCCTGCACCGACGCAGGTCTTTCTTCTTATGGCTTCACCGAGGCGTCACAGAGTGCTTCTAGCCTTCGCGCTATTCGTTGCAACGTCCAGGAGGGGCTCAGATGACGATACGCCTTCGACACATCCCGGTCGCACTGCCTTTGACGCTCTTGCTGGCGGGGGCGGCCATCGCGGAGCCCGACACGGAGAACGGCATCAAGACCGCCTCGCCCATCAAGCACGTGATCGTGCTCATCGGCGAGAACCGGACCTTCGACAACATCTTCGGCGTTTACGTGCCCCGGGAAGGCCAGCACGTCTCGAATCTACTGTCCAAAGGAATCGTCGAGCGCGACGGCTCGCCGGGTAAAAACGCTCAACTGCCCGGGCAGTTCTCTCTGAACACGATTCCGTCGTCGTATTTCATTTATCAGCCGGCGTCGAACAAGGCGCCGTATGCCACGTTGCCACCTCCCAATACCGCCTACATTCCGGCGGTGGGCGACAGCCTGGCCGAGATCACGCTGGACCCGGCCGATTCATCGGCGCCGCTGGATGGGTCGACCTTCACCACGGCCCAACTGCACGAGGTTTCTCCGGTGCTGCCGGGCAAGGACCTGCTGCTGCTGACCACCGGCGCCACCGGCTTGGACATCTGCAACGTGTCCTCGACCAAGACCTATCCCACCTATCCTCCACAGGGGTGCTACGAGACCGACACGCGCGTGGCCAACTACGGGGCGCTGCCGAACAGCGCCTTCCCGCTGCGGGGCGAGAGGCTGCCCTACGACAGCTACACCGGCGACATGGTGCACCGCTTCTACCACATGTGGCAGCAATCGGACTGCAGCCTGGGCAACGCGACACCCGAAAATCCCGCGGGCTGCCTGAACGACCTGTATCCCTATGTCGGGGTCGCCCGCAACGATGGGTCGGGGGGCAACTCGATGGGGTTCTACAACGTCGAAAAGGGCGACGCGCCGGTATTGAAGCAGCTGGCCGACGAGTACACGATCAGCGACAACTACCATCAGCCGGTGATGGGTGGCACGTTCGTGCAGCACATGATCATCGGCACCGGAGATGCGATGTGGTGGCAGTCCTATACGAATGCGTCCGGTGTCACGCTCACGCAACCGCCCGCGACCGCTATCGCCGACCCGACCCCGAAGAGCGCGACCACCATCGCCTTCACCAGGGACCAGGCCTGGACGACCTGCGATCCGAGCGCGCCCTGGGTCAAGGCCATCGACGACTACCTGGCCACCTTGCCCTGGCACCCGGACCAGTCGGCGACCCGGTGCGAAAACGGCAAGTACTACCAGATCAACAATGTGTCGCCGGGCTATAAGCCCAATGGCGTGATCAACGATGCTGGCGTGACGTCGGGGGCGCTGGTGCCGCCGTCGTCGATCCGGACCATCGGCGATGCGCTCAACGAGAAGCAGATCAGCTGGGCGTACTACGGCGGCGGCTATGACGCCGCGGTCAAGTTCGCGAACGGGACCGCCGATCCGATCGAGACCTTCGTCGGTTATCCCGGCTACTTCTACTGCGACATCTGCAATCCGTTCGGCTACGCCAAATCGATCATGGGCGACCCGGTCCAACGCGCCGCCCACATCAAGGACGCGACCGTCTTCTTCAGCGACCTGGAGCAGGGCAGCCTGCCGGCGGTGTCGTACGTGAAGCCCGACAGCTTCGACGACGGCCACCCGGCAAGCTCCAAGCTGGATCTGTTCGAGTCCCTGGTGGCGCGGATTTACGAGGAGCTAAAGAGCCGGCCCGAGTTGTTCGCGCAGACGGCGTTCATCGTGACCGTCGACGAAGGTGGCGGATACTGGGATTCGGGCTCGTTCCTGCCGCTCGATTTCTTCGGCGACGGTCCGCGCATTCCGCTGATCGTCGTTTCGCCGCACTCGCGCGGGGGCCGGGTCGTCCACAGCTACGGGGATCACGCCTCGATCCTGAAATTCATCGAGCGCAACTGGGGGCTGCAGCCGCTGACCGCCCGCAGCCGCGACAACCTGCCGAACCCGAAGATGGACGAGGCCCATCCGTACGTGCCCACCAACGCGCCCGCCGTCGGAGACCTGTTCGACATGTTCGATTTCGCCCACCGTTAGGAACCCTCCCCTTGGCCGCCCGCGGCGCACCGAGCGGCGCCGCGGGCGGCAAGCGGTCCCCTCACTTCCGCTTTACTGGCTTGGCCAACCCGCGCGCGCCTGGCGTCCTTTTCGGAACCAGCAGGGTTTGTTAGGGTTACGGGCTCTGATGACAGGACTGCCGCATTGCGGCTGTTCGACAGGAGACCCAGTTGCTGATTGCGTCGCTTCGCTTGCTCGGCATCCTGGTCGCTGGCGGCCTTGTTGGACTGCCCGTGACCGCCGCACCCCCGGAAAACCAACCCTCGCCAGCGGACCTGACGCAGATGCAGTGGCGGCTGGTCGGCCCCTTCCGCGGCGGCTGGAGCGAGATGGTCGAAGGCATCCCGGGACGCCCCGATTCCTATGTCTTTGGTGCCGCCGGCGGCGGCGTGTGGCGCACCGACAACGCAGGCCGCACGTGGACGTCTCTGTTCGACGGGACGCCCGCCGCCCCGGTGAGCGCGATCGCCGTGGCGCCCTCGGATCCGCAGACGATCTACGTCGGCACGGGCCAGCCCGAACCCCGCTACGACGTCGCGGGCGGTGCCGGGGTCTACCGCTCGCACGACGCAGGTCGTACCTGGCAGGCGCTGGGGCTGGAAGACACGCGCCACATCGGCCGCATCTGGGTTCATCCGCACGATCCCGACACCGTGCTGGTGGCCGCCCTCGGGCATTTTTTCGGACCCAGCCTGCAGCGCGGCGTGTTCCGCTCAACCGATGGTGGAGCCACGTGGGACCATGTGCTCAAGATCGACTCTGATACCGGGGCCGTCGATCTGGCGGCCGATCCGGCCGATCCCGGCGTCGTCTTTGCCGCGTCGTGGCAGGCGCGCCAATACCCGTGGCAGAGCTATTACGCGCCGGTCTGCGGCCCGGGCAGCGCCATCTATCGCTCGACCGACGGGGGAGCGAGTTGGAACCGTCTGGGTGGCGCCGACTGGCCGCAGGGTCCGTTGGGGCGCATTAGCCTCGCCACCGCGCGCACACCGGACGGATTGCGCATCTACGCCGCCGTTTCGGACGCCAAAGCGGGCGGCATCTACCGTTCCGACGACGGCGGCAGTCACTGGGCGCGAGTCAATGCCGAGCGGAGCGTCAGCGGCTACTACGCCAGCCGCCTCACCGTGGCGCCCGACGATCCCGACACCGTCTATGCGGTGGGACGGTCGATACGCCGCTGCACCGACGGCGGCAAGGTATGCAAGATCATCAAGGGGTCGCCGGGCGGCGACGACTACCACCAGGTGTGGATCGACCCGGCCCACCCGGCTCACCTGGCCGCCACGAGCGACCAGGGCACGGTGATCAGCACCGACCGGGGGCTCACGTGGTCGAGCTGGCTCAACCAGCCCACCGGCCAGTTCTATCACCTGGCGACCGATGAGCGCTTTCCCTACTGGATCTATTCGGGCCAACAGGACTCGGGATCCGTTGCCATTGCCAGCCGCAGCGACTTCGGCTCCATCGGCCCGCGCGACTGGCACCCGGTTGGTGCCGACGAGCGCGACTATGCCATTCCCGATCCCGACGATCCGGGCATCGTCTACGGTTCGGGCCTCGGAGGGCGGACCACACGCTTTGACAGCCGTACCGGCCAGGTGGCCAACATCACGCCCTTTCCGGTTCCCAACTACGGCAAGCGTCAGACGTCGACCGCCCACCATTTTGCCTGGGTGACACCGTTGGCGATCTCGCGCAAGGGTCCCAAGACCCTCTACCTTGGCGGCGATGTGCTGTTCGCGTCCGCCGACCAAGGACGCCACTGGACCAGCATCAGCCCGGACCTGACCGGGAAGGAGGCCGGTGCACCGCGCTGTGACGGCGATGTCGCGGTGGCCGACGCACGCGCCTGCGGCTACGGCAGCATCTGGAGCGTGGCGCCTTCACCGCGCCGAGCCGGCGAGGTATGGGTCGGCACCGATGACGGCCTGATCCAGCTCACGCGCGATGCTGGCGCCCACTGGTCCAACCGCACGCCGGCAGGCCTTGCACCCTGGTCCAAGGTGGCGTCCATCGATCTGTCGGTGCTCGAGGACGGCGTGGCCTATGTGGCGATCGACAACCAGCGGCGCGATGACTTTCGCCCCGTGGTGCTCAAGACTCGTGACTACGGCCGCGTCTGGCAGGACGCCACCGGCGATCTGCCCGCAAATCGCTTTGCCAGCGTGGTGCGTGCCGATCCGCAGCGCCGTGGCCTGCTGTATGCCGGCACCGAGACGGGCGTTTTCGTGTCGCTCGACGATGGGGCGCACTGGACGCCCCTGCAAGGCGGTCTGCCGACGGCCTGGGTGCGCGATCTTCTGGTCCACGGCGATGACCTGGTGGCCGCCACCCAGGGCCGCGCGATCTGGATCCTCGACAACCTGACGCCGCTGCGCGCACTGGCCTCAGGGTTCGCAGCGTCGCAGCAGCCGTACCTGGTGGCACCGGCCCCGGCATGGCGCATACGCTTCGACAGCAATCGTGACACGCCGATGCCCGAGGAAGAGCCCGCCGGCAGCAACCCGGCGGAAGGAGCGGTGTTCGACTACTGGCTGCCACGGGCTGCGGACAAAGTGGAGATCGAGATCCGGGACGCGGCCGGTGCTCTGGTGCAGCGATTGACCAGCGATGCCGCGCAGGAACCTGCGGCGGATCAGTATTTCAGCGCGGCGTGGGTACAGCCGCCGCCAGCCCTGCCCCGCGAAGCGGGCATGCATCGGGTCAGCTGGAATCTGCGCTACCCGCGACCCAGCGCGATCCAGTACGAGTATTCCATTGCAGCCGTGCCGGGACGCCGCACGCCGATCACGCCGGAGGGGGCCCTTGCCCTGCCCGGCGTCTACCACGTGACCCTGCGGGCGGACGGCCATGCCAGCGAGCAAAACCTCTTTTTGCACCAGGATCCACGCTCGCGCGCGACGCCCGACGACCTGCGCCGCTCGCTGGCAATGTCGCAGACCATCTCGCAAAGTCTTGCCCGGGCGCGCCAGGGCTACGGCGAAGCGGCAGCGGTTGACGAGCAACTCGCTCGTGCCATGGCATCGCTGCAGGCCACGGATGCCAATGGCAGCTTGCGCCAGCAGATGACCGAACTGCAGGGCAAGCTCAAGACGCCGGACGGCGCACCCAGCTTCGACCGATTGTCAGCCATCCTGACGAGCATCGAGAGGGACCTGGAATCGGCCGATCTTCCTCCCACGGGAACGCAGCGCAAGGCTGCCGTGGAGACGACCGCCGGCATCGACGCGCTCTGGAAGCATTGGTTGGAATTGCGCGACCATGACCTGGGCGTCATCAACGTCGCCCTCGACGCAGCGGGGGTGGTCAGGATCCGGATACCGCCCGTCGATGCGCTGGTCGTAAAGCCGCCCGAGGGCGGCGAAGAGGTTCCGTGATGCGGGTTCATCGCGGAGCTGCTTCTGCGCCCACGAAAGCCGCCAGTCGCGTCGCCCGCCGGTTCGCGACCCCTCATCGGCATTGATCGACCCGTTGCTACCTGTCGGCATTCCCAAGACCCGACGGTCAAATCTAGGAGCGGTCGCTCGGCAATAAACCGTTTGGCACGTTCTGCAAGAGCATTGGCGTCTTTTGCTAGTTACGCCGACCCGCTTTTGAGCCAGACTGAAATTGTGAGCTGGGGTCCTGAGAGCCATAGCGACCTTGGTAAAGCCGAAACCTCATGAACGGTGACACAAATGAAAAAACATGAAACCACGGCTCCAGTAAGAGCCTTTGATCGCGCCTATATCAACGGCCAGTTCGTCACTCTCGATGGAACCCAGGTCGTCGATCTGGTGAACCCGACCGATAACAAGGTTATCGGCAAGGTCACCATGGCAGACGAAATCGACACCCGAAAAGCTATCGGTGCTGCGAAAGAGGCCTTCAACACCTTTTCGCAAAGTAGCAAGGAATACCGGATGGAGCTTCTGCAGCGGCTGCACGACGCCGTGGCCAAG
>Ga0210401_10000843_pt1 | contig 36964 bp, 24 predicted proteins | sample IncBWH32MmetaG_FD_150866 | JGI IMG/M metagenome (GOLD analysis project Ga0210401, IMG submission 150866) | Forest soil microbial communities from Barre Woods Harvard Forest LTER site, Petersham, Massachusetts, United States - Inc-BW-H-32-M | ecosystem: Environmental > Terrestrial > Soil >... | reverse complement strand
TTCCGAAGTTACGCGCGTAGCTCGCGAAGTCGGCACCGAAGGCAAGCTCGGTGGCCAGGCGGAAGTGAAGGGCGTCGCCGGAACATGGAAAGATCTCACCGAGAGCGTCAATTCCATGGCCGGAAACCTGACGAATCAAGTCCGCAACATCGCCGAAGTCACCACTGCTGTCGCCAAAGGCGACCTTTCGCGAAAGATCACCGTCGACGTGCGCGGCGAAATCCTGGAGCTGAAAAACACCATCAACACCATGGTTGACCAGCTCAGCTCGTTCGCCAGCGAAGTAACTCGCGTGGCGCGTGAAGTCGGCACGGAAGGTAAACTCGGCGGCCAGGCCAATGTCCGCGGCGTCGCTGGAACCTGGAAGGATCTCACCGAGAGCGTCAACTCCATGGCCGGCAACCTTACCGCGCAGGTCCGCAACATCGCGCAGGTCACCACCGCCGTCGCCAACGGAAATCTTTCGCGCAAGATCACCGTCGACGTTCAAGGCGAAATCCTCGAGCTCAAGAACACCATCAACACCATGGTGGACCAGCTCAATTCGTTCGCCAGCGAAGTGACGCGCGTCGCTCGCGAAGTGGGCACTGACGGCAAGCTCGGCGGACAGGCCGAAGTGAAAGGCGTGGCCGGCACCTGGAAGGATCTTACCGACAACGTGAATTTTATGGCGGCCAACCTGACTACTCAGGTCCGCGGCATTGCCAAAGTCGTTACCGCGGTCGCTAATGGCGATCTGAAACGCAAACTGATTCTCGAAACCAAAGGCGAGATCGCCGAGCTGGCCGACACCATCAATGGAATGATCGACACGCTCGCCACCTTCGCAGATCAGGTCACCACCGTGGCGCGAGAGGTCGGCATCGAAGGAAAACTGGGCGGCCAGGCCCGCGTGCCCGGCGCGGCCGGTATCTGGCGCGACTTGACCGACAACGTCAATCAGCTCGCGGCTACGCTCACCAACCAGCTCCGCGCCATCGCTGAAGTCGCCACCGCCGTTACCAAAGGCGACCTCACTCGTTCCATCGCGGTCGAGGCGCAGGGCGAAGTCGCCGCACTGAAGGACAACATCAACGAAATGATCGTGAACCTTGCGGCCACCACCCGCAAGAACAACGAGCAGGACTGGCTGAAGACCAATATCGCTAAGTTCACCGGCATGATGCAGGGCCAGCGCGATCTGTTGACCGTCTCGCAATTGCTGCTCTCCGAGCTCACGCCGCTGGTGGGCGCTCAGCACGGTACCTTCTATATCGCCGAGACCCACGAAGACACTACGGTTCTGAAGCTCCTGGCAGGATATGCGACCGATGAAACCAACGTCCCGATGCAATTCAGGATCGGAGAAGGGCTGGTCGGTGAGTGCGCTCGCGAAAAGGAGCGCATCCTGGTTACGAACGTACCCGGGACCTATGTTCGAATCAATTCGAGCCTGGGCGGCGACACGCCCGTCAGCTTGGTCGTTTTGCCCGCGCTGTTTGAGGGCGACGTAAAGGCGGTAATGGAACTGGCCTCGCTCGGCCAATTCAGTGAAATCCACTTGGCATTCCTGGATCAGCTAACGCAGTCCATCGGAATCGTGCTCAACACGATCGCCGCTACCATGCGGACCGAACAACTGTTGACCCAGAGCCAGGCGCTGGCCGAAGAGCTGCAAAGCCAACAGCTTCAATTGCAGCAGACCAATGCCGAACTGCAGGAAAAAGCCCAGCTACTGGCTGAGCAAAAGACCGAAGTCGAAACCAAGAATCAGGAAGTCGAGCAGGCTAAGAAAGCCCTCGAAGAGAAGGCCGAACAGCTCGAGATTACTTCCAAATACAAGAGCGAGTTCTTGGCGAATATGAGCCACGAGCTCCGCACGCCGCTCAACAACCTGCTGATTCTGGCCAGGATGTTGTCCGAGAACTCCGACAAGAATTTGACAGCCAAACAGGTTAAGTTCGCCGAGACGATTCACACTTCGGGAACTGACCTGCTAGCTCTTATCAACGACATTCTCGATTTGAGCAAGATTGAGTCCGGCAAGATGGACGTCGAGCTAGGCGGCGTTCGATTCACCGAACTGGAGGATTATTGCTCCCGCACCTTCCGGCACGTGGCCGAGGGCAAGGGGCTCGATTTGCGGATCGAGCTCGGCAGTTCGCTCACGTCGGAAGTCATGCACACCGACGCCAAGCGGCTCCAGCAGGTTCTCAAGAATTTGCTTTCAAATGCTCTCAAGTTTACCGAGCATGGATCAGTCCTGCTCTCTATCGACAAGGCAAACTCTGGATGGAGTGCCGGTCATCCGATTCTGGGCCGTGCCAAGTCGGTTGTGGCGTTTTCGGTTTCAGATACCGGCATCGGGATCCCTTCCGATAAACAGCGGATCATCTTTGAAGCCTTCCAACAGGCCGATGGAACCACCAGCCGCAAATACGGCGGCACAGGGCTGGGACTTTCGATCAGCCGTCAGTTGGCCCGGCTTTTAGGCGGCGAAATCCGATTGCAGAGCACGCCCGGCTCCGGAAGCACCTTCACACTGTATCTGCCGCAAGTTTACGTAACTCCCGCCCAGCAGCCCAAGAGCGAGGGTTTACTCTCAACTCCAGTTCTCATGGAACAGGCCGCCGCAATCCCCGCGCCTGAGGTCGATATGATCCTGCCGTCGACGCGGCTGAATACCGAGGGCATGGTCGAAGACCTGGTCATCGACGATGATCGTAACCTGATCCAGCCGGATGACTCGGTGCTGCTGATCATCGAAGACGATATTACTTTTGCGCGCATACTCGTGGATCTCGCCCATGAGCACGGGCTAAAAGCGCTGGTCGCTCTGCGGGGCAGCAGCGCAATTTCACTGGCGCGCGAGTTTAAGCCCGGCGCTATGACGCTGGACATTAACCTTCCCGATATGGCCGGTTGGACGATTCTTGACCGACTAAAGCACGACCCCTCCACTCGCCATATCCCGGTTCATATCATCTCAGGCGATGAGAATCGACGCCTCGGTATGGCGCTGGGCGCAATGAGTTATCTGGAAAAATCAGTCACCAATGAGTCACTGTCCGAAACCTTCAACACCATCGAGCACTCCGTCCAGAAGCGCGTAAAGAGGCTGCTGGCGGTTTGCGCCGATGAGGAAGAAAGACGGGAAATCGTCTCCACCGTCTCTGCCCCGGATATCGACGTGATCGACGTCGCGACCGGTGGAGAAGCTCTGGGTGTGGTGAAACATCAATACCTCGACGGCATTGTGATCCACCTTCGTGTGGATGACATCCAACCGCTCGATCTGGTGGAAGAGATCCATGCACAAGCCGGACCCCACATCGCGCCTGTCATTCTGGTATGCGATCGCCCGCTTACAACCGATGAAGAGTTGGATCTGGGGCGGCTGACACGGAGCACTAACGTGAGGCTGGTTTCGACGCGCGAACGGTTGCTGGATGAATCCGTTCTTCTGCTGCATCGCGCCGAAACCGATCTCCGGCAGGAGCAGCGCCGGATCTTGGAGCAGCTCCGCGAAACCGACGTTACCCTGGTCGGCAAGAAGGTGCTGGTCGTCGACGACGACGTCCGGAATATCTTCGCCTTGACCAGTTTGCTCGAGGATCATCTATTGAAAGTGGTCCACGCCGAGAACGGGCGCGCGGGCATCGAGGCGTTGAAAAAGAACCCCGACATCGACCTGGTACTGATGGACATCATGATGCCGGAAATGGACGGCTACGAAACCATGAAAGCCATTCGGCAAGAGCCGAAGTTACGATCTCTTCCAATCATCGCTTTGACGGCCAAGGCGATGAAAGGCGACCGCGCGAAATGTATTGAAGCCGGCGCCTCGGACTATATCACCAAGCCAGTCGACTTGGATAATCTGTTCTCAGTGCTGCGCGTGTGGGTGAGCCGCGGCCACGAGCTGACGCAAATGGCCGCGCCGAGTGTCTAGATAGAAGAGCCGATCCCACGCCGGATCGCCGAGGATGATAATAATGGGTCGAGAGACTGGCATGCAAACTTCCACCGAGCAGCCTGGGCCGGAGCGAGTGAAGATCCTGCTGGTGGATGACACGCCTGAGAATCTCATTTCATTAGAGGCCGCGCTGGATGGACTCGGCCAGGAGCTGGTGTTGGCCAACTCCGGCATGGAGGCACTGCGTCACCTGCTCAATGACGACTTTGCCGCCATTCTCCTGGATGTGAAGATGCCGGACATGGACGGTTTTCAAACCGCCGAACTGATCCGGTCCCGCAAGCGTTCCCGGCACACGCCCATCTTGTTTCTGACCGGTTATAAGAGCGACGAACATCTTTTTCGCGGCTACGATCTGGGCGCGGTGGATTTTCTTTTCAAACCCATCGTTCCCGAAGTTCTGCGATCGAAGGTCGGCGTATTCGTCGAGCTCAGCCGCAACACCGCGCTCCTGCGGCGCCAGGCCGAGGTTCTCAGTAAGGCGGAACAGAAGTTCCGGTCGCTGCTGGAAGCCGCGCCCGATGCCATGATCATCAGCTCGGAAGACGGACGAATCAGTCTGGTGAACTCTCAAGCCGAGGTCATGTTCGGATTCCGGCGCGAAGAGCTCATTGGCCAGAATATTCGGGAACTAGTGCCGGACTGGACCGCCTCCTCTCCCCTTTCGCTCGATTCGCATGGCCTCGCCTCCACCGGACTGAGTTCGCCCAAGGAACTCTGGGCCGTTCGCAAGAACAAGCAGCGGTATCCGGCAGAAATAAGCCTGAGTCCGTTGCAGACTGTAGAAGGCCTGCTGCTTACCTCCGCCATTCGGGACATTACCGAGCGCAAAAAGGCGGACGAAGCCATTCGCGAATTGAATACTACCTTGGAGCAGCGCGTGACCGAACGGACACAGGAATTGATGCAGTCCAATGAAGCTCTGCGGCAATCCAATGACGATCTGAATCAATTCGCCTACGCCGCCAGTCACGATCTCCAGGAGCCGCTGCGCATGGTTGCGTTGTACAGCCAGATGCTGCAGCGCAAGTACGCCGGCGATCTGGATCCCGAAACGGACCAATACGTCGGGTTCATCGTGGGCGGAGCCAAGCGCATGGAGATGCTCTTGAAAGACCTGCTGACCTACTCTCAGACCGGGGCGAACGTGGGCCCGGCAGAGCCCATCGATTGCGAGACGGTGATGCGGAAAGTGCTTCTCAATCTGCAGGCCTCTATCGAGCAGAGCGGCGCTTCTATTTCTTGGGATTCGCTGCCGACGCTTCAGGCCCATGAAGTCCGGCTGGTGCAGTTGCTGCAAAACATCATCGGAAACGCCATCAAGTATCGCTCCGAGGCGCCGCCCAAGATTCGGATTGCGGCCGAGCGCCGCGACGCCGATTGGCTCTTTGTGGTCGAGGACAACGGGATTGGAATCGAGCCGGAATATGCCCCGCAGATTTTCGGTATTTTCAAGCGGCTCCATGGCCAGAATTATCCGGGTACGGGGATCGGCCTGGCGATCTGCCAGCGAATCGTGGAGCGCTACGGCGGCCGCCTTTGGGTGGAGTCGAAACCGGGCGAGGGTTCGCGCTTCTGCTTCACGCTTCCGCCCGCGGCCGGCCAATCCGAAAACGTGACGCCGGCTGAGCTAGCCAAGGCTTCCGTCCGCTGAAAGCGGCTTCAAGAACTCCACGATTTCGTTGTGTCCGGCGGCTTCGGCGACTCGCAGAGCGCTCAATCCGCTAGCCGTCAGGCGCTGGACATCGGCTCCCGATTCGGCCAGCAGTTGGACCACCCCTGCTTTGCCCATGGCCGCCGCGGCGTGCAGCGCGGTGATGCCGGTTTTGTCGGCTGCGTTGATATCGGCGCCACGCTGCAACAGCAAAGGCGTCGCCTCGGGATTACTATTGACCGCGGCCATCAGGACCGTGACACCTTCGCGCGTCGAAATATTTATATCGGCGCCGGTATTCAACAACAAATCAGCCAGCTCCGTGTGTCCTCTCACCACCGCCGCAATCAGCGGAGTGATACCCGATTGCCCGGCTCCATTGGGGTTGGCGCCGTTATCGAGCAGGATCTTCACGGCGTCCGTGTGTCCGCCCAAAGTCGCCGCCAACAGCGCCGTCGTTCCCGCTGCATCCGCGGTCTCGATTTCAGCTCCCTTGCCGAGCAGCATGGGCAATGCCTCGGCATTTCCGCTGGCAGCGGCGGTCACGAGAACCGGGCGGTCGCTCTCGTCGGTGCATTTCGGATCCGCGCCGTTTTCGAGCAGCACCCAGGTCACCGCTGGGTTCGCGACCACTGAAGCCGACAATGCATTCAATCCTGAATTACTGACCGCGCTAATGTTGGCGCCGGCGGCTAACAACGCGCATACTACTTCGACATGGCCGTTCACTGCCGCTCCGATCAAGGGCGTTACGCCGCGCAGATCCGGCGCGTTGGGATCCGCACCCGACGCCAGCAACGCCTCAACCACGCCGGCGTGCCCTTCGATCGCAGCCGCCAGCAGCGGCGTCACGCCGCCGCGCGTTTTTTCGTCATGACTCGCGCCTTTCTGGAGCAGCAGGCGGACGATCGCGGCGTGGCCTTGCGTCGCCGCCATCACCAGCACCGTGGCCTCGTCCTTATAGCGAGCTTTTACGTCGGCGCCTTGAACGAGCAAGAGTTGCACGGCATCCACCCGGCCCTCAACCGCCGCAGCCAGCAACGGAGTCGCACCGTTTTTCAGGCGAGTGTTCGCTCTCGCGCCTCTGCCAAACAACGATCGCATGCGGTCCAGGTTGCCGGCCGCCGATGCTTGGATTAACTCGAGATCTCGCTGGCTTGCCATGACTCCGATGGGGACGAACAAAGTCTCGCCAACCATTATCCCGCAAGAGACGAAGACGCGAGCGTTTCAGATACCGGTCGTGCTCACGATTTGGGCTTTTTCTTGAAGATCCTCGTTGAAGACAGAAAACGTTTCGCCGTTCCAGAGGACATTGATAAGGCCGGACCTGGCGGCTTGTCCTTCCGCCTCGATCACCGCGTCGATCGGAATCTCAACCAACGTAGCGGTTGGATCCGGAAGGCTGCTACCCGGGCGCGCCTCCAGCTTTACGGCGTGAATAGGCACAGCTACCTTATAACGAACTGGTGGCTGACGGCCACGCATGATCGCTCTCTCTCCTCCTAGGCCAATTGCTTGCGCCCAGCATAGCACGAGACGTATGAAATTTGAAGCCGACTTGTTCACCCGGTCACTTTTTCAACGTTACATTTAGTACTAACCTATCGCAACTCCTAGGCCTGCTTGGAATTATTGAACGGCGGAGATACGGCAATTGACTTGCAACCTGCCTTCGGAAGGAGATCTCTAGATGAAAGGCATCCTCGCAAGCACGAGTCTGGTCGTGTATTTGAGCGCGGCCGCTTTCTCGCAGACCGGCCCACCGCAAGGCAACCCTCCTCCAGATCCGCAACCCATTTATCGCGTGACGGTAGTGTCGCGCACGCTGGCTGCGATCAACTATGAGCATCGCAGCGGACCCACCAAAATCGACTTTGAAGGGACGGTCCTGCTCTCGAAGGCGAAAGGCGACGCGACGGTGGAGAGCAAGCGCGGCCGCATATCCATCGACGCCAGGTTCGATCACATGGAGGCGCCCACCAAGTTCGGGCGTGAATATCTGACCTACGTACTATGGGCCATTACACCTGAAGGACGGCCCAAGAATTTGGGCGAGCTCGTAGTCGACCCTTCCAACAAGGCCAAGATTTCCGTGACCACCGACCTGCAGGCGCTGGGGCTGATGGTGACCGCCGAACCGTATTATTCCGTGACCGCGCCCAGCGACGTCGTGGTAGTCGAGAATATGGTCCGGCCCGATACGGTCGGAAGAGTCGAGCAGGTAGCGGCCAAATACGACCTGCTGCCGCGCGGCCAGTACACCATGAATATCAATCCGAACCAACTCCGAACGGTCGGAACCGAGGCGGAGGCTCTGCCGTATGACCGGTACGAAGCCGTGCTGGAACTCTACCAGGCCCAAAATGCCGTGCAGATCGCGCGCTCGTTGGGCGCCGACCGTTTCGCCGCGGACACACTGTCGAAAGCGGAAACTCTGCTGCATGAGGCGCAGGACTTACAGGCCCGAAAGCAAGATACGCACATGATCGTTTCCCGAGCGCGCGAGGCTGCCCAGATGGCGGAGGACGCGCGGATCGTGACGGTCAAGCGCCGCGATGAGGAGCGATTGTCCCGCGATAGGCAACAGGAACTAGAGGAGAGCCGCGCCCGAACGAACGCGGAAGGAGAGGCCCAGGCGGCGGAGGCGCAGGCAGCCGAGCAGGCGCGCCTAGCCGAACAATCGCGCTTTGAAGCTGAGCGGGCTCAAGTAGAGATCGAGCGATCACGGGCGCGGGTTGAACCTCCGGCGCCTCCGCGAGTGGATAATACGGTAACCCAGTGGCAAACCAATCCGGGACAAACCAATCCGGGACAAATGAGCATGCAGTGGCAAACTCGGGCCAACCTGCTGGGTGGGTTGAATAGCATCCTGCCTGCGCGCGATACGCCGCGTGGATTGGTCGTGGTGGTGCCGGACTCGATGCTGGAAACCAGCCCGCGGAATCCGGCGCCTCCGGTTGCCAGGCAGCTGGCCCAAATCGCGGCGCTGATTACAACCTATCCCGGCCTCAGTGTTCGAGTGGAAGGCTACACCGATGACCGGGGCAGCGACCTCGACGCCCGATCTATATCCCAAGGGCGCGCTCAGGTGGTGCGCGATATCCTGATCACCAATGGTGTGCCGTCCCGCGCGGCGACAGCAGCCGGTTATGGCAAAGACCGGCCGATCGCTTCGAATGACTCCGCAGCCGGCCGCGACCAGAATCGCCGGGTGGAGATTGTAATCCAGGGTCAGGCGCTTAATTCGCGACCTTGAAGATAAAGGGCGGCGCTCGAAGCTGCGATCATGGCTTTGCTTGACACTGCGCTCTTCGACAAGTTGGCCGGCGGCGGCGGAAAGTCAGGGTCTCCGCCGTAGGTGGCAGCTCCGGTCCATACGACCATTTGCGAATCCGAGCTTCGCCGATCCAGATCCAACTCGGGCGCGCTCAGCGCCAGCGGGCCGAAGTTGCACACGAGCAAGGCACGAGAACCGTCCGGATCGCTCCGGTCGAGGATCAGCCATTGCGCATCTTCATTGATATCCACGCGCGTCAGATCTTTGCGGCCATTGGACAGGCAGGGCCAACGCTTGCGCAGCGCGATGAGATGACGATACAGGCGTAGAACCGCGGCGTGACGGGGCTCGCCTGCGAGCGCCCAGTTGATTTTGGATTTTCGAAAGGTCTCCGGAGACTGCGGGTCTAGAAACTCACCAGGAATCGCGAAGTCTTGGTACTCCCTTCGCCGGCCCTCGGTGACCGCGCGTGCCAGCACGGGATCGGTATGGCTGGTGAAGTAGAGGAATGGCGAGGTATCGGCGAACTCCTCACCCATGAACAGCAGCGGCAGGCAGGGCGAGCATAGCAGGAGGGTGACGGCCAGCTTGTATTGTTCCAGCGAGACCAGTTCGGACAACCGGCAACCCTGCGCGGCGTTGGCGATTTGATCGTGGTTCTGAATGAAGCCCACGAATTTATCGCCTGGATCTTCCTTCGACGAGCTTCCGAAGTGGCGGCGCCGATAAGCCGAATAACGGCCGTCATAGACGAAGCCGTCCTGGATGGCCTTTTGAATATCCTGGAACCGGCCGAACCCGCTCATGTAGCCTTGCCGAGCCCCCGTCATGTAACTTACGACCGCATGATGGAACTCGTCGTGCCACTGGGCATCCAGTGCATACCCGCCAACCGAGCGCTCGCGGATTACACGAACATCGTTGAGGTCGCTTTCGGCGATGACCCAGGCCTGGCGTCCAAGGCGCTCCGCCTGCTGGTGAAAACGCTCGCTCAGTTCGGCCAGGATGTGCACCGCGCCAATGTCGAACATGCCGTGAATCGCATCCAGCCTCAGCGCGTCGATGTGATATTCGGTCAGCCAGTAAATGGCGTTCTCAATGAAGAAGCGCCGCACGGTATCGCTGCCCGAGCCATCGAAGTTAATGGCTTGGCCCCAGGGAGTCCAGTAACGATCGGTGAAGTACGGACCAAACTCGGCCAGGTAGTTCCCTTCCGGCCCAAGATGGTTATAAACGACGTCGAGCACCACCGCAAGTCCCTCGCGATGGCAGGCATTCACCAGCTTCTTTAATCCAGACGGACCGCCGTAGGCCGAGTGGGGCGCATAAAGGTAGACGCCATCGTAGCCCCAGTTGCGGGAGCCTGGAAACTCAGCGACCGGCATCAGCTCGATGGCTGTAATTCCCAGCTCCTTCAAGGAACGAATCCGGGAAATGATGCCTTCAAACGTACCATCCGGAGTAAACGTTCCGGTGTGGAGTTCATAGAAGATGTATTCGCTTCGAGGGATGCCCTTCCAGTCATGGTCCGACCAGACAAAGGACTCCGGATCGACAATCTGAGATGGTCCGTGGACACCGCGCGGCTGCGAGCGGGAGACTGGATCGGGGCGACCGTTCTTTTCATCGAGGATCAACGTATAGAAGTCGCCCGGGCGCGCGACGGGGACAATAACTTCGAAATCCTCGCCGCACCGCGTCATTGGAAAAGTCGACGGGGGAAAAGTCGACGGGGGAAAAGTCGACGGGGGGAAAGTCGACGGGGGAAAAGTCGACGGCGATTCACCATGCAACTTCACCGCGAGGCTGGTGAGGTTGGGCGCCCAAACCCGAAACTGGACGCCATCCTGGCCGAGGGGCGTGGCTCCGTAGGTCAATGCGGATTCTCTGCGAATAGAAGCGCGACGGGACAATGCGCGAAAACCTTAGCCAGAGCCAGGGAGGGCTCGCCTTCGCGTTCTTCCAGCGTGACCGTCTGGCCGGTGAGCACGTCTTGAAAGCCAACGTGCTTGATCTTCTTGGGAAGCAGGATGGTAGCATTGCCCCAAACATCTCCGATGGGAGCGGGGTGCGAATTGCGAATCTTGAGGAAGAATCGACCCACCAGGGCGATAACCGTTTGGCCGCTCCACTGGCGGGCGAAAGCCACGACATGGTTCGCCCGGTTTCCGCCGGACGCCAGCGGAATATAAGAGCCCGCTGAGAAAAGCTCCGGGTGATCCCGGCGGAAGCTCAGGGCGCGATGAGTGACGAAGAGCTTGATAGCGCCGTCACAGGGATTGCTGATGAGCCGGTCCATCAGGGCGGCGGGGTCGGCGGCCTCTTTTTCACGCAACTTGGCCAGCAACTTCCGGCGCCGATCGAAATCCACGGGCTGGCGATTATCCGGGTCTACCAAATGGAAACTCCACAGCTCGTTGCCCTGGTAGAAATCCGGCACGCCCGGCGATGCCATTTTCAAGACCACCTGGGAGAGAGAGTTCCATATGCCCGCTTGCGCAATGGGAGCTTGAAACTGGCGGAAGTCTTCGAGAAAAGAATTGTCCGGGGAGGGCTGTAGTATCTTGGCGACAAAGCCCTGCACCGCTCGATCATATTCGGCGTTAGGGCTGACCCAACTGGAATGGAGTTTCGCTTCGTGGACGGCCTTCTCCATGTAGGCCTGAATTCTCTGGATATATTCGGTGTGCTGTGGAGCGTTCATGGGGAGCAACGGCCAAGAACCTACCAGCGTCTGATAGAGCAAGTATTCTTCGTTAGGATCCGGCGCGGTCAGCTCACCCACTTTGGTTTTCCACCGGCGGTTGAGGTCGCGCCAGCGACGAATGGTCCGGTACCAATCGGATGGCATTTCCGAAAGGACATTGATTCGCGCCCGGACATCCTCGCCGCGTTTGGTATCGTGCGTGGAGCTGGCATTCATGGAGTTGGGCCACAACTCCCCGCGCACGAGGTTGCGCCTGTGGAAAGCATTTACGGAGAGCCCGAACCGCTCCGGATCTCCTCCGACTTCGTTGAGCGAGGCGAGTGGGTAGTAACGATAAAAGGCAGTGTCCTCCATGCCCTTGGCCATCACCGGCGCCGACAATTGCTGAAAACGCAAGGCGAAGGCCTGGCGTTCGGCACGCTGCGCGTCGTCGAGACCCTCGGGATGATCGAGCAGCAGGACGTTCTGAATGAAATCGAAGACCGATTCGTTGATGGCAGGATTCCGGCGCTTGGCTTCCCGAATAGCGACCGTAATTTGACGCCTGTCTTCGGGATCCACTTCCTTCTGATCGCTCCGGATGTAGCTGCGATAGACGGGAAAAGTGGCCAGGACCTCTTTGAGGGCGTCGCGCAGGCTCTCTAAAGTGAAATCGCGATACCAGCGATGTTGCTCGGAGATACGGTCCAGCTTGCGCGCCAGCACGTTCAACTCGCTGGACATGGCCACTTGCAAGATCAGCCGCTTGCTGTCGCACACCAGGTCATCGAATTCCTGCGACCAGCCGGTGAAGCGGCGGTAAAGCTGCTGGAAGGCTTTTGATTTAGTGTGGTCGACGAATACACCGTTCACCAGGTTCAGGAAATTGTATCCGGTGGTGCCTTCGACGGGCCACGCCGCGCGCAGTGGTTCATGAGACAGCAGGATTTTTTCGGCCACGATATAGAACGTGCGATGGGCGCCATTTCGATCGCCCTTCCCATTGGACTTAGCCAGCGGGCTTTGCGCCAGACAGGCGTCCTGCAAATAGCGGAAGTATTTCTCCGGCTCGAAGAGACCGTCGGGATGGTCCACCCGCAGGCCCGTGATATGGCCACGGCTCACGAGGTCGAAGAGCAGAGCATGCACAGCGGAGAAGACTTCCGGGTCTTCCACACGAATAGCGGCAAGATCGTTGATATCGAAGAAACGCCGATAGTTAATCTCGTCCATGGCGACGCGCCAGAAACTCAGCCGATAGGCTTCGCTTTCCAGTAACCGCTCCAGACGGTCGAAACTATGGGGATCGCCGCGCCGGCCGTTGATCTCCGCCAAGGCCGTCTGAATCGCTTCCATCGCTTCCGGGCTCGCTTCCATCAGCCCCGCAAGGCGGCGCTTGACGATGGCTTTCTCTCGTTCGCGCTCGCGAACCTTGGCCTCGTCGGTTTCAGTATTGCCCGGCAGGTGGCTGAGGGCGGTGGTGATGCTCTCCAGCTCGGCCAGATGTTCGTTCGATGCGCCAACCTTGTCGCGCAGCCGGGCCGCGGCCGGCTCCAGGATCATGGTCCACGTCCAAGGGGCTAAAGGCAAAGAGTTGTCATAATAAACCAATTCGAACTGATCCCGCACGTACACGACCTTGATTTCCTGATTCTCAAGGACGCGGCCGTACTGATCGCCCAGAAAGGGGAGCAGAACTTTGTTGGCGAGCTCCTCCTTCGGCGGGTGCCAGTCGATATCAAAAAAACGCGCGAATGGACTGCTGGGGCCGTTCTCCTCAACATCCCACCACCACAAGTTGGAGGGATGGTTGATGCACATGTGGTTGGGGACCACGTCGGCGATCAAGCCCATTTTGCGTTCTTGGAGAGCCGCGGAAAGCCGCAGGAAGGACTCCTCGTCGCCAATGTCGGGATTGAAGCGTGTTTGATCGGTGACATCGTATCCGTGAATACTGCCGGGGCGCGCCATGAGGAACGGCGAGGCATAGACGTCGGTGATTCCGAGGTCGTGGAGGTAATCGACGATGGCCGTGGCCTGATCGAAGGGGAAAAAATGATTGAACTGGAGCCGATAGGTGGCCGAAGGAGTACGGACGGGTTGCGTTTTACGGCGCTGCATGAGGGGCGGCGGGCCTCTTCGAAGTAGGACTCCAAGGAAGGGAGAACATTTCTAGGCAAAATGAGCAAAACCACTGGAAAAAGTTCGCGTTTTGAGTACCCTAGGTGGCATGGGCGGCTTGGGCGGCTTGCGGGGCCTCGGTTGGCCCTATCCATTCGAGATCGACGGCATCGGGGCTCTTGAGCGGCCATGAGGCAACGGCGGCTTGGGTTCGTTTTGCAATTTCGATCGCGGAGGCTAAGGGAGGAGCGGTTTCAACGATATCGCGGGGCATTAGCGCTCCGACAGCCTGATTGGTTTGCAGCGCCTTCAGTTCCTTGAGGCTACGGTGGAAAGTGCGCTCGATGCGCGACTTGTAGCGTTCCAGACGGTCGAGTTTGGTTTGGATCTCGTCGTCGTTGAGCAGGTCGAGATAGGTTGCCGAGCCGGCGCAAAGCTCAGTTTTCATTCGTCGGATGCGACGCAGATTCCAGGCGGCCGAGACGAGCTCGTCGAAGAGTGTTTGTTGGATTGCACCTTCAGGAGCGACGCCGGACTGGAAATCGGCGAGCATCGCTTCGAATTCCCCGCGATCTTCCGGACCGACGACCAGTTCGGCGGCGGTCAGCCCGTGCTTACGGGCGTTCTCAGAAGAACGCGCTTTACCTTCGGACGTTCTAGGACCGGTGCTGAGCCGGGCATTGGCGGCATTGGCGGATTGGCGGGCGGCGGATGGGGACATGGTTGTGTTCCTTTCGGCTTAAGGATAAAGGCACGGCTGGCGAAATTTACGCGTGGGCGATTGGAAGGTGCAGAAAACGCGGCAAATTGGGATGAGCGACCTTCGTGACGGGCTCTTTCGGTACACTAAGGCCGCCGCAGCCGACGTTCGTCGGAGCGCCGAAGCTACTAGCCGAGGGCTGATTTCACTTCGACGCCCCTTAGTCTCTCGACTCAATAATTGGATGCTTTTTCCGCCCAAAATCTACCAGGAAAAAGTTCTATACTCCCTCGCTCAAGCAGTCACGGCTCAAGCGACGTATCTCTGGGGCCAAGCTCGGTTAGCTCCAGCTTGGGTCTTCGGTCTGACGGCATAGGCAGAACGTCAGATGATTTCATAGGTTGAGCCAGCGTCGATTGTGACGAACTTGCACGGTCTCGGTTGGTCATAAACGACGGCCAAAAACGACTCTATCGCACGATATGTGATGAAGCTTCAAAGTACTTCCGTCCGAATCGCGCGATCCAATGAGAAAATCTACTAGCTGGTACCTGGGACCTAGTAATCCACGGCACGACCTAGTATTGCGCTAGAAATGTGAAACCTTAGCCGCTGGGAGAAGGCAGGTCGGAGACCTGCCCCACGGTAGAAGGCGGGTCGGAGACCTGCCCCACGGTAGAAGGCGGGTCGGGGACCTGCCCCACGACGCGCAGAATAGTGCGGGCGGGGATGCGGACCCACTCCGGACGATCATTGAGCTCGCTGGCCGTTTCTTCCAGCGCTCGTTCGAGCAAGAAGGCATCGAGCAAAGGACGAAGCTGAGCATCGTTGGAGGGAAACAAGCGGCTATCGCGCACGGTGTCGAAATAGCCTTTTAAGAAGATTGCGCTTACCCAGTCGGACCAGTATCCGGCCCAGAATTCGAGCGCGGGGATGGCTTCCGGACGCCGGGTGACGCCGGGCACCTGATCGAACAGGACAGAGTAAGCTGCGTACTGAAAGGACATCAGCAAAGTGGCGACGTCGCGCAAGGGAGAGCGCTTGATCCGCCGCTCGCTCAGCGGACGATCCATGCGGCCTTCAAAACCCACGAATACAAAATCCTTGCCGGTGTGCAGGACCTGCCGCAGCTCGAGTTCATCATGCAGGCGCGTTCGCATGGCTGGGATTCTTTGCTCAGGGATGAGACGGAAGCGGCGGCGGATCTGATCCTGCTGGTCGAGCACTTTTTGAGCTTCCGCCTGTGCCGGCGCCGGCAGCGTGGTCAGCCGCTGGCGGACCAGTTGAAGGGTCTGATTGGTTAAGGCCGACATGCTGTGGTAGAAGGCCTGACGGTAATGATCGGTAAAGGGCTCGGGTGCGAATTGCGGATCCGCGGGATTTGAGCCGAGCGCGAGATGCAGTTCCGCGGTACGCTGGCCGAGCAATTGGGCCGAGTCCAAATAGGTGCCTATCAGCTCGTGGACGTGCCCGGGAAATTCGGTATTGCGTAGCTCGTATGGATGGCGGTGGCCCTCGGGAGCAGCATGCTCAGACTCCCGCCGGGCGAGCGCGGCTTCGAAAAAGCGGCTGAGAGAATCGAGCGTGTAGTGCCAGGCATCGCCCTGGTTCTCGATGAAGGCATGGAGCACCGCTACGCTGGTGGGCAGGCCATATTGCGGGCGATAATCGAGGGTTCCGGTGAGAGGAGCGCTGTGCTCGAATCCTTGTTCGGTGAGGAACGAATCGATCTCGATCTCGGGATGGATGCCTGGTTCCACGCGGCGATAGATCTTCAGGATGAAGCGATTTCCGAAAACGACGGAACTGTTGCTCTGCTCGGCTTTCAAGATGGTGGCGCCCAGATCGGGATGACTGCCGCCCCAGGCTGTGCGAAAAGCCCGGTTGTGCGATCCGACGAGTTCGCCGGAACGCCCGCGAAAACGGCGGCGCCGCGCGATGGCGCCCAGAAGAGCGTCGCAAAAAGCGGTATCGTACATGGCGCTATAGAGAATTCCGCGGCTGCCATCCTGGGCTTGCAACTGGGCCACCGCCACATCCGCGAGCTTTTCCTTGACCTTCTCACCTTCCTCACCGATGGCCACCGAACCAGGCATGATGTAGATCTCCGGATCGCCTTCGACATACTGGATCTGGCCCAGCAAGATTTGCGCCGTGCTATCCGGCACTGGAATAGTATCGAGGATATCGATGGAGCGGATGACTCGATCTTTGCCTTGAAACCAGCGGCGCGTTTTGAGAAACGCAGGCAGGCGGCGGAGAAGCACAGTGAGGCTGCGGCCCTGAAACACTTCGCCCCAGGACTCGACCACGATCAGGGGCAGGCCGGACGGTGTGAGCGCAGCTTGAATGGACTCTTGATGGACCTGCTTCGATTCCAGCGAGAGCCACAAAAATCCGAGCGAGCCGAGCGTGAGCAAGTAGGGCTGATCGCCAACCGGCGGGAATTCGGCTCGCCCGAACACTTCGACGGGCGTTTGGCCCTTGGCGGCCGATAGATCCAGTTCGACGTGCTGCGGAAAGCGCGACAAGTTGGCAACCACCAGGATGGTCTCATCCTGATAACGACGGTAGAAGGCCAGCACCTTGCGATTGGAGGGCCGAAGGAAATCGAGCGTCCCGCGGCCGAAGGCCTTGAACTGCTTGCGCTGCTCGATCAAGCGTTTCATCCACCACAGCAGCGAATGCGGGTTATTCTGCTGCGTCTCTACGTTGACCGCTTCAAAGTGATATTCCGGATCGATGATGACCGGGAGGTAGAGCTTCTGCGGATTGGTTCGCGAGAAGCCGGCATTGCGGTCCGGGCTCCACTGCATGGGGGTCCGGACGCCGTTGCGATCGCCGAGATAAATGTTGTCGCCCATGCCGATTTCGTCGCCGTAATAGATGACCGGCGTGCCAGGCAGGGAGAAGAGCAGCGCGTTCATGAGCTCGATCTTGCGGCGGTCGTTTTCAAGCAACGGCGCCAGGCGCCGGCGAATTCCGAGGTTGATTTGCATGCGCCGGTCGTGCGCGTAGACGCGATACATGTAGTCGCGCTCCTCGTCGGTGACCATTTCCAGAGTCAGCTCGTCGTGGTTTCTGAGAAACAGCGCCCACTGGCAATTGGGCGGGATGGGGGGCGTCTCCTGAAGAATCTCCATGACGGGGAAACGATCCTCCATGTGAATGGCCATGAAGAGGCGCGGCATCAAAGGGAAGTGGAAAGCGACCTGGCATTCGTCCCCGGCGGCGAAATAGGCGACGGCGTCTTCGGGCCATTGATTGGCTTCGGCCAGCAACATCCGATCTTTATATTTCGAGTCGACGTGAATGCGGAGGTGTTTGATAAATTCGTGAGTTTCCGGAAGGTTCTCGCAGTTAGTTCCTTCGCGTTCGTAGAGGTAAGGGACAGCGTCGAGGCGGAATCCGTCGACGCCGAGATCGAACCAGAAATCGATCACATCGAGCATGGCTTCCTGGACGGATGGGTTGTCGTAGTTCAGATCGGGCTGATGCGAATAGAATCGGTGCCAGTAGTAGGCCTTGGCGACCGGGTCCCAGGTCCAATTGGAAGTCTCGAAATCCTTGAAGATGATGCGCGCGTCTTTATAACGCTCGGCGGTGTCGCTCCAGACGTAGAAATCCCGCCAGCGGCTTCCGGGCGGAGCGTGGCGCGACCGTTGGAACCAGGGATGCTGGTCGGAGGTGTGATTGAGAACCACTTCGGTGATGACGCGGATACCCCGGCGATGGGCCTGCCTCAGAAAGGTCTGGAAATCACGCAGGGTGCCATAGGCGGGGTGGACGTCGATATAGTTGGAAATATCGTAGCCATCGTCGCGCCAAGGTGAGGGGAAAAAGGGAAGCAGCCAGATGGCGGTAATGCCCAGGTCCTGCAGGTAATCGAGGTTTTTCGTGAGGCCGCGAAAATCGCCCATGCCGTCGTCGTCGCTGTCAGCGAGAGCGCGAACGTGGGCCTCATAGATGACCGCGTCCTTGTACCAGAGCGGATCAGCTTCCAGATTTGGGGTGGGATCGTTGGTCGCCACTTCTAGTGTGAAGCATTAGGAGGGGAAGAGGTTTCGTGGGCCGCCACGGGAAACAGCGGCCCGACACTCTCGGAAGAACTGTTACTGGCCTTTGTGCGCCAGCCGGCTGCAGGCTGCATCGGCGCCGGCGGTATCGATGGCCCCGCTGCCTTCCTCGATGTTGGCGATCTTGCCATCCTTGTCTACGACGAAGGTGGCGCGATTGGCAACGCCCATCTGAGTAATCAGGATTCCATACTGCTCGGAGACCTTGCGCATGTGGTCGCTGAGGATGGGATAGCTGGCGTTCAATTCCTGTTTCCAATGCTTCAAGGTCGGCGTGAAATCGGTGCTGATCGCGATGACCTGGGCATCATTCTTATCGAAATTAGCGATACCAGACTGGTACGCAGTGAGTTCCTTCGTTCAACCACCGGTGAAGGCGGCCACGAAGAAGGCCAGGACAACGACCTTCTTGCCGCGGAAATCAGAGAGCTTCACGGGCTTGTTGTCGGTGTCGGGCAGAGTGAAGTCGGGGGCTTCGTCACCGACTTTGAGATTGGTCTTCGGCGGCGCGATCTGCTGGGCCGAAAGCGCGGTCGCGAGTACCGTGGTTGCGAGGAGCGCACTGATGGCTCTCATGATTCCTCCCAAACGGGGTCTAAGTTCTGGAGTCTAACTTCTTCCGACAGGATAACACAGGGGAGGCGGCGGCGTGCGCGGGCGATGGTTGCCTGAGCGCATGGTTTCGCGTAACCTGAAGGCAATGGAAGTCCATTTCACACCCGAGCAAGAAGAGGATGCCCGCTTTCGCGCCGCTGTGCTGGAAGGTATCGCGCAGGCCGACACGCGCGAGTTCATCGAGGAATCGCAAATGGACGTCCGGTTAGTCGAAGGCCTCAAATAGGCAGGTCGGGGACCTGCCAGCTGCAGATCAAAGACTTACATGCGCATGTGGCGCGGGTCTCCCCGGTATTGATCCATGAAGCTCCTGTGGGTTTATAGCGACTTCCTGCATCCCACCAATCGCGGCGGCCAAATCCGGACGCTGGAGACTTTGAAATGTCTTCATCGCAAGCATGAGGTGCATTATGCGGGCTTGTGGAATCCAAAGCTTCCGGAGGGTCCGGCGCGGGCGAAGGAGTACGCGTCGTATGTCTACCCGGTGCGGCGGACGGTAATAGCAAAAACATCGCCGGCGTTTCTCTTTCAACTCGCCAAGGGATTGGTGAGCGAGATGCCGGTGGCGGTGTTCCGGCATCAGTCGGATGAGATGAGGGCGACGGTGGACCGGCTGCTTCGCGAGCACTCGTTCGATCACGTAGTGTGCGATTTCTTGAGCTCCGCGCCGCACTTCAGCGATCTGTCGCGCGCGGTGCTGTTTCAACACAACGTCGAAGCCATGATTTGGAAGCGCCATTTGGAGCATGCGGGCTCGCCCTTGCGGCGCTACTACTTTCGAAGGCAGGCACGACTGATGCTGGAATATGAAGGACAAGTATGCCGCTCAGTGAAGAGTATCATCGCGGTCTCCGAGGCGGATGCAGAGAAGATGCGCGCGCTATATGGGGTTTCGCGTGTCACCGCAGTACCCACCGGAGTGGATGTGGATTTTTTCAGGCCGGCGACCGAGGCGCAACAGGCGACCGATCTCGTGTTCGTCGGATCGATGGACTGGATGCCGAATATTGATGGCGTGGTCTGGTTCGTGCGCGAAGTTTTGCCATTGATCAAGAAGAAGCTGCCCGATTGTTCGCTGGCGGTGGTGGGGCGAACGCCGGGCCGCGAGGTGACTGAGCTAGCTGAACGAGAGCCGGGAATCCGGATCACCGGTACGGTGAAGGATGTGCGTCCATGGCTCTGGGAGTCGAAAGTATCGATCGTACCGCTGCGAATCGGCGGAGGAACGCGGTTGAAGATTTACGAGGCGATGGCGGCGGGGACGCCGGTGGTGTCGACGACCATCGGGGCGGAGGGGCTCGACATCGCGCCCGGCGAAAATATCTTGATCGCCGACGAGCCGGAAGCCTTTGCGGAGGCGTGCGTGAGGCTAATCAGCGACGCGGGAGAGCGTAGGCGGTTGGCTGATGCGGCGGCGCGGCATGTGGAGACGAAGCATTCCTGGGAGGCGGCCGCAGTAGAGTTCGAGCGCGCGCTGCGGGGCTAGGGGTGGATCGTCTCGCGGGTGTTCTACTTCTTGGCCGCCTCGGCGGGCTTCTCGGTTGGAAGGCCGGCCTTGGTGTAGGCGCCCAATCCGCCAACTAGCGAAAACGCGTTGGTGTAACCCATCTTCATTAGAGAATCGGTAGCCAGCGCTGAGCGAGAGCCTCCGCCGCAGTACAGCACCAGCTTGGCGTCCTTGCGGGGAGCAGCCTTTTCGATTTCGCGCTCGATCACGCCTTTGCTCAGATGGACAGCTCCGGTGGCATGACCGGCGTCCCATTCGTTGTCCTCGCGCACGTCGATCAAGGTGAACTTCTCGCCTGAGGCCTCGAGGGCTTTCAGTTGGTCGACGTTCACCTCTTTAATGCGGGTCTTGGCGTCGTTTACGAGCGCTGTAAAACCGGAATTTGAGGGCGGGGCCGATTGGGCGCCCGTTTGGGCCAGGCAGAACGGCGTAAGGGAAGCCGCGAGAAACACAGCGTAGAGTTTGTGCATGATCGTATCCTTTGGAGACTATTATGTCTGATCGGAAGGCAGGGCGCTACTTTGGAGCTAGTCGCCGCTTCGCATGGCTTCGGGCTCGGCCACCAGCGGCGCCGGCTTCATCTTGCGCGAGCCGCGCTTCCGGCCCAAAACCCGCTGGAAGCGTTCCATGTAAATGTAGACGACCGGAGTTATGTAGAGGGTCAGCAATTGAGATACAACCAAGCCTCCCACCACTGCGAGACCCAGCGGGCGGCGCGCCTCGGCCCCGGCGCCAAGACCGAGCGCGATGGGCAGCGTGCCCATTAAAGCAGCCATAGTGGTCATCATGATCGGCCGGAAGCGAACCAGGCAGGCTTCGAAGATCGCTTCGGCGGGCGTCAATCCTTGGGTACGCTGCACTTCCAGGGCGAAGTCGATCATCATGATGGCATTCTTCTTCACGATGCCGATCAGCATAATGATCCCGACAAACGAATAGATGTTCAGTTCATCGTGGAAGATCAGGAGCGTCGCCAGTGCACCCAGGCCGGCCGAAGGCAATCCGGAAAGAATCGTCAATGGATGGATGAAGCTTTCGTACAGAATTCCGAGCACCATGTAGATGACCACGATGGCCAGCACCAGCAGCAGGCCCATGCCTCGCAAAGACGATTGGAAGGCTGCTGCCACGCCCTGGAAAGTAGTATGAACGCCGGCAGGAAGTTCACGAGCCGCGTCCTCGACTTTTTGGACGGCTTCGCCCAACGATGCGCCAGGCGCGAGATTGAAGGAGACGGTGACGGAGGGCAACTGCCCGAGATGGTTTACCGAGAGCGGTCCTACTGTGTTGCGCGGCCTCGTTACGGCATCCAAAGGGACCAGTTTCCCGCTAGCCGATCGGATGTAAATCAGATGCAACGAGCTAGGATCCATCTGATAGCGCGGCAAGAGCTCGATCATCACCCAGTAATCATTGGTGGGCGTGTAAATATCGGAGATCTGGCGAGCGCCATAAGCATCGTACAAGGCGTTCTCGATCTGATCGGCGGTGACTCCCATCACCGATGCCCGATCCCGATCGATGTCGATGAGTACTTCCGGACTGGCGATCTGGAGATCCGTGTTCACATCGACCAAGCTGGGTGTTTGCCGCAACTGCCTCTCGAAATCCAGGGCTGAACGATAGAGTTCCTGTAAGTCCTGCGACTGGAGGGTGTATTGATAGACGCTGCGGGTCTGCTGGCCGCCAATGCGGATCATAGGCGGGTTTTGCATGTAGGTGCGGACGCCGGGGATCGCGTTCAGCTTGGGACGCAGTTCTTCGATGATCTGCTCCGGGGTCATTTTACGGGGAGGGCGCGGCTTCAGACGGATCTGTAACTGGCCCGAATTCCCTGCCCCGCCCATGCCTGGGCCGCCGCCGGCTGCGCTGACGGAAGAAAAGAACCCATCGGAATTCGGATCTTCCTGAATGATCTTAGCGACCTCTAACTGGGAGCGGACCATGGCGTCAAAGGAGGCTTCCTGCGGCATTTCGATCTGGCCGCTCAACTGGCCGGTGTCCTGATTGGGGATGAAGCCCTTCGGAATAATACCGTATAGGTAAACCGTGGCGACCACGGTTCCGGCTGCCATTACCACCGTTGCAAAGCGATGACGGATGACTATAGTCAGGGTCCAGCGATAGAGATCCCGCATGCCGTCGAAGAAACGCTCGGACATTCGAAACAGCGCGTTGTGTCGCTCGGTAGGCGGGCGCAGAAAACGGCTGCAAAGCATGGGAGTGAGACTGAGCGAGACGAAGCCGGAAATCAGGATGGCCACCATGATCACCACGGCGAATTCGTGGAACAGGCGGCCGATGATCCCGCTCATGAACAAAACCGGGATAAATACGGCGGCCAGCGACAAGGTCATGGAAAGGATGGTGAATGCAATCTCCTTGCCTCCATCCAAAGCGGCCTCCATGCGCGACTTACCCATTTCCATGTGGCGAACGATGTTTTCCAGGACCACAATAGCGTCGTCCACCACGAATCCCACGGCCAACGTAAGCGCCATGAGCGAAAGGTTGTCCATGGTGTAGCCGAGCAGCGACATGGCCGCGAAAGTACCGACCACGGAGAGCGGGAGGGCCAAGCTAGGGATAATGGTGGCCGACAGGTTTCGCAAGAAAATAAAGATAACCAGAACAACGAGAACCACGGCTAATTTCAAGGAAAACTTCACGTCGTCCACTGATTCGCGTATGGATTGCGACCGGTCGTAGACGACGTCCAGATTCATGGCGGGAGGAAGCTCGGCCTTGAACTCGGGGAACAGCGCTTTGATCTTATCCACCACTTCCACGGTGTTGGTCCCGGGCTGCCGTTGGACCCACAAATTGATGGACCGGGTGGAATTGAACCAGGCGTAGCTCTTGTCATTCTGAACGCTGTCGAGTACGCGGCCGACTTCAGACAATCGCACAGGCGATCCGTTGCGGTATGCAACGATCAGAGGCCGGTAGGCGGCGGCATTCATTACCTGACCGTTGGCTTCTATAGTGAAGGCTTGATGCGGTCCCCACAGCGTGCCGGCTGGAGTATTGACGTTGTGCTTTTCGACGGAGGCTTCGACTTCATCGATCCCGATGCCCTTGGCGGCCAGATAGGTGGGATCGAGCTGTACGCGAACTGCATACTTGGCGGCGCCGAACACATTCACTTGCGCTACGCCGTTGATGGTGGAAATGCGGGGCGCAACCAGAGTTTCGGCGTACTCGTCCACAAGTGTCAAATTCAATGTCGACGAATTGAGCGACATGAACAGGATCGGCTGATCGGCGGGGTTGACCTTCCGAACCGTGGGCGGCGCCGGCATATTGGGCGGCAGCCTTCTTAAGACGGCAGCGATGGCAGCCTGGACATCCTGACCGGCGGCGTCGATATCGCGGTCCAAAACAAATTGCAGCGTGATATTGGTGTTGCCGCGGACATTGGAAGAGGTGATCGAATCGAGACCCGGAACGGTCGCAAATTGCCGCTCCAGCGGAGTGGCGACGGATGCCGCCATGGTTTCGGGGCTGGCGCCAGGGAGACTCGCATTTACCTGTAAAGTCGGGAAGTCGATGATTGGAAGGTCGTTAACCGGCAGGGCGCGATAGCCGACGACTCCAAACAACAGGATGGCCATCATGACCAGAGCGGTCATGACCGGCCGGCGGATGAACAGTTCTGTAAGGTTCATGCCTGCGGTTTCCCCGTCTTCAGCTGGAACACACTAAGCTTATTAAACCAGCCTATTAAACCAAAGGCGAAGGCCCAACTCCTCAGGTTACAAGGATATCAGCACTTATGTTTGGTAGACATGGCCCGAAAGGGCTATTGGGCTAGCGTGTGATCCGATTGAACACGCTTGGGCGACGGCTTAGGGCCGAACGAGAATGGGCCGCATCCTGAGCGGGACGGAGACGAAGCCGACATCCGGTTTAACGGTCGAGCGACCGGCGAGAATCGGAGCTTATCGGAAGCCTGGGCGTTATTGATCCTCTAAGAGGTTGCTGAAAAAGTCTCTCGCAGGTCGGAGACCTGCGCCACGTAGAGCTAAGTCATTGACCTGGAGTTGTGGAGCAGGTCCTCGACCTGCCAATGTGAGTTCTTGAAAGACTTTTTCAGCAACCTCCTAAGCGACTCAGCCGCGCGTTGAAGTGCGCGCGCATAGCCTCGATGTTGCTGGTGAGGTGAGCGTATTAACGTTACCGGCGAGTGCGTGTAGTTCTGTGCGCAAGGCGTCTAGGCCACCCTCCATTTGGACCTGCGCTGAGAGCAGCCATTTGTGCTCTTCGCGAAACCGGATGTGATCGTCCAGCATGAGCTGTAGCGCGCGCTCTATGCGATCGAGACGCTCACCACCAGTTTCCTGGTCACCGTGGTTCATGGGCAACCCTGCGTACCATTCAATATACCCGCCCATGCAGCGGGGGGCTGATCAGAAAGTGTCCTGAGAACGGGAAGGCGTCTACACCGCGCGCCGGATGCGGCTCCCGCCGGCTTTACGCCGGGGTCCGAATGACCTGACATGGCGTTGTGGATGAGGCGCAGTGTACGGAATTACGACCACCGTCGCGGGCTGCTTCTGCTCCCGGGCAACGTCGGGCGATACCTGGCGCCGGACCAGCCTGGTGTCCAGGGTTCGCTCGATATGCGCAATGTCGGCGCGCTCGGAGCGGGTGGCGAAAGTTGAAGCTGTTCCGCGCGCGCCCGCGCGGCCTGTTCGGCCAACCCGGTGAATGAAGTCTTCCGGGACTTGCGGAAGATCGTAATTCACCACGTGCGAGATGCCTTCGACGTGAATTCCGCGGGCTGCTAAATCGGTGGCCACCAGGACGCGATAGTCTCCCTGTTGGAACCCGCGCAGAGCCTGATTGCGCTGGTTCTGGCTGCGGTCGCCATGGATAGCCGTAGCCTTTACGCCTCCGCGTAAGAGCTTTTTCGATAGCCGGTCGGCTCCGCGCTTGGTGCGGGCGAATACCAGGAAGGAACCTTGCTCGTGGCGCAACATCTTTTCGAGCAAACCCAGCTTTCGATCCTGTTCGACTTCGTAAAGATGCAGAGCGACCTTCTCGATGGGCTTGGTCGTGGAACCGACGGCAATTCGTACCGCGTCTCGGACATGCGCGTCTACGAGGTGTTTGACCGAACTTTCGATCGTCGCCGAGAAGAACATGGTCTGGCGATCGGAAGGTATGGCCGCCATGATCTTTTTAATGGTGGGCAGGAAACCCATGTCCAGCATGCGGTCGGCTTCGTCCAGAACCAGGATGCGGGCGCTGCCGAGATCGATGAGCCGCCGGCCGAGGAAATCGTACAGCCTTCCGGGAGTGGCGATCAGCACCTGCGCGCCCTTACGAATGGTTTGCAACTGCGTTCGCTCGTTGAGCCCGCCGACTACGACGGCTGCACGAATGCCGGTGCCCGCCGCCATTTTGGCGAAGGTCTCATTGATTTGGATGGCGAGTTCGCGGGTGGGGCTCAGGATAACGGCGCGGATGCCGGAATGGGATGGCTGCTTGGCGAGCAGGTGGATGATGGGCAGGACAAACGCGAGGGTTTTGCCGGTGCCGGTTTGTGCGGTGGCTACGAGGTCGCGTCCGGCCAGCGCCGGCTCGATAGCCTGGGCTTGGACGGGCGTGGGAACGGTAAAGCCGTGCGTTGCCAGATTGCTCATTAGGGGAGCGGAGATTGAGAATTCAGAGAAACTTTTCATTAAATTTTGAGGAGGAGAATCGGCGAGCCGGCTACCAACGAAGGGAGAAGGGGTTGCGGATCAACTTCCAGTAGCCTTTATTATAGCGCACTTACGAGACAGCTTTGCAACGTGCGGCAAGCAGTCCGGTGGCCTCGGCGAGGTCGATGTCTGCGATCAGCAATCCTTCCTCACCGTAGGGCTGGTAGCTGAGTAGCGTCCCATCCGGACGGACGATCGCCGAGGTGGTCGGAGAGCCGGGGCTCGCGAAATTGACGGTTGCGAAATAGCAGGTATTCTCGGCGGCGCGGCACAGGACCGCCTTCTCGTGAAATGTATTCGCGGGATCGGCGAAGGTCGACGGGCGGTAAGAATCGGGCGTCGCCTCATGAAATTGAGGGTGAAACACAATGTGCGCTCCATGCCGCGCGGCCCAGCGGACGGTCTCCGGATAACGCCAGCCTTCGTGGCAGATCGCGATACCAAAAGTGGCCGGTCCGGCTTTGAAGACGCTGCGCCCGGAGCCGGGTGTGTAGGTGCTCTCTTCGGAGGGGTCGATCTGGACCTTATCCTGAAAGCCCGCGATCGATCCGTCCTGATTTATGACCAGGGCGGTCGCTATGAGCGCGTCGTCAACCAGGCGTTCCGTTCCCAGAATGACTGTGATGTTGGCCTGCGAGGCTGCTTCGGCGGTGACGGACCAGGCGCGTTCGAGGAACTCAGGATCGGGAGGCGGCACTGGTTTGACCACGCGATAGCCGGGGACGAAGCATTCCGGGAAGCAGATGATCCGTGCTCGCTGAGTGGAAGCTTGATCGATAGCCTGCACGGCGAGCGTGACCGACTCCTCCGGAGTAACCGGAAACCGGATGTTGGCGAGCGCTATTCGAATCAGGCTCATCGCACTACTTTAGCCTCCAGCTCCGCCCAGCGCGCATACAAGTCCTCTACGCGCCGGTGGGCATCCTGTGCTTTTTCGTAAGCCTCCGAGACTCGCTCGGCATCCGACGACGCCGCTTCGAGTTCGCGCTCTAAGGCGGCCAGCTCCTGTTCAGCTTCCAGAATCCTTGCTTCCATGCCATCCCACTCGCGCTGCTCCAAGTAGGCCAGCTTCTTCTTCGGTCCTTCGGCCGGAGCCGGCAGGCGCGGGGTCTTGGCCGCCGCTTTCTCCATTGACGGTTCACCTCGCGCCGCTTCCCACTGCGAATAGTCGGCAAAAACCCCGCCCTCACCTCCATCCAGGCCGATGACCACGGTGGAAACACGATCCAGCATATAGCGATCGTGGCTCACCAGGACAACAGCGCCTGAAAACTCCAGCAGGCTGTCCTCGAGCACCTCGAGCGTCGGAATATCCAGATCGTTGGTGGGTTCGTCGAGCAACAGAACGTCCGCCGCCGACAACATCAGGCGCGCGATCATTACCCGCGCTCGCTCGCCGCCCGATAGTCGCGACACCGGCATCTCGAGCTGCTCATCCCGGAAGAGGAACCGCTTGGCCCAGCCCGCGACGTGGACCGGCCGCCCGCGATAAATCACGGAATCGCCCTCGGGACACAATGTTCGCCGCAGGCTGGTTTCCAAGTCCAGGTGCGCGCCGCGGTCCTGCGCGAAACTAACAATTTGCAGCCGATCGGCGCGCCGGATGATTCCTTCGTCAGGCTCGACGGTTCCTTCGAGCATCTTGAGCAGTGTAGTCTTCCCGCTCCCGTTCGCTCCTACCAGGCCGACGCGAACACCGGGCGCCAAAGTCAGGTTCAGGTTTTGGAAGAGCCTGCGCCCACCGAGCGTCTTGCCGATGCCTTCGGCCTCAATTAAGCGCTTGGTGCTTCGATCCGACGCGGTGAAGTCTATTTGAGCTGTCGCCATACGGCTGCGCGCCGTGGCCGCCGAGAGTTCCTCAATGAGCCGGCCGGCGGCGTCGACGCGCGCCCGCGACTTGCCGGTTCTGGCTTTCGGTCCACGCCGGAGCCACTCCACTTCGCGCCGCACTTTTGTCGCGAGCGACTCCTGCTGCTTGGCCTGCGCCTCCAGAAACTCCTCTCGCCGCTCCAGAAACTCGCTGTAGTTCCCCTCCACCTGGAACGCGCTCTGCGGATAGACGGGGTTGACCTCGACCATTTGGTTGGCAACGTTCTCGAGAAAGTAACGGTCGTGCGTGACCACCAGGCACGTATTCACAGCCTGGATGGCAGTTTCGAGCCAGAGAATGCCTTCGAGGTCCAGGTGATTGGTCGGCTCGTCCAAAAGCAATAAATCCGGCGAGGTCACCAGCGCAGCCGCGATCGCAAGCCTCTTCTTCCATCCGCCCGAGAGCGCGGCGGCGGGCGTAGCGGAAGTATCGAAACCGGCGCGGTCCAGCATGACCTGGACGCGAACCCTCTTTTCGTCTTCCTCCAGCGGCAGCCCGTCCACAGCCGTGCGGAGGACAGAACCGACGGTGTCGTCGGGCGCGAACAGAGAATCCTGCGGGACATAGGACAACCTGGTCTGCTTTCGTAGCGCGCGGTAGCCGGCATCCGGCGCCTCTTTCCCGGCGAGAATCTCCAGCAAGGTCGTTTTGCCGCTGCCGTTCGGCCCGATCAGACCGGTCCGGTCGCCTTCAGAAAGGCTCAGCGAAAGATTTTCAAACAGGACTCGCGCGCCAAACGACCGGCGGAGAGCGGAGCCACTTAACAGAACGGCCATCTGCTTCCAGCATGGCATTGCGGACGCATGGCGGGCCAGTGGCTGATGCAGGATTATTCCTGCTTCTTTTCGAAGACCCGGCGGATCGGCTTTTCCGGCTTTTGGATGGATAGATGAAAGGTTAGTTCCTCGGCTGGAGTGCCGCGGCTGATAGAGACGTGCGCCGCAATTCGGTCCAGCAGGCCGAATTCGGGCAGGCTTTTGGGATCGATGGCTACATCGTACTCGCCTTCGCGCAAGTTATAAAATCCGAACCGGCCCTCCGGCGTTGGAGTAGTATAGCGATTCGTGGACAGGAGTTTCACGATCACCCCGTCCAGCGCCGTACCATCCGGGCCGAGGATTCTGCCCGTAAACGATACCAGTGGCGTCACGCTTAATTCCACTGAGGCGACTTGCCGGGCTTTTACCTCGATCGCGGCTTCCGGCTTTGCGCCAGGGTCATAATCGGCCGGCAACTGATTGACTGCGAGAGCGACCGTATGGCGGCCTTCGGAGACGCGCGAAAATCGAAATAGCCCGTCCTCGTTGGTGGTGACTATGGTGCCATCATCCAGAACCACTGGTACGTTTTTGGCGGGCTCGCTGCCTTCCAAACGCTGCTCCCGAACCGTTCCTTCGATGCTCCCGATGATCGGCAACTGCGCCGCGGTGTAGCGATCGATGTCGCCCGCCGGCAGCCCGTGACCCCAGCGCAGGCTCCTGCTCACTCGAAAGAAAGCGGTCCACTGATTCAAACCGGCAACCTGGTTGGTGACAAACGCGCCCTGGTTCTGAAGCAGAAAAATATTCTCGGGATTGAGGTTGATATTGAGCAGGCTGCGCGAGGCTTCGGCCTGAAGGTTCCACTGCTTGGTAATCCGGATAGCGCCGCCGATCACGGTGGTGTTGAACGTGTTCGTCAGGAACACGGTCTGATTGGCAAGATCGTTGCCGTGCTCGATGTAGGCGTAGGCCGAGACTCGTTTGTATTGCGTTTGCGCGCTGCCGCGGACAAAGATCGTGTTCTTCGACTGATCGGAAACCAGCTTCTCATCGCGGACCGCGGCGCCCAGAGAGAATCTTTTGAACTGAACGACATCGCCGAGCTCAACCGATTGCTGGCGCTGATATTTTCCGTCGGTTGTAATATCCAGATCGCGATAGGAGAACAACAAATTGTGGTTACGAACCGGACGGCCCAGCGTACCGATGATTTGCTGGTTATGCGAGTTCGACAGGCCAACACCGGGCTGATCGACCGAGTAATCGATGGTTGACAACTGCCCGCTCAAGCTGAAGCGATAAGGCAGCGCAAAAGAAGCGCCGGCTGAGCTGGCAAAACTGCGATAGGTCGCAAGATCAGCGGAGTTATCTATATTGTTGCGATACTGGCTGACCGATCCGAACAGCTCGATGGCATCGATCGGCTTGTATTGCGCTTCCACGTATGGCCCCGCGCGATCCCCTAGAAAATATCCCGCGACGGGCAGATAGGATGCCGCCTCACGAATATAGTTTGCCTTGACAGTGAGTTTGCGTGTTTTCCACACCGGTCCCACTGTGAAAGAAAATGGACTCCGGCGGGCGTTGGGAAAGGACACCGAGCCACTGGTCGTCGAGGCGTCGGCTTCGCCGTAGAACTGGAGCTGGGAGGAAAATTTGTACAAAACGCTGGCTGAGAAAATGCTACTGGATTGAAAGTCTTGTCCGGGCGCGAAAAGGTTACCCGACGGCGCATTCAAGCCCAACGCGTCCGAGCCGGTGGACAAGTGAAGCGCGCGCACGCCAAACTCGAACTTTTCGCCCACCTTCTGGACCATGGACGCGCCCAGCATGTTTTGCGGAGCCTGAATGAGGAACGGAACCCGCGGTCCGGCGATCAGAGTTTCCACGCCATAGAAGAATGTGTAGCGGCGATTTGCGCTGGCGGCTTCGATCTTCAGGCCCTCAGCGGCAAGCTCCGGCAGAAAAATGTTGGTGAACGGAAACGGCACCAGAGCGACCGGCATTCGAAAGTCGCCGCCGGTAATCCGCCAACGGTAACCGTACCAGGCGGCGCCGCTCAGATCCACATAATTGTTGCCCGGGCGGAACTGGCCTTGTCCACCGTACGTTTCGATGCTGCCGCTCAACAGGCCCAGGTTTGGAAAAAAGCTGCGAAAAGTTGCGGCTACGCCGGTGATATCGGTGAGCGGGCTGGAATCGGCACCGAGATAATAACCTTGGAATGCAATCTCGCCTTGACCACCGGGCTCGGAGTCAGCAGCGCTTGCGAACGTTGCTCCTGCTGCCAGCAAGGCAATCGTCCAGCACCCGAGATTTAGGGGCTTGAACATGGCGGTTTTGGGAACATCGGGTCGCCTATTGCGCAGCGTGAACTACAGCAGTTCCCTCTTCGATGACATTCGTTCCAAAATCCACGCGGGCTCGCAAGGTGTAGGTGCCGGGGGCTAAGTCGGTGGTGAACGACACGATGTAGCGTTGTTCGCGGTGGGGTAGCGCGGGCAGTGGGGTGAGCGCTACCGACTCCAGCAGCTTGCCCTGCTCATCCAGCAACGAAAGTTCTCCGACCGGACGGAAATGCGTCAAGCTGTGATTCTCGACTACCACTTCACCCACCCAGTGCGGCTTGTCCCCGTCCGTGCTGTGAACCAATCGCAGTTCTTTAAACTGGCCTTCAATGCCAGGATTTCCGACCACCACGTAGAATGCCGAGACCACTCGCACGGCGGCCTTGATTCCCGTAGCTGCAGCTTCGGCGTCGGTGGGCAGTGTCGTAAATCCGATGGCGCAATGATATCCGCGCGGGGATTCAGCCGTGGCCGGTACGCGCACCGTATATCGGATATTCGTCTGTTTGAGGGGCGCCACTTCCGTTTCAACCGGGTTGACGCTCACCCACTCGCGACAGGAAAAGCCGGTTTCCGAAGCCAGGCTGGGCTCGAATTGCGGCGTCTGGTCCTGGTCGATCCAGAAATCCAGCGCTTCGGCTCGCACCCGGACTTTGTCGCCCGAATCGCTGCTCAATATCAAAACGCCGGACTGTTGGAGACCGGGCGTCACTTTCATCTCAAGCCGCATGGGACTGAGACCGAGCCCGACTTGGGCCGATAAGACTTGCGCAAAGGCCAGGAGTAACCCAGCGCTTAGGGTGCGGTAACTGTATAAGTGAGTGTAAGTGAACATGATGAATTCGCGATATAACTCCAGCTATCCGCCAGAGAAAAGTTGAGAGTGACCGAATATGCTTTGCCTGCGCCGCTGGCCTCATTGCCGCTGGCAACCTGTTGGGCAGAAGTTGATAGATTGACGGCTGCACCGCAAGTACCCGCGCTTCCGCCTGCGACGCCGGTGCAGGTTGCCTTGACCGCCGACGTCGGAACTGTTCCACAGCTTGCGAACGTTGCCGCGGACGCTTGCACTTTCAAAGTCCACGTACTACCAGCTGATCCGCCGGATGTCGACCAACTGACCGTTGCTGACGAGTTTCCCGCAAACGGCCCCAGATCCGGGTCCGTGGCGGTGAAGCTGATCGTTGCTGGACTGGCTGAGATCGCGCTCAATGTTGTTGCCATCGGCAAGACCCGCTCCGCCGGGACCACAATGCGACCCTTCTGCTGCGCTGAGAGCATTTGCATACTTCCGGCCGCTACTACCAGAACAGACATCAGCTTTGACACAAGGTTCATGTGGCGCTGATCGTGTAAGTGACGGTCGCCGAGTAGGCGCCGGTGTGATAGACCGGATCGTTGGTCAACGACCAGGCAGTAGAAGCCGCGTTACCGGCGTTGGCCGAACTAGCGCCGGCGCCGAACGTCGCTACGCTGGTGGACGAACTCGTACTGGAGGTTATGGAGCCGCTGCAAGCGGTGCCGGGAGCGGCCACCGTGCAGGTGTAAGCCAAAGCATCGCCGGCGGTCGGCGGTGTCGTGACCGACGGTCCGTTAGCTGGGCTGAAGTCGGACGTGACCTTCAGAGTGATGGTTCCGGTTCCAGTCGACTGTGTGGTCCGAATCTTGTAAGTCAGGTTGGTCGTACCGGTATAGGGATTGAAGATCGTGCCGATAGCGGCCAGCGTGGTGGTTGAGGTTGTGACCGACAGCGCGGCTTCGGCGCTGACCGTTACCGAGAGGGTAGTGGTGCCGGTGGCCGCAAACTGGGCATAAGAAGCGGGGGCTGCCAGTAGCGCCGCCGCCAGAGCGATTATATATTGACGTTTCATGGTTTCTCCTAAATAGCGCTGATCGTGAATGTGAGTGTGGCTGAGTATGTTCCCGTCTTAAACGCGGGATTGTTCGATAGCGTGAATGTGCTTTGTACGGTATTGGGATTGACGGAACTGCACGATCCGCCGCCTCCCGTACAAACACCGGCGCCCAGCGTCACAACATTGGTTTGCGATGACGTCGAGGCTGTCTGTGTGCCTGAACAGGCAGCGCCCAACGTAGCAGCGCTGCATGTGTAGGTAAGCTGTCCGCCTGCGATGGTCGGTCCTCCAGCGGGGCTAAAATCAGCCGTCGCTTGCATTGTGAGAGAACCGCTCCCTGTCGACGCGGTAGTACGAGCTTTGTAACTGACTGATAAGTTGCCCGAATACGCGACGAAAGTTGTGCCGGCGCTTGTTAGAGTCAAGCTGGACGGCACGGAGACTTTACCGATTGCATCGATTGTGGCGGACAGCGTCTGGGTTGTGGTGCCGGTGGCGCCTAGGAGAAACGCGGGAGCAAAGATCAACGCTGCGGCTGCACGCGCTACGCGCGGCAACACTGTGAGCGTTCGTTCTGAAAACATCGCAACCTCCTCGGCATGCGACGAGATCCAGCGTCCTTGCTTTACCCGTTCCTCTTGTAATCGGCGTTTCATTCGTCTCGCTTTAGTACCTTAGAACCACAACTTCTTAATCTGTAATGCTTAGCCTGTACACTGCATGCCGCAGACCAAACGCCGCAATCCAACAAAATCAACAGATTATGATTTTGGAGGTTCTTGGAATGAGACAGAATGTCCCGTAGAACAGGGGACGGGGTGTCCGAGCCGATGCGAAAACGAGGTAATGAGGTTGAGCTCGATGAACACGAGGGATAATCAGGCGCGAATTGGCGGGGAATTGCGGAGCGCATCCGCAGCCATCGAGATTCGGGCGCTACAGCCGAATGAAGCGGCCACAGATTGCTGGATCACGCGAGGGTTTTGGCATGTCCCGCCCTCGGAGGTTGCTGAAAAAGTCTCTCGCAGGTCGGAGACCTGCGCCACGTGTAGAGCTAAGTCATTGACCTGGAGTTGTGGAGCAGGTCCCCGACCTGCCAATGTGAGCTCTTGAAAGACTTTTTCAGCAACCTCCTAGAAGATCCCGGCGAGGCCCGACAGACGCGCCAACGGCTTTATGGAAATGCAGCTTTGACCTCGTGAATTAGACCAGTCGGACAGCGCCGAAATTATTTCGGTGCCGGGCTTCCAGACGCGGCGGCCTGCTCCTCGGCACGGGCACCCTTGAGGATACCTACCATACCGATATTGCCCTCATGGCAAGCGTATTCGTAGACCGGTTTCGGAGAGCGCCTCAACGGGATCATGAGGGTCCAGGGCTTCGTCCAGGTGCCGGGATCATCGATCGTGATTTCGTATTGGAGAATCTCGGGGCCGGTACGGGAGAAGCGCTCCACCACATGCAGCTTGTCACTGGATATCGACATAAAGCTTCTCGTTTTGTAGTTGGTCGTATCCACGACGAGCGTATCGCCTTCCCAATGGCCGCGCGAATCCCCAAACCACTGATGGACCGCGGGTGGAAGATGCGGGCCGGCGTCGAGTTGAATTGCACGGGCATCGTGAATCATTTCCGTCATGATGACCACTGACTTTGGCGTCTGCACAACCTGATAATAGCTTTGGTATCCGGCGACCAACTGCGGCGAGCCATAGGTGATGCAGCGCTCTTGGAGGGCTCGATCTTCCGGACTGGCGGCCGGACGCTGCCTGGCCGCGTTGTTGGCCTCGCGTCTCTTTTGCCCCTCCGGTGTCATGGGGGGCAGGCGCCCGTCCGGCGGGTCGGTAATCAGCGAGGTTCGATTATCCCAATCCCTCTCGTCGTTCCAGACTGAGCTATAGTCGCCGGTCTCGCCGTCGGTGCTTTTGAAACCCTTCTTAGTTCCCTTGACATTCGCATACACGGTTTCAAACAGGGTGTCGCCGAAAGCCGCGTCCCCCTGGCCGTGGAAGAGCTCAGCAGCCTTTTTCTTGAGCGCCGCCACCTCCTGGTCGGTGAGAGATGTCCGGTCCGCCAGTTCTTTAGGCCGTTCGAGCGGCGTCGCATTGTTATTGGCCCAAAATCCCTGAAGGTCGGGATGTCCGTCGGCGGTTCGAGGCGGGGTCCAGGTCTGGCTGACGGCTTTAGCTTTCGCCAAGGCCGTGTTAGGCGCGACTTGGCCTTGCGCAAGTGAAAGAAGTGTGGCGAGTCCAGCTACCAAAGAGAGGCATCGATAGATCATGTTCCCTCCTGCATGTGTCAAGTATACGCCTTGCGGGCCAGGGTTGCGACGGGTATGTAGGGGCGGAGTTGGGGCGTCGGCAGCGCAGTTCTATTGGGCCCAAACGTTGAACCGTGCGCCGGCGTTTCCCATAACGAGATTCACATTCATCAGGCTCTGCTGCGGCGCGATGAAGTTGACTTGAAAAATGCCCGCGGCTAACCCCGGCGCGGCGCCGGCGAAGGCGATCGGCAGTATGGTCGGACTGTTAGGGTCGTTAGTGAGCCACTCGAGCTGGATCGGCAGGGCCGGCGCGGCGAGCGGAGCGGCGTTGACCTGGCCATCCTGGCTGGGCGGATTGGTTTGTCCGGCACCGGCGAAATACAGCATCATTTCCGAACCAGCCGGAGCCGGATTGGACGCGGAGTTCGCGGAGTAATCCTGGTTTAATACGGCGAGAATTTGCAAAACCGTGCCGGTTACGGCGACTTGAACCGGGTTGGATTTGATCCCGTTATAGACCACCTGCACAGTAGTGGTCGACTTTGTAAGTTCGAAGGGCGCCACCAGATCGATCTCTTGCGCGCTCACCGAGAGGAGCGGGACGGGGACTCCGTCGAATGTGACCTGTACGCCGGCGACGTTGTTGGCCAAAATTCCGGCGTTGATCACGCCCGGGGTGACAGTGGCCGGTCCCATCTGCTTGCCGAGAATTCGGATCAGCTCTCCGGGAGCGATCCCGCGAAAATTCGATAGGTCCACAGACGTCACGAGGCTAGCGACAGAGTCCAACGAAACCGCAGCCGGCGTGGGATCGATTTTGGCGATGTAAGCCGGCTGAGAACCCGAGAGGTTGTTGAAAGGAGCCGTGCCCGCGACATAAGCCAAACCGGAGGAATCGAGCGCAAGGCCTGAGATCGAATCGAAATAAGTTGAAAACAGCAACTGTGTGAAGTCCGCGCTGAACTTGCTGATAAATCCCGGCCCGATTCCGATTTGAAATGGACTCACGGTTTGCGATGGGCTGCCGTTGGGGTTCAATGGGCTCGAAATCCAAGGTTCGCCCGAAGAATCCACGGCGATCGAGGTCGGGGAAAGACAGCCCGGAGCCCCGAGATAAGTGAGACGCAGGATCGAATGCGCCTTGGGATCAAGCTTCACAAGCAACGCATTGCCTTGCGGCACAAATTCGGAAGGTCCAATGAAAAACTCGGGGCAAGTCGCGCTGACCTGGGGCTGGAATGCACGCGGAGATGCAGGTTGAGACAGCCCGCCGCTTTCACCTGTAACGTAAATGTTGCCCGACTGATCGAGGGCGATGGCGTTCAGTACGTCGTACCCAGGGCCGCCGAGATAGGTGGCGTAGTCGAGACCGCCGAAGGGATTGATGCGAGCGAGGTATCCGTCGTACATTCCGCCGCCGAAGTGCGACTGCAAGGCGTCCGACGTGACGGGAAAATCCGGAGACAGAGTCCAGCCGGCTACCCAGGCGTTGCCACTCGTATCGAGCGCTGCGCTTGTGCCGTAGGTGGCGCAACTCCCCCCGAGCAAGGTCGAGGAAATAAGC
>Ga0210401_10000842_pt1 | contig 37038 bp, 42 predicted proteins | sample IncBWH32MmetaG_FD_150866 | JGI IMG/M metagenome (GOLD analysis project Ga0210401, IMG submission 150866) | Forest soil microbial communities from Barre Woods Harvard Forest LTER site, Petersham, Massachusetts, United States - Inc-BW-H-32-M | ecosystem: Environmental > Terrestrial > Soil >... | reverse complement strand
GGGAAGTAGGAGAAGCCTGCCGGGCTGCCTATTTCCGCCGCGCTGCCATCTAGGGATTCGTCCTACTAGACCCTTTCACTTTGATCGGCGCCGATTTCGAGCCCGCATATCGGGAATCTCCGCTGTGCTTACCTACGATTTCCTCTACGTCCCTCGACGTTCCCGGAACCACCACGTCGGACAGCTTCGCCTCCGCCGCGGTTACATTGAGCAGCACGCCGATGGAAGCATGCACATCGCTGCTGATTAGATCAGGAGCGCCATCTCCGTTCAGGTCGGCGATGGTCACTTCATTGCCTTGCGACTGCGTGGTATTAAACTCGCGCAGCGCGCGATGTCGGGAATGCCGTCTCCGTTCAGATCGGCAATGGCAAGGCCGGAATCGGGCCCACCGACCTTATAAGTCACCTGCGACTTGAACGTGCCATCGCCATTCCCGAGTAGGACTCCAACATCCTGGTCACCATAGTTGGCGACAACAATATCCTGGTTGCCGTCGAGGTTCAGATCTCCGGCGGCCACGAATTCCACTTGGTTGCCAACGCTGATGTCTTCTGCGCCTGGAAAGTCCCATCGCCGTTGCCGAGCAGGACGCTAATCGTGTTCACACTGTCATTTACAACCGCGAGGTCCTGATAGCCATCTCCGTTGAAATCCGCGGTGGCCATATCGTAGGGTCCGCTGCCGACCGCGTACGCCATCGGCGATTGAAACGTTCCGTCGCCCGTACCGAGCGATATCGAGGTCGTATTCGCGAAGGAGTCGGTTGTGGCAAAGTCCAGAATGCCATCGCGATTGAAGTCTCCGAGCACAATCGCAGCTGGCAAGCCGCCAATCGTGTCCGTTTTCGGCGTCTGAAAGGTACCATCGCCGTTGCCGAGAAAGAGAGCAATGGTGCCATCCTGGCTCATCGCGAGCAGATCGAGAATCCCATCGTTGTTGAAATCTCCGGTTACGATTCCGCTGGTGAAATATCCAGTCGGATAAGAGACCGGCGATTGGAACTCACCATTCGCCTTGCCCGGAAGACAGCCACCGTACTCGGACCGAACACTGCATTTGCCGTGGCGATATCCGGAAACCCGTCGCCATTCAAGTCGGCGACGACAGACTGCGCTGGCGCACCCGACGCGTTGGTTACCAGCGCCTTGCCAAAACCATGCGACGCCGTCTTTGGATCGAGGGCCGCAGCGCCCAGATCGGTGTTCGCTGTAATGTCAGTGAAGTCCACCGTTTTTGTGGGCGCTGCCCATCCGAAACCGCTCACGCTCGCCGTGAAATCGTAATTCTTCGGATTCTTAGCAATCGCTTTCGCGGTAAGCACGGCGGCGCTGATTGTCTTTCCGGTTATCTCCAGCGCGCTACGGTTTGGAGCGCACCACTTCGGCGAGACCGCGGTTCCTCCGTAAACCGCCGTCACCGCGTGGAAACCCGGTGACACGATCGTGGTCAATATCGCCGTGCCCGTTTTGTATTCCTTCGCCGCCTTCTTGCCTACCACCTGCGCGCTACCCAACGACAACTTGCCATCGAAAAAAGTGACGGTGCCTCCGGTTGCTGCTTTCTTGTTGGTGGTGACCGTAGCAGTCAAGGTTATTTTCTCCTCACCTTCGCCGGATTGGGAGTAACCGCGAGTGCGATTGCATTGACCGACGCGGGCACTGTTGCCGGGAGCGCAGACTGTGCGATACTGCAGCCACAGACCAGCCATGATAAAGGACCAAACCAACCGCCAGCACGAGCGCTAACTTAAATCGGCACAAAGACACTCTCGGCTTCATCTCCTACCTCGGAAAGGGAATGTGAACCATCCTAAATGGAAATACTGTCAGGAACCGTCGAACACCAATCGAACGTCGGATAAGCCTCAAGGCCGACTGTGCGTCTAAAACGCTAGCGCGCGGTGTCCAACTTTCTGATCGGCGAGTGTCTCGCAGACCGTCTATCTTCCGAGCCCGCTAATGTTGCAAGCAAAGCCCTGATCCTAGGATGGCTCCAGCTTTTGGCAGAATGTCTGGATCAACTCGCTCTGGGCGGGGAGCGCACCAATGAACTCAAAACCGTGCAGGAAACCCATGCGATGCCGGACTACGGCTCGCATTTCGAAGACCTCGGGAACGTCGGGGATCGAGAACTCGAGAGTAATCATTTCTCCCGCCACCAACTCGCTGGTGATGACGGCACCCAGTCCTGCTTGCGCAATTTCGAAGCAGCGACCGTGAATGCGGACGTATCCGTCCTTCCCCAGTACCTTCACAATAATCGGTATCTCCGTGCGAAATCGTGCGAAACGTCGGGTGGCAGACTTGTGCATTGGCTCGAACCTTGAAGAACCGACAAGTAGAATAATGGATTGTGTCCGAGTCTGACAGTAACTTTGGGACGACTGCTCGGACGCACCAAAGAGCTTCGTTTGGGAGTCGACGCAAGCATTGGCACATGAAAGCAAATCGAGGGGGCATCTGCTTTTCTATTGCGAAAGATGACTTGACACTTGTATTTTTAGAGAACCGGGAGCACACTGTGCTCACCGATTAGAAGGGAGAGGGGATGAACATTAAAACCTTCCGATATTTGTGGACGGACGATGAGGGACAGGACATTGCTGAATATGCCGTCATGCTGGCAGTGATCCTGGTACTGGTAGTTGGAACCATTCGATTGATTGGTGGAAGTTCAAACAACGTATTTTCTCAGGTCGCCAGTTCGATTGGCGGGTAGCTGCCGCGAAGCCGCAACTCGGTTCCTGTGCAGAGCCAGACCCATAAGGTCTGGCTGCTTTTTGTCCGTAATACAACAGGGTCGCCCACCAACCTGCCCAGAAGTAACATCCGGTGGTAGCCCTCCTCTGGTATGATCTTTCGAACAGTGCATCTGGCCAGACCGGTTGGCTACCATGTTCATGCCTCATCCCAATCTCAGCGACCAAGTGAATGCCAACGTCGTCCAGTCAGAAATCGAGGGCGGCGTCTCTCTCGGAGACTTGCCCCCATCTACCGTGCTCGAAATCCAAACCCAACACCATCGCTACACCGCAGTGTTCCTGGGCGAAAGTCAGGCGCTCATTTCCGGGCATCCGGAATATTGCCCGGAACCCGTGCTGGTGGCAATTGCCGGCTCAACCTGGGGCGGGTCGATGCTCAAACTGCGTTACATCGGTCGCGGCATGCACCTCGAGTTTTGTCATCCCGAATATCGCACGCCCATTGTCACCTCCCGCATTCAGGAAGTCCGGGAGCGCGTCCATCTAGATTACGAAAAATCCAACACGACCGGCAATTCGCCAGGCGCTGCTAAGCCGGCGCCCACCGACTCTGTGCCCACGCCCAGCATGCTGGTGCGCGGAACTTTCACAAAGCCTTCGTAAGCGGCGCCCAAGCCTGATCTGTTGCCGGATTACTGCACCAACTTAATGCGGCGGACTAACTGCTGGAAGCGAGGCTCGCCCGGAGCGGATCGTAAATTGGATCCACCTTCAGGGCCGTGAGGCTACTGGAACACGGCCGGTAAGCCTTTTCTAGCTCGACCAACGCCTTGTCGTTCTCGCCCATGCCGATGTAGGCGACGGAAAACGCCAAGGTATCCAGCGGGCTATTCCGTTCTGGCTGTTCCCGTCGCTTGAGAGCGAGTCTGGCCTTTGCTTGGTCCCCCCGAGCGGCCCGAGACGTAGGCAATCATGACCCAACTCCAAGCCGCGTTTTCACGGCGCTGATACGCCTCGGCGTCGCCCAGAGCCTCGGCAAACAATCTCTTTTGCGCCGCATAGGCCCAGACCAGCATGGGAGCGCGAGGAAGGTCTGGCTCCATTTCTAGCCCGCCACGGAAATGTTCTAGGGCACGGTCATACTGGCGTGAAAAATACAAGATCGCGCCGTAATCGGTAGCGACGATGAGCGAAAGCGGATCAAGTTGCCAGGCATTCTCGATCTGGGGAAATGCCTTGTCGAAACGCCCCTGCAAAGCCAGGCACGTTGCCACTTGCCTTGCCATATCCGACTGGCGCAAACGCAAAGTTGCAGTTTGCTGCGAATTACTTGAGGACGGTCGACGGCGCTCGAAGTACACAGGCGGCAGTCGTTGTTCAACGTGATTGACTTGGCAAGCGGTTGGAAGATCGACTTGATCATCCGCAAATCCCGTGCTTTTAGCCAAGAGGAGTTTCACCGTCGCCAACGGGTCGACCTGCAGACTCTATCTCTTTATGTCGCGAGTGCCGAGGATGTCGTGGTCGCGAAACTCGAATGGTCCAAGCTAGCACAATCTCAGAGACATATCGAAGACGTTGCGGGAATATTGAGAGTGCGATGAAAATCGCTGGGACCGTGCCTACCTAGCAAAATGGATCGTCGAACTCGGACTAGGGAAGGAATGGGCCGACGCGCAGCATGCGGCCGGGATTCGGAGCTGAAATGAGCTCGGCGTTTGGCCGCCCCGTGGATTTATTTCGCCTTGGAGAAATCTTCCACCGCAAACATCTGGCCGTTGCGTTCCGCCAAGCCGATGCCTACGGAATCCATGTCGCTATCCAGGATGTTGGCGCGATGTTGCGGAGACCTCACGAAGCTCTGGTGAATCGCTGTCGCGTTTTGTCCCTCGTCCAGGTTCTCGGAAATCCAGCTGAACTGGGCGCCGGCCGCTTTCGCGCGGGAGAGCAGATTGGGCTCGCCGGGAAGTTGGTGAGAAATCGTTCCTTGCTCTGCCATGCGCTGCGCGTGGGCACGGGCAGCGTTGGCGAGGGCTTCGTCTGGCTTCAGGGACGGCAGTCCATGCGCCTTCCTTTCCTGGTTGGCTGCATTGAACAGCTGGCGCTCCGCGTCTGAGGCCTTCTGCTGCGCCGGGGCGCTGGCCGAGATGAGAGTCAGCAGAGTGACCAGCGCCGCTATTCGATGTCGAATTCGCATAAAAAGTTCTCAGGGCAATCTAACCCTGCTGGTGGCGTTTCCACTCGATTGTAGGAACATTTCCCTGAGGGCTTAAGCCCGCGTTATCTTCGCCGCGAATCGGTACGGCTGAAGAGCCTGCTGGAAAACATCGAAATCAGCGGCTGGAATCTTGAAGGGGCGCGGCTTCCAGCCGCGCCGTACATCGTTTTCAAAGACTTACGCACGGCTGGGAAGCCGTGCCCTTTCAAAACTCCAACGCCGAGAGTTTTTCCGCAAAGCCTGAAGCCGCCCCTCCCCAGATCCTTGAGCCGCGTTTTGCCATTGCATGCTAGCTCGCCCCAGCACGAGCGCGGACGCTCGCGTCTAGACTTACTCGATGCCCAGATCCTTCCACTTCTTGTCCACTATAGCTTTGGTCTTTTCGTCCATCAAGATTTCATCCGGCCATGGCCGAGTGAATCCTTCGCTCGCCCACTTGCGGGTGGCGTCGACGCCCATCTTCGATCCGTAGTTAGGCAGGCGGGAAGCGTGGTCGAGCGAATCGACCGGGCCCAGCATGAACTGAATATCACGCTCCGGGTCGATGTGGTTGAGCACTTTGAGCGTGACCTCGCCAATATCCTGCACGTTCACGTCTTCATCGACCACGAGAATGCACTTGGTGAACATCGCCTGCCCGAGCGACCACACAGCATTCATCACCTTGCGCGCCTGTCCTGGATAAGACTTCCTGATGGAAACGATCATCAGGTTATGAAAAACGCCTTCGACCGGAAGGTTGATGTCGACAATCTCAGGAATGGTCAGCCGCATAAGCGGAAGGAAAATACGCTCGACCGCCTTCCCCATCCATCCGTCCTCCATCGGCGGCTTCCCCACAATCGTGGTCGAGTAGATGGGATTCTTGCGATGCGTAATGCAACTGAGATGAAAAACCGGATAAAGATCCTCCAACGAATAGAAGCCGGTGTGATCTGCAAAAGGGCCTTCCGTGCGAAGTTCGTCCAGGTTTACGTGGCCTTCCAGGATGATTTCTGACGTGGCTGGGACTTCGAGGTCTACGGTTTCGCACTTTACCAGCTCGACTGGTTTCTGGCGGAGGAATCCGGCGATTAGATATTCCTCGACGTCGGGAGGAGCGGGGACGATGGCGGAAAACGTGATTGCGGGATCGGTGCCGATGGCTACGGCGACTTCCATTTTGCCGGTGGGCCGGTCGCCCTCGGGGATGAGCGAACCGCCGGATGAACGGGCCATTATGTCTACCGCTGCACGCGCGGTGGCTGCCGGGCTTTGCCCGGCTGGACGGGCGGGGGCGCCGGTCCCCACGCGGCCTTTGTCGGCACGATCTTCGTCCGCGGCGGCTCGCATACGCTCGCGGTAGTGTTCGGCTCCTACTTTTTGTCTTTGCCAGTGCATGCCGGTGGTGCCCCCGTCGTAGACCTGCATGCGATACATTCCTACATTTCGTTTGCCGGTTTTGGGATCTCGCGTGACCACGCACGGTAGTGTGATGAAGCGGCCGGCGTCTTTTGGCCAGCATTGGAGAATGGGGAACTCATCGAGCGAAAAATTGTCGCGGCGAATGACTTCCTTACACGGCCCGCTGGAAACTGTTTTCGGAAAGAACTTTCCCATTTCCGCCAGCATGGGCAACATCTTTACTTTATCGAGGAATCCCTGCGGCGATTTTACGTCCATGAACTGGCGGATGCGGTCGGCAACCTCGTCGAGCGTTTCCACTTCGAGCGCAAGATCCATTCGGCGGGCAGAGCCGAATTGGTTGATGAGGACTTGGGCGCCGGGATGGCCTTTGACGTTTTGGAAGAGCAGGGCTGGGCCACCGGGCGAGGACGCCCGGCCTCCGTTGTTTTTGACGGGCATCTTGCTGACGCGGTCGGTGATTTCGGTGATCTCCAGAATGGGGTCGACTTCGGTACGGATTTTTCTTAGTTCGCCGGCTCGGTCGAGCGCGGCGATCCAATCACGCAGATCGTCGTAGGCCAAGAGTTCCCTCGTTGCGAAACGCGATTATAAAGCACTCTGGAAAAACAGAAGCCTTGAACCACCGAGGACACGAAGGTACACGTGTGGTTATTTCGGCGTTTTGACCGGCAATTGAGATATCTTTGATCTAGCAATCCAGAGAGGTGAAGGCTTGAAACGACGAGTGATGATTACGGGCATGGGTGTGGTCAGTCCTAACGGCGCGGGGAACGCTGCTTTTTCGGAGGGCGTTCTGCAGGGGCGAAGCGGGGTGCGGCGGATCTCGCGTTTCGATTCGGGGGAAATTCCCGTCCAGATTGCCGGCGAGGTTCCTGACTTCGACGAACTGGCTTGGGTGGAAAAGCGCGACCGGAAACATGTGTCGCGGGTGTTGCCACTGGCTCTGGCCGCGGCCACGGAGGCCCTGGGCAACGCTGGTTTCGATCCAGCTTCCCTGCCGCTCGAGCTGAGACGGCGTTTTGGCGTAATCATTGGTTCGGGCGGCGGATCCCAGGAATTCACCGAGGAGCAATATCGCCTGTTCTTCCATCAGCAATACAAGCAGATGAGTTTGTTCTGTGTGCCAACTGGAGTGATGGGTGCGCTTTCGAGCGAACTGAATGTGCGCTTCGGTTTGCGCGGGTCGAGTCATGTGATCACGACGGGTTGCACTTCTTCGACGGACGCATTCGGATATTCCTTGCGGCAGATTCAATCAGGACGGTTGGACATGGTGTTGAGCGGCGGAGCGGACGCGCCCATCGCACTGGGAATTATTAAAGGCTTCGTGCTGATGAAGATTCTGACCGACTCGTGGAACCATGCGCCGGAGCGGGGATCGCGTCCATTCTCGGTAGATCGCGACGGCTTCGTGCTGGCTGAGGGGGCATGGATGTTTGTGCTCGAGGAATACGAACACGCACGGGCACGGGGAGCGAAGATGCTGGCGGAAGTCTGTGGGTATGGATCCACGTGCGAGGCGTTTCATCGGGTGCGGTTGCAGGAGTGCGGCGAAGAGCCGGCTCGGGCGATCGGATTAGCCATGAAGGAAGCTGGAATCGCTGCATCGGATGTGGATTACGTGAACTTGCACGGCACTTCCACTCAGTTAAACGACCGGATTGAGACGCGGGCTCTGAAGCTGGCGCTCGGCGAACGGGCGCGGCAGGTTCCGATGTCGGCGTTGAAGTCGCAGATCGGGCATCCCCAGGGAGCGTGTGGTGCGGCGGGGGTTGCGGCTACGATTGTGGCGATGCAGAACGGACAGATTCCACCGACCATCAACCTCGAGACGCCCGATCCCGAATGTGATTTGGATTATGTGCCAGACGTGGGACGCAAGCAGTTGGTTGAACACGCGGTGTGCAATTGCATTGCGTTTGGGTCGAAGAACTCGGCGCTGGTGCTAAGGAATTGCGCTTGACATCGATTACTGATTGGCATCGCGGCGCGCAGTTTTGCTCTTCGCGGACGGGCGGGGAGGCCGGTTTTCCATTTTCGTCAAGCTAGCAGGCGGCGGACTGTGTTTTCTACTGTGGGCCAAGCGTTGGAGCGGGGATCGATCAGCTCGAAATGACCGGCGGTTGCGATTTCTGTGTAGTGCACATCCTCTCCATTCTCCTTCTTTAGCTCGGCATACTGGCGACTAAAATACGACGGGACGGTGTCATCCCCGGCGCCGTGAATTAGCCATTGCGTCGTTTGATGGTCGACCGCGAGTTGCATGGGATCGGCTTCGCGGTAATGCTCTGTCACCTCGCTGGGCTTGCCTCCGAGAAACTCGACGACTGCGTTGTTACTGAGGTGTTGTTCCCACGCTTGCTGCAAATTCAGTATGCCCGCGAGAGAGACCACCCGCTTGAGAGAGGATTCGTGGGCGGCGAGGCAGAGGGCGAGTTGTCCGCCGGCGGAGTGGCCCATCACCGCGACTTTGGTCGAGTCAAGGTCGTATCGTTTTGCAATTTGCGCGACGTAACGATAAGCGTTGCGAATGTCTTCGAAGGTGCCGGGCCAACCTCCGCCGCGATTGCCGACCCGGCGGTACTCGATGTTCCAGGTGGCAATTCCTTTAGAGGTCAGCGCGGCGCAGAGGTGTCCGCAGTGGGCCAGGTCGTACTTGACGCGCCAGTAGCCTCCGTGAATGGCCATCGCCACCGGGAACGGGCCCTTGGTTTTAGGAAGGCGAATATCTGCAAACTGATTGGGATCGGTGCCGTAGGAGAGTCGGGCATCGGCTGGGGGTGGCGGGAGGTCGAGAATATCTTCCGAGGACATTGGTTGGGGCGTCTTTAGTCAGTTACCAGTTACCAATTCTCAGTTCCTGGTTCTTGGTTCTCAGGACGATTGTAATCGTGATGTCACCGGTCCGGGATCAACTCCACTATGGTGCCCTCGCCCCAGCCGTACTTCTTGATCGAGAGACCGGCAATCGCGCGATGCAATTCGGGCTCGGTTTGCGGAGAGACGATGCGGGCTCGCGCCGCGAACTTTTCCCCGGAAACGCGGACCTGCGCTTCCCGATGCGCTTGCAGATTCTGTAGCCAGTGCGAGGTCGGGTATTCGGCGATCAGGTAGAAGCGTCCGTCACGATGGGTGAACCAGATCTCGATTTCGCGGGGCAAACCACTCCTGCGGCCTCGAGTGGTGAGATACAGATACTGCTCGCGGTCGAAGTTATTGGTCTTTGAGCTTGAGTTTGGATTTGTTTTCTTCAAGGAATTCGCGGAGTTTGTCGGCGGTGTCCAGCAGGCGCGTCCATTGTTCGTAATAGAGCGTGACCGGAAAGCGGCCGAGGCCATAAACGCTGACTCCGCCTTTTTCGCTGACCCGGAATTCCAGGCTGCCGGTGCGGCGCGGGCCTTGCTTTTCCAGTTCGGCTAAGCGGGCTTTCAGTTCTTCATAAGTCGGTTCGGGCATTTTGTTACCTCGAGCTAGTGGGATGAGTCCATGATAGGGATTGCGTGGGAATTCGTCGAGTGCAGCCGTTCAAAATCTTACTAGTCGATAAACGCCTTCATGCAAAACACGCTCCCCCCGGATTTTTCGAATTCGGACGTATCGAGCACCACCGGCGTCAGGCCTTCCTGCGCGAGGATCTTCTCAAGGTTGGGGGTGAGGCGCGGAGTAATGAATCGACCGTTGGCTACGATGCCGTTTCCCATGAATTGCAGGGCTTCGTTCCGGGTTAGTTCGTGGATTCGTTTCCAGGGACCGCGAACTGCGTGCAGCGATTCAGGGGAGAACGCGCCGGGGTAAATCAGCGCCGCATCGTTGTTCAGCGGGCAGAGACACGTGTCGAGGTGGTAGCAGTGCTGGTCGACCAGTTGAAGCGGGATTACTGGAAAACCTAATTGCTGCATTGCAGAGGCGAACTTCTCGATACCGCCGCGGGTGGAGCGGAAGCCGTAAGCTGCCCAGATGCGCGAGCCGTCGGGGTGCCAGAGTAGATCGCCGTGGCCCTCGAGATAATCTTCCTCCAGATCCAGATCGATGATTTTGTAGCCGCGCGGGCGGAACCAGTCAACGAAAAAGGTTACTTCCTTGTGCCGGGATGCGTAGCGCATGCGACTGGGTACGATGAACTTGCCCACTTGGTCGTGGTGCCCGACGAACATCTGGTTGGCGGCAAAGACCATGTCGTCGAGGTCTTTGACGGGATCGATGAGCTCTACTCTTACCCCAGCGTCCTCGAGCGCACTCCGCAAGCCTTGCCACTGCCGCTGGGCCTTTGCAGGATCGATGGGGCGACCCATGTAAGGGTTCTTTGGTTCACGAACGTCGAAGAATGTGGGCGGGCACATTAAGGCGGTCTTGGGCATGTACCCTCATGATAACGACTGGCGATGGCCGGTTCCAGCTCGGGTTTAGCGGGATGACGCCGCTCAAAACTGCCAACCAGGGTTCACGTCATGACATCAGCCGGGATTTCAGCAACGGAGACCGCGATTGGGCATTTCCGCTTGGGGAAACGCAAGAGATAGACGGGGGAACTGATGCATTCAAACTGGTTCCATGCCGCTCCGCGGTCACAACGTTCGGTGCTTCGCTATCAGGCCAGTGCTCGTTCCGGTTCGGAACTGGCACTTTCAGGAGGCCTCGCGTGCTGCACAAATGCGCAAATCCAGCTTGCCCCATCCCCCTCCGCAAGCTGAGTCAGGGAAAACTGTTTTTGGTGGAAACGGAGCCTCTCGGAGTGTCTGAGCTGAGGCGGGGCGCGACGAGGCCAGCCTCCTCATCGCATTGAATACTACTGGCTGTGCGAGCATTGTGGGGTTCGCGTTGACTCTGTCGCATGAAAAGGGGCGAGGCGTGGTTACCGTGCCCAGGCCTGAAGATACGAAGAAGAGGCCCGCGGCGGCGGCGCACGCGCGCGAAGTTTCCAGCAACACAAGCAGCCGCACAGAACAGTCCGCCTAGGAAAGGACGCCATGGATAACCCAAGAATGTAGCAGTGCGCGATCTGCGGCGAGGAAAGATCGGCGGAGCAGGTGTGGTTTCTGGTGGCGGAAAGCCATGGGGAAGATAATCTGAAGGTTCTGGAGTGGCAAGATGAACTGCCGCGACGACGAGGAATCTATGCGGCCTGCAGCGGGGGGGCACGTCGAGGAATTGATGGCGCACTGGATGACGACGGGGACCCTCGGTTATCCGTTTGCCACGGTGGGCAACAAGGTGGGAGGGCGGCGCAGACATCGCCTGGGCTGGATTCTGCGCACCGTAGAAGAACCCGATATCAGGGGCACGGCTGATCGGTGAATGGGGGGTTGACCGAGATAGCGTGCGGCGAGCGCTCAGAGACGACCCGGATTCGCTGCAAGGGATCCTGGATGAACTGCGGAATGCTTGGAACGCGAGAGCAAAGGATCGGCGTGCGGTTCGAGTCGGCCGACGCAATGCGCTACGGATTCCCTGGGGAGAGCGGAAGGCGGTTGAGATGCGTCTACGAGAAGTCCCCGGATTTTTTCCAGGCCCGCCAGTCCGCGGTAACCGCCTCTTCCAGGCTCTTGGCGGCTGTGTACAGCCAGCTTGGTTTGAGGCGCGCGAGGTGGCTACGGATGTATTTTTGCGCGTCCACGGTGCCGAGGTGAATGTTGGCCGTTTCCCATCCCATGGCAGAAAGCAGCCGGAGTTCGTCGCGGTTGGTGGGGAGAACACTTAGTTCAATGCGCGAACAGTGGGGCGACAAGCGCCGGACAATCCAGTGCCCGCGCAACTGCACGAAAGGATCGGGGCAACGCACGGCGCGGCTGATAATGGCCTGGTACAGGATCTCCGAAGGCCGATCATCTCCAGCGGCCCAGTAAACCGAAGAGGGCGCAAGCGCCTTGGCTTCGCGAGCGATCCGGGCGCCGTGGCACAGCGCGATGGCGACCACGCGAATGTGGCCTAGACTTCCCAGGCCCGCCACCCGTCGTACGGTCCGGTAGGTGAGGCCACGCTCCGGCATAAGATGCTCAAGGGCCTCCCGCGCACTGACAGGGACTTCGCCGCGGATCCTCGGCAAGCTGTCCATCTTCTGCCAAAAATGAACCGGATCGCGCAAGACTCCGGTCGCGATCTGGCGCAGCCAGGTGTTTTCCTCTTCGAGCACATAGGGTCGGCCGCCCTTGGCAAGTGATTCTTTGTATCCTTCCAAGATCGAGGCACAAGCGTCTTTCGGCTTCAATGCCAGGTGGCCGTCTTCGATGGCGAGTATCGCGCTTGTGGCCAGCCGTAGCAGATCGATGGTGTAGGGCAGAACGGCAGCTTCATCGAAATCGTTGACTCCCCAGACCAGTCGGCCCTCGATGTCACGCCAAGTGCCAAAATTCTCCACGTGGAGATCGCCCACGGCAAGGACTCTCGGAGCTTTGGCCAGGTCAGGGCAGACGTCAGGCCAGATCTGCATCCAGCGATAGAAGGTTGCACGAACAAAAGGAAATACCGCTTCCGCCATGCGCTGGTGTTTCAGGCGTAGATCCGGTTTCACCAGCGGCGTGTGACGACCAAGCCACTCTTCGAAATGGTGAGTTGCCTTGATGATGTTCATTGCTGTCCGGTTGGCACGATAGAGCCGGCTCCGGCAAATGTCAACGCAACTTGGGCTTGTGACTTTTTCGCCGTTGGGACGTCCGGCTCGGAAATAGACGGAGGATATTTAGAAAGAACTCACGCTGCTCGCCCGATCCACCACAGGAGCTTGGCGACGATGCGCCACCCGTTGGTCGAGACCGCGGTCGAGTCGTACTCGCGGTTTTCCGGAACCAGAACCTCGGTATCGTCAAAGCGTTGCAATCGGGAGACAATCAAACCGTGGTCCTTGTGAGCCGCTATCACGATGTGACCGTAAAGCTTGCCACGATTAGTCTGGGAAGTGTCGATCACGATGATGTAGCCGTCATGAATCAGCGGCATCATGGAGCGCCCGTGAACCCGTAGACAACTGGTATAGGCCGGGTTCGGACACCACTTGCTGGGCGCGGCGAGCATCGACTCCGGAGCAACCTGGGTGAGGTTTTCGGCCGGGTCTCCCTTTCCTCCATGGGCGGCTGCTACAACCGGCAGAAGGGGAATGGCTACCAACTCCTCCGGTCGCTTAAGGGCCCGGTGCGCGCCGGCTTGGACCACTTCCAGCTTCAACATCCGATTCGTGCGCAAACGGGACCGAACCGCGGGCAAAACCCGCATCAAATCGTCGCTGCTCAACCCCGCCCGACCCCAGAAATACCAACACTCCGGATCTCCGGTGATATTGCCCAATTGAACGTAGATATTGGCGGGAGGTTCCTGAACGCCTCGCTCCCAACGTGACACCGCCATGGCAGATGCGTTCATCTGCTGACCCAGTTCAGATTGGCTCATTTGGAGGCGGCGGCGAAGGGCGATGATCCGTCTTGCCCACTCGATCTTCGAATCTCTTGTGTTCCTCATGACGCGCCTGCTACACTGAGTTTAACGCAATCGTTTTAACGCATGCGTTAGGCGGCACCCTGTCGCCGGTTTCACGAAAGGTTGTCATGTACCGTGACAATTCTAGCACACATGCAAACACTGAAATACGATCACCGCAAACATTGTATCGCGGCCTCTATGTAAGAATTGCGCGCAAACTCGGCGTGGATCCGTCGTATGTCAGCCGGGTGGCCCGCGGCGCCAGACGTTCGGAAGAAGTCGAAAGCGCGCTGGGCCAGGCGCTGGAAGAGATCAACCAGCAAGTGAGTCGCGGATCATCCACCGGCAAGAACGGGTTCGCGCCCACCGCAACTTCCGCCAAGCGGCTCAAGATTCTGCTGAAGCAAAATCGAAGCCGCATTCGTGAGCAATGGCTGGCGCATAGCCAATCCGACACCAATCTCAGGCGGGTCAAAATTGTTGATCGGAAACGAATGGCACCCATTCTTCCAGTTCTCGACGAGACCACGAAGGTCATGAAATTGAGCTTGAAGGAGATGGCAACCGCGTCCATGAAAGCTGCCCAGCGACACGGCCGGCTGCGGCAAGCCCAGGGATTCACGGCGATGGGGCTGGTCGAAGAGTACAACCTGGTCCGGCGTTGTGTTTTCGCGTTGGCCCTGGAACATTGTCGACAGATGGATGCCCACCTTCTGATTAAAGATCTCACTCAATTCGGAGAAGCTCTCGATCTTCAAACCCAGCGCGCACTGCAGGACTATCTCGCCACGACTTAGCAAGGGTGTAAATGTAGGCGCGGGCGTCCTCGCGCGCGCTGCCCGAGCAAAGCTCAAAAATAGGTGCGTTCTATGAATTCGCAAGAGAAAGACATCCTGCCGCTCCAGCACCAGCGGGACGCTCGCGCCTACATGGGCAGCCGGCTCAGCAAGGCTGCTGCCTTGCGAAACCAGGGCCGCTCGCGGCGACGCAGGTATCCGGGCATGGTCGGCTTCTTGTCGAGAATGCGCTGTGCCCATTCGCGGGCTTCGGCATTGCGCAGTTGGGAGGCCAGGAAGCGCGCGTAGTTGTAATAAGTCTCTGATGAAGTGGAGATTTTTGTGACCTCCCGAAACAAAGCCTCGGCTTTGTCAGGCTCGCCGGTGTTGGCGTAGGCATGGGCGAGTAAGCCTGCGGCGCGCTGAAAGTCGTACTTGGGATCCTGCGCCACCACGCGCTCCAGATCGGGTACGGCTGCCGTGAACTCTGCCATAAAGGAGGCGGCCATGCCCCGACGATAAAACGGGTCAAGAGAGTCGGTACGCGACGAGATTGCCTTGTCATAACACTGGCGGGCGCGGGCGTAGTTCCCTTCTTCCAGATATAGGTCAGCGAGTTCCTCATAATTTCCCGCTGAGGGATTATCCAAAATGGCGGACTCAAGTTCGTGAATCCTCCTGCGCCGGGGAAACACTTTGAACGACTGGCGCATCAAACCCGCATCGGGGATGACCTCGGCGGCGATATAGATCAGGGCACCCAGGCCGCCGAAGAAAATAATGATCCACAGCCAATAGCCGTCCGGGCGCCGGCGAATGAAGTGGACAATGGCCACCGCCTGGAGAATCAGACCCCAAGGAAAGAATAAGAAAATTAGCGATCCCATGCTGTGATCGGACTATAGCATGGCGAAGCTGCGACCTCGCGGGGATAGGGGAATTTCGATGGGCATGTCTTTTTCCGCGTCTCGAACACAACGATCCAGGGCGGCGTCCGCCATTTTCTGGGGCGGGCTGGTCTCGGGAGTATTGGACTTGCTCTACGCCACTACCTCCGTCGTCTTGCAAGGGAACCCCGCAATCGTCCTCCCCCAAGCGATCGCTACCGGCTTGCTCGGCGTGAAATCTTTTCAGGGAGGCCTTCCCACCGCCATTCTCGGCGTCGCATTGGAGTTTCTCATCACGTTTGTAGCAACGGCTGTCTACTATTTGGCGAGCCGGAAACTGACCTTCCTGATCAGGCGAGCGGTTCTGTGGGGAGTGCTTTACGGCATTGCAATCTACTTTTTCATGAATTTTATCGTGGTGCCGCTTTCGGCGGCTCCAAAATTCGATCACACGTGGGCCTCCAGGGCGAGCGATTTCCTCGTACACATGTTCTTGATCGGACTGCCTATGGCGCTCGCGGTTCGCCGGTACTCAGCGCGCGGATGCTAGAATCTTATGTGCTGAGACCTCCGATCCGCCTGCTGGCCGCCGATATCGATGGCACCTTGCTCAACCCAGAGTTTCAGATCTCCGAAGTGGATCTGGCAGCGCTGCGCCGCGCTCACCAGGAGGGCGTCGAAGTCATACTGGTAACCGGACGGCGGCACAAATTTGCCCTTCCTATCGCCCAGCAGCTTGGCTTCGATCTCTGGCTGATCAGCTCAAACGGCGCCGTTACCCGATCGCTGATGGGCGAAACCTTCCATCGCGATATGCTTCCGGCGGAAACCTGCCGCAGACTCTGTGGCACGATGCGGGAATTTCGCGGCAACACGGTCCTGACCTTTGATATCGAGAGCCAAGGCGCAATCGTGCTCGAGCACATGCGCGATTTAAGCGAGAGCATTCAGCGCTGGCTGGAGAAGAACCTGCAATATATTGATTTCGTCGTTCCGCTGGAGAACTCTCTCACCACCGATCCCGTCCAGGCCATGTTCTGCGGGCGGATCGAACGCATGCATGAAGCTCTGGAGGTTTTGGCAGCAAGTGGACTGGAAAAAGACATCACCGTGCTGCGTACGGAATATCCAAAACGCGATCTTTCGATCGTGGATGTGCTGAATCAAGGCTGTTCCAAAGGCCATGCCCTGGAACGATGGGCCAATTACCGAGGCATCCCCCGCGAACAGGTCATGGCCATTGGTGATAACTACAATGACATCGAAATGCTTGCCTTCGCTGGGCTGCCATTTATCATGGGGAATGCATCGGAAGAGTTGCGGGGAAGGGGCTGGGCAGTAACCCTCGCCAACGACCGGAATGGCGTGGCCGCGGCAATTGCGCAGGTGCTGGGAACGCGTGTAGGAGTATAGGGTTCGCAAGATTGTCTTGTGACGTCGTTCAGTGTTTATATGAAGTGGGTGGCTAAACTCGCTCTGGTATTTGGCCTTTTAGGGGCGCCATCGTTTGCCTCAGACGTCGCTGTGTTGCGCAATGGTTTTTCCATTCGCCACGAGCGGCGGGAAATCATTGGTCCGGTAACCCGTCTTTATCTGGGCGCTGACCGGGCCGGATATGTGGATGTGCCCACCGACGAGATCGATAGCTTTGAGAAAGACCTGTCGGCACCCGCCGGAGAAACGCCGCATCACTCACCACCGATGAATGAAGTCATCAATGCCGTTAGCAGCCGGCATCACCTTGATCCGGATCTGATCAACAGCGTGATCCATGCCGAGAGCGGGTTCAATCCGAAAGCGGTATCACCCAAGGGAGCCCAGGGCCTGATGCAACTGATGCCGCAAACTGCGTCCAAGCTGGGAGTTGACAATGCATTCGATCCCAGTGCAAACGTGGAGGGCGGCACTCGCTACTTGCGGGAATTGCTGGAACGATATAACTTCGATTTGATCAAAGCTCTTGCGGCTTACAACGCTGGACCGCAGCGCGTGGAACAGTACCACGGCGTCCCACCGTATTACGAAACTCAGGCTTACGTTGCCCGCATCATTCGTGATTTCAATCGCAAGAAACTAGCGGAGCGAAAAGCGGCTTCATTGAAAGCAGCCAATTACCAGCAAAGCCCGTCGCATCATCGGCCTGCGGTAAAGCAAGCAACGCTCCCGGAGACCACCCCGGAAGCTTCCCGCTGAGTCTTGAGGAGTAATGGAGCACGGGCGTCTCGTCGGTTTGCATTTTGGCGAACGGCGGGGACGCCCATCTTCGATCGAAGCCCGACCGCGTTGACCCTTGCGTTCGTGTCATTTACCTTGGCAAGAGGAGTAATTCTTGAAGCATTTCTGGGCTCGGCTTTCTGGCTCGGGACGCCTCGATTAAATGGGCAAAAAAAAATACCTAGCCTACGCGGTCGTCGCGGCGATTCTTGCTGCCCTGGTTTATCTGCAGTTTCGGACGTGGAAGGACTTTGACTGGGCCACCTTCTGGAATCAGGGACGGCAGCTCAGCGTTCGCCACATTGTCCAGGCTACAGCGCTGATCTACTTCAGCTATTTTCTGCGTGCGTTGCGTTGGAAAATCTTTCTGCGGCCGGTACGCAAGGAAGCTTCGACCATCGGGCTGATCACACCGACCTTGATCGGGTTCACCGGCCTGGCGTTACTGGGTCGCCCCGGAGAGTTGATTCGTCCTTACCTGATCGCGCGTCGAACCGGCCTTACTTTCTCCTCACAGATGGCCGCCTGGGTGATCGAACGCATTTTCGATATTGGGGGATTCACCGTCTTAATGGTCCTTGCCATCTTCCTCCCGACGGAATTGCGATTCCTGTCCAACCCCGACATCTATCCCCGGCTTCGAGTGGCAGGCTTTCTGTTCGTCGCTCTGGTGGCAGGGTTAGCGCTGATGGCTTTCTTGGTGGCTAAATTCGGAGAAGCAGTAGCCACCTGGATTGAAACCCGCTTCGCTCACCTAGCTGCGAACTTTGGGCATCGAGTAGCGCAGAAGGTGCGTGAATTCCACGGAGGACTAGACACCATTCACAGTCCGCTTTCTTTCCTGCAGCTATCCGGCGTTTCGGTTTTCTTGTGGTGGATCATTGCACTGGCGTATCGCGAGGTCACTCACGCCTATGGAGCGCCACTCGAGCACATGACGGTGTCTAAAGTCCTGCTATTGATGGGTTCCAGCATGCTGGGGTCGTTGATACAATTGCCCGGAGTGGGTGGAGGTTCGCAGTTGGCGACCATTTCCGCCCTGCAGCACATTTTCCATGCGTCCCATGAACTGGCGGCCAGTTGTGGAATTCTGCTCTGGGTGGTGACGTTTGTCTCCGTGGTTCCGGTTGGCTTGCTGCTGGCTCACCGAGAGCGGCTTTCTTTGCGGAAACTTTCGGAAGAAAGCGAGCAGGAGGAGGCTCGCGCCGAGCTTTCGCCCTCGTCTCCGCCGGCCTGATGCGTTGTCGTCCCGGCCGCCCCCGGCCTGATGCGTTGCCGTCCCTGCTACAATCAGTGTTCACCGTTCCAAGCGCCATGAAGTGTCCTTTCTGCGGGTTCGCAAATGACAAAGTGGTGGATTCGCGCGAGAGCAAGGAAGCCGATTCCATCCGCCGCCGCCGCGAGTGCCTGAAGTGTGGCAAGCGCTTCACCACCTATGAACGCATCGACGAAATTCCTTACATGGTGGTCAAGAAGGATGGCCGTCGGGAGAAATTCGATCGCCAGAAGGTATTGAATGGCCTGCTGCGGGCCTGTGAGAAGCGGCCGGTTCCGATTGGCAAGTTGGAACAGATCGTGAATGAGGCCGAAGGCTTTGTGATCGAATCGGCCGAGCGCGAGCGCAAGACCAGTGAACTCGGTGAGCTGATCATGAATCGGCTGCGCCGCTATGACAAAGTGGCTTACGTCCGCTTCGCCTCGGTTTATCTGGACTTTAAGGATGTGCAGGAATTCATGGCTGAATTGAAAGACTTGCTCCGGACAAAAGAACCGGAAGTTCGCGGCAAACCCGCAGCCAAGGGTTGAGCAGGCGGTAGACGTCTTTGTTTGCCGACAAGGCCCCGGTCATCGTCATCCCGAGCGAAGCAAGGGATCTCGGTTCTTAGCGCGACCGGCAAGAACCTGGATTCCTCGCCGCATTCGCTGCTAATGACAGGAGTGAGGTTGTCCGGGAAGCAGACGTTGCCAAGCAACCTTTCTACAGTCTATTTCGCGTTTGCCGATCATTGCTCTTAGATCATTGCTCTTAAACGATATGACTCACAAGATCACCCTGATACCGGGCGACGGCATCGGCCCCGAAGTAACGCAAGCGACGGTGCGCATTCTCGAAGCCACGGGCGTGAAGTTCGAATGGGAAACCTTCATGGCCGGGGCGGAAGCGTTTGAGAAATACAAGGAATACATTCCGAAAGAGCTGACCGAATCCATCGAGCGTACCCATGTTGCGCTCAAAGGGCCGGTAACTACTCCAATTGGCGGCGGCTTTGCCAGCATCAACGTCGCACTGCGGCAGAAGTTCGAGCTCTATGCCAACTTCCGCCCCATTCGCAATCTGCCCCACATCCCGACGCGATATCCCGACGTGGACCTCATCGTTGTGCGCGAGAATACCGAGAGCCTTTACTCCGGCATCGAGCACGAAGTTGTCCCCGGCGTGGTTGAGAGCATCAAGATCATTACCGAGAAAGCTTCGACTCGCATTGCGCGTTTTGCTTTCGAATACGCCCGCAAAAACAATCGGAAGAAGATCCACGCCATTCACAAGGCCAACATCATGAAGTTGTCGGATGGCCTTTTCCTGCGCTGCGCCCGCAGCGTCGCCGAAGATTATCCGGAGATCACTTACGGCGAGCACATCGTGGACAACACCTGCATGCAGCTGGTTATGAATCCGTATCAATACGACATGCTGGTGATGGAGAACCTTTACGGCGACATTATTTCTGACCTGTGCGCCGCGTTCGTGGGCGGACTGGGATTCGTTCCCAGCGCCAACCTCGGCGACCACTGTGCGATCTTTGAGGCGGTGCATGGTTCGGCTCCAGACATCGCCGGTCAGAACCTGGCAAATCCAACGGCCATCTTACGTTCCGCATTACTGATGCTGCGCCATCTCGGCGAGTATGATGCAGCACTCAGGATTCGGAACGCTCTGGAAAAGGTCTATCGCACGCGCGACAAGTTGACCCGTGACGTCGGCGGAAAAGCCGGCACCTCCGAGTTCGCAGATTTCATCATCGAGGCCATGGCGACGGAGATTGGAGCTCAAGCCCCGGCCGTGTCTTCGCAAGCGTCAATCTGAGATCGTGAAGTCCGTCTTGCAGCAACGTCGGTTTTCTTGGACGAAGGTAGCCTCGTCATTGGCGGTTGTGGTTGCTCTCGCCACCGCCTCGTACGCCCAGGACCTCAAGGTAACGCTTTTGGGCACGGGCAATCCGCGGCCGGTGATGTCCCGCTTCGGCCCAAGCATTCTGGTGGAAGCCGGGAAAGAGAAGTTGCTTTTCGATTGCGGACGTGGCGCCACGCAACGCCTGTATCAACTCAAGATTCCTTTCACAGACATCACTGGCCTTTTCCTCACACACTTGCATTCAGACCATACCGTCGGAATTCCAGACTTGTGGCTGACCGGATGGGTCATGGGCCGCGACACTCCTCTTCCAATGTGGGGTCCGGCAGGCACGAAAGCCATGATGGAGCATCTGCAGGAGGCGTACGCATTCGACATCCACATCAGGCGCGACGTTGATACAAAACTGCCCGGCGCGGGTGCGATGGTGGTCGCAAAGGATATTGCAGAGGGCGTCGTTTATGAAAGATCGGGAGTGAAGGTCACGGCGTTCCTGGTCGATCACGGCGAAATTAAGCCTGCGTTCGGTTATCGCGTGGATTACGGCGGGCACTCGGTCACCATGTCAGGCGATACTCGTCCTTCGGAAAACCTGATTAAGTTCGCTCAAGGGACGGACGTTCTGATTCACGAGGTGATTGACCCTGAGGCGTTCGGGGAATTGTCCAGCATGGACTCGCGGGAACAACGGAAAGCGATAATCGAGCACCACACAACTCCCGAGCAGGCAGGGATCGTATTTTCCCGGGTGAAGCCAAAACTCGCGGTCTACTCCCACATCGTGCCGCCTGATGTTCCCGACGTGATTCCACATACTCGAAAAACTTATGCGGGACCGCTGGAAGTTGGTGAAGACTTAATGAGCGTCGAGATTGGCGACAAGATCCAAATAGGGCCTCCCGTGAAGTAAATCTAGGCCGCACCCACGAGTTCCGCGTTGACTACCCCGCGCAGATTGAGTAACATCCTTTTTCACCAAGGAACCCGGGGGAATGGCTTACACAACACGGCGGATTGGTGTGGTGCTCTTCCAGCTTGGCGGACCCGACACGCTGGAAGCGATCGAGCCTTTCCTTTTTAATCTATTTTGCGATCCTGACATCATTGACTTCCCGTTTGCCCGGATCGGGCGAAAGCCGCTGGCCAAGCTGATTTCCAGCACCCGCGCCAGAAAGGTCCAGCATCACTACGCGGCCATCGGCGGAGGCTCGCCCATACGACGATTCACCGAGCAGCAGGCTCGGGCGTTGCAGCGGAAGCTGGCGGAGTCTGGTTTGGACGCGCGTTGCTTCGTCGCCATGCGTTATTGGCATCCGTTTACTGCGCAGGCCATCGAACAACTTCGCGACGCCTGCTGCGACGAGGTCGTACTGCTTCCCCTTTATCCACACTATTCCAGCACGACGACAGGCAGCAGCTTGAACGAGTGGCGCCGGTTGTTTCAGGACGACATCACAGTCCGGTGCATCGAGACCTTCTATCGTCACGAACTTTATTTGCAGGCGCTGGTCGAAAAGATAGACGAAGCCTTGGCACGCTTCTCCGACCCGGAACACCCGGAGATCGTTTTCAGCGCGCATAGTGTTCCAGTCGCGGTAATCCAAAAGGGCGACCCTTATCAGCGGCAAATTGAAGAGACTGTCGAACTGCTCAGACAACGCGGGGGATGGACCAATGGTTACCGCCTGTGCTACCAAAGCAAGGTAGGAGCCAGCAAGTGGCTGCAGCCGTCGCTGCACACGGCGCTGCGCGAGCTCGCGACGGAAAAGGCCCATGAGCTCTGCATTGTTCCGGTTTCGTTTGTCTCCGATCACGTGGAAACGCTGGGAGAGATCGATCATGAGGCTCGCGCGGAAGCCGCTAAGCTTGGGATCAAGCGCTTCGAGATGACGTCGGGATTGAACGATTCGCCAACTTTCATTGCGGCATTGGCCGACTTGGTGAACACGGCCATTGGAGTTGATCTGAGAAGTGAACGCGGGATGGGATCGCTCGCTGCCGCGGCTGGAGACTGAGTACTAAGGGAATTAGAATATTGGAATCGACGTAGGGCCAAGTATAAAAAAGGGGGGGAGGTCGGATGGCAGACGAATCCGCCAATGCAGGTGGCATTCTGGGGCATCTTCCGCCGTGGCCGCGGAATGCGCTCAATAATTCGGTCATCGCAATGGAGCAGGCCTACCGCCAGCGCAAGGGTCTGCCCTTGCTCAGCGATGCCGACATTGAGGCCCTGAAGGCCGGCCAGCCAATGGGTTGGGAAAGTGGAAATGGCGGATCCGCACCCGTCGCGGCGGCCGCCCCTCCAGTTGCCGCAGCCGCACCTGCCCCGCCTGCAGCAGTTCCAGCGGCTACAACCAATGCCACGCTCAGCGAGGATGTCGCCAAGTGGGTTGCAGAGGGAAGGAAATGGAGTAAGTCGACCATTGCCGCGGAACAGGCTCGACGCGGGCGCAAAGCTTTACCGGCGCTCAATGATGTCGAAATTGCCGCTCTGCTGGGAGAGCCAGTCGCCGCTGCGGCGCCTCCGGTCGCTCCCGCTACTGCCTCAACACCGCCGCCTGCGGCTGCGCCCAGCGGTCCCATTCGCGCGGACGTTGCCACCTGGGTTGCGGAGGGTCGCAAGTGGAGCAAGTCGACAATCGCGGCGGAACAGGCGCGGCGCGCTCGAAAAGGTTTGCCAGCGCTCAACGATGCCGAAATCGCCGCGCTACTCGGAGAACCAGCCGCACCTGCCGCGGCTCCAGCGACTGCGGCTCCGGTCGCATCTGCCGCTCCGGCTGCTCCTCGACCTGCAGCCGCGGCTGCTACTGCTTCGGCGGCTGCCTCCGTATCCCGCAGTGGCGAGTCCACCAGCTACGTCGGCACCCCGGCGGTCGGAACATCCAGAGCGGCGAAAGCCGGAGGCGTGGCATCGATCGGTCCGGAGGACAGTGAAGTCAATCAGCAGCGCCGCCGATTGGTGTGGAGCGCCGTTGCCGCTTTCCTGGTGGCGTGGTTCTTGGCATTTTTCCGCTTCTTTTTGCCGCGCACTTTATTCGAGCCTGCGACCAGCTTCAAGATCGGGTATCCCGAGGAGTACGGCCTGGGAGTAGACACAAAGTTCCAGCAAAAGTACCGGATCTGGGTAGACCGTACGCCGGATCGCATCTTCGTGATCTACGCCCGCTGCACCCATCTAGGCTGCACTCCCGACTGGAAGCCGAGCGAAAACAAATTCAAGTGCCCATGCCACGGCAGCGGATACGACAGCGAAGGAATTAACTTCGAAGGCCCAGCGCCGCGACCGATGGATCGCGCGCGCGTAGAAGTCGCGCCCGACGGCCAGATCCTGGTGGATGTCTCGCGGCTATATCAGTGGCCAAAAGGCCAACCAAGTCAGTTTAACGACGACGGATCTTTCCTGCGGGCGTAGTGGTTTTGTGGAGGGACAGCCGCCCCCGGCTGTCCGGGCGGAGCGTAAGCTCCGCGGTGGCTACAGAGTCAAACAGAGGAAACGATGCCTGAAGAGAATCGAAACGGCAAGAACGGCAATCGCGTGGGCTTGCTCGAACGGGTGAAGGCTGGAGTTAAAGAAGATGTCCAGTCGCTCAAGACCGACATGCCCGCGAAGGCTAAAGAGCAGCTTGAAGGCCTGAAAGATCCCACCAAGACTCAGGTGTTTACTTCGATCTTCCGCCACAAGCATGACGACACGCCGCGCAACCGCGCGCTGGGCGTGCTGTCGAACGTCTTCCTGCACCTGCACCCGGCCAAGATCAATCGCGACGCGGTGCGCTACAGCTATACCTGGGGCATGGGCGGAATCACCTTCTACTTATTTATCGTGCTCACTTTCACGGGCGTGCTGCTGATGTTCTATTACCATCCCAGCAAAGTGCAGGCCTTTCGCGACGTCCTCTACCTCGAGCACGATGTTCCCTTCGGCAAGTTGCTGCGCAACATGCATCGCTGGGCGGCGCACTTGATGGTGATCGCGGTCTGGCTGCATATGTTCCGGGTTTTTCTGACCGGCTCGTACAAAAAGCCCCGCGAGTTCAACTGGAACATCGGCGTGCTCCTATTGGTGTTCACCCTGCTACTCTCGTTCACCGGCTACCTGCTTCCCGACGATCAACTTGGATTCTGGGCCGTCACGGTGGGAACGAACATGGCTCGCGCCACGCCTCTACTGGGCCACGAAGGCCCCTTCGGCAAAATGCTGGGGATGACTCCGTACAACGATGTTCGCTTTGGTTTGCTGGGCGGCTCGATTGTAGATGCGAATGCTCTGCTTCGTTCCTATATCTGGCACTGCATCGGCATTCCGATCGTGGCTTCGGTTCTGATGATCGTGCATTTCTGGCGGGTAAGAAAAGATGGCGGCATCTCGGGCCCAGCGCCCGTAGTGCTAACGGCAGAAGCGGACAAGCCGCGCCGCAGCTCGTAGGCTCACGTGGGGACAGCCGCCCTTGGCTGTCCAGCGGAGCGAAGCTCCGCGGTTGGTAGCGCCGGCATCTTGCCGGCTATCGCGAGGGCGTCTCGCCCTCGCTGGTGCGGTCGGGACGGCGACGCTACAAAGTGGTCTTGGGAGACTTTATGGATTGGCGACAACTTTGGGAGATCTGTTCCGCACCTGACAACGTGCCTATCGTCGGTTTGATCCCGCTCCTGATCTTCTACATTTATCTGGCGTGGAAGCAGGCGAGGGCCAACGATGAACTGATCGGCGAACTCGAAACCAATCCTGCGATGGCGAAAACTCATCACCGCAAGACGTGGCCGTTCCGTCCCGGCTGGCAAAAAGAAATTCACGTCTGGCCATTTCTCCTGCGCATCGAATTCCTCGCAGCCATCATTGTCACGATTGTTTTGATGATCTGGTCGATCACGCTGAGCGCGCCGCTGGAAGAGCCTTCCAATCCCAACCTGACGATGAATCCGGCGAAAGCGCCCTGGTACTTCCTCGGCCTGCAGGAAATGCTGGTCTACTTCGATCCGTGGATCGCCGGCGTCGTGATGCCAACGCTCATCATCATCGGCCTCATGGTGATTCCATACATCGACACCAACCCGCTGGGCAGCGGCTATTACACCTGGAAGCAGCGCAAGTTTGCGATTGGCACGTTCATGTTCGGCTTCGTGATTCTTTGGGTGGCGATGATCATTATTGGGACGTTCATCCGCGGTCCCGGTTGGCAATGGTTCTGGCCGGGACAAACCTGGGATCACAATCGGCTTATTTACGAGGTGAACCGTGACTTGCCTGATCTTTTCGGGATCGCCTCGAACCTTGGTAAAGCCATCTTCGGCGCGATCGTAGTTGGAGGCTATTACCTGGCCGGCGGATTCCTGGTGCATGCGCTCTTCCGGCGTTACAACCCCAAAGATTATCAGCGTATGAGCCTGCTGCAATATTCCATCATGATGTTTTTCTGGCTCACCATGGTGGGACTACCGCTCAAAATGCTGTTGCGGCTTGCGTTCAATATCAAGTACGTATGGATAACGCCTTGGTTCAACGTATGAGGTAAAGAAGATTGTCATTGCGACGCGAAGCGAGGAATCTGGGTCTCGCCGGCAAGCACCGAGATTCCTCGCTTCACTCGGAATGACAAGCGCGAAGAGCTTTCTGTGTTCAACGACTAGAGGGAGAATCTGGTGCCTGAACAACCAATCCCCGATCAAGATCCAGTAGTCACGAAGTCGTACGCGATGTATTACGTCGTCTCCATGGTACTGCTCATGGCGACCCTGTTCTGGGCACTGTGGGATGAAGCTTATGGACAGCGGCCCTGGAAGACTTTCCAGAACGAATGGAAACAACGCTACAGCGTTTTCCTAGACAAAACCAAGCCTGCATCTGATAAGTCTGTAAAGAGCGTTGAGGATAATCCCGAGTATCAGAAACTGCAACAGGCTTTCCAGCAGGCCGACGCCGCGGCTAAGCCCCGCCGGGACGACCTTCAGAAACAGATCATGGACATCAGCGCGAAGATTCTCGCGGTCCAGAACATCTTCACCGACAAGCGCGCGTATGCCAACTCTCTGAACTACCAGATTGAGACCGAGACTAGCGCCTCGGGAAAGGCAAGTAAGCAGAAGGAACTGGACGAATACAAGAAGAAGCTTTGGACGGTTGAGTATCTCGACGGTCACAAAGAGAAATACAACTTCCGTCAACTGGAAGAGAAATACAACGAACTCAAAGACCAACGCACCAGCGTAAACGCGGAATTGGGTGATGTGCTGAAGCCGGTGACTGCCGCGAGCACCAAACTGTCTGCCTACCTTTCCGCGAACATGGTCGACCTCACTCCCACACAGATTGAGGGCCTGCAGAAGAAGACGAAAGAGTGGGATCCCAAGATCGTGCAGATTAACGTAGCGGACGCCAACATCGTGGACCGCTGCGAGTCCTGCCATATGGGCATTCGCGAGCCGTTGAAAATCACGCCCGCTTCGATGACGGCAAAGGGCGAAAAGAAACCTGACGAATATGCGCAGGCGTTCGTCAGTCATCCTGAACCAGGGCTTTTGAAAATCCACGATCCTGACGTGTTTGGTTGTTCGCCATGCCATCAAGGAAACGGCCGCGCCACCACGAGTGTCGAGAAGGCGCACGGAAACTATGAGCACTGGCTGTGGCCGCTGTTTCCCCAGCAAAACGTCGAAGCCGGATGCCAGACCTGTCATGCTGCCGACATGGTTCTGGTCAGCGGCGAGGCGGGGTGGACGATCAACGAAGGCAAAGACCTGTTCCGACAAAAAGGCTGCATGGGTTGCCACCGCTACGAGGGTTACGACAAGGAACCCGAGGACCTGAACACTTTCAGCCAACACATCAAGCAATTGGAACAGCAAAAAACGGAAAACCTCAAGCAGGCGGCTTACCTGATGAAGCAGGCGGACTCCGCGGAAAGCAACGAAGAAGCCAACCGCATGAACGATCAGGCGACCGCGCTCAAAGTTGCCAACAGCAAGGACGATGCCCAAATTCAGCAGCTCGACTTTCAGTTGCACAGCGTAATGCAGGACATGAAGAAGATTGGGCCGAACCTGAAGGACATCCGGCTCAAGCTGAACAAGAATTGGATTCCGGTCTGGCTAAAAAAGCCGACCGACTTCCGTCTCACCACCAAGATGCCAAACTTCCGCCTGACCGATCATCAAATCCGGGCGATCTCGGCTTATTTGTGGCAGTCGGCACTCACGGACCCGTTGCCGCAACAAAAGCCAGGAAACGCGGAGCACGGCAAAGAGCTGTTCGAAACTCGCGGCTGCCTGGCCTGCCATTCCATCGGCGAAGGCGACCAGATGCAGGGCGGTACCTTTGCCGCGAACCTGACGCGCGAGGGTGAAAAGGCCAATTACGATTACCTGGTGCGCTGGATTCACAATGCCCGTCAACGCACTCGTCCGTATTGTCCGTACGAAAAGAAAGATATTGGTCCGGAGGATTACGCCAAGAAGGGCTTGCCTTACGTCTTCGACCTCGAGCACAGCCAGTGCCCCAACGACGGCCACGAATTGCAAGTACAGAACATGACGGTAATGCCGAGCCTGCGCCTCGCTCCCGAAGATGCCCAGGACATCGCGTCGTATCTAATGACGCAAAAGAAGCAGGAACCAGCGTCTTATGCCAATGCCTCCTTCATGGATGATCCTGCTCTCAAAGAGGAAGGCAAGAAGTGGATCCGTCACTACGGCTGCTCGGGATGTCATGAAATCTCCGGCATGGAGGACGAGGGTCGCATCGGCACTGAACTGACCTTCGAAGGCAGCAAGCCGATCGAGCGTCTGGATTTCGCTCTCTTCACCGAAGTGGCCCAACGCGGAGGCAAGAATGCCGAGCCGATCAAGAATCCCGAAGACTTGGCGCGGCTCCCGGAGGGTCCGGCGACGAGTTCGTGGTACGACCACAAGGGTTTCTTTGAACACAAACTTGCCGAGCCCAACATCTACGACCAGGGCAAAATAAAATCCGAGACCGAGGCCCTGCGCATGCCCAATCTGCACCTTACTTCGGAGCAGATTCGCGCCCTCACCACATTCCTGCTGGGAAGCGAAGAGAGTTCCCTGCCCATCCAGTACCAATACCGCCCTGGCGATTCGCGTCGTGACATTCAGGAAGGCTGGTGGGTGGTCAAGAAATACAACTGCATGGGATGCCATCAATTCATCCCCGGTCAGCAGACCGTGCTGATGGGAATGAAGAAATATCAGGACCCGGATTGGAAAGATCAATTGCCGCCGAAGCTCCTGACCGAGGGCGCGCGGGTCGATCCCGAATGGTTGCGCCGCTTCCTGTCTAATCCTTCGTTGAGCACCACAGATACGAATCGCAACGGCGTGCGTCCGTACCTGAAAGTGCGCATGCCCACGTTCTCTTTCTCGGATAATGAACTGCGCAAGCTGGTGCGATTCTTCCAGGCCCTTTCGCAGCAGCCGATGCCATATATTCCTGAGCAGGTTCCGGTCTTGACCGCGAAGGAAACGGATATGGCGCGGAGCCTGTTCTCGAGTACAGCTGCACCGTGCTTGAAGTGCCACGCGACGGGCGATCCCGCGCATGACAAGATTGCCACTGCGCCAAACTTCCTGCTGGCTAAGGACCGCCTCAAACCGGACTGGGCTCAGCGCTGGGTGCTTGATCCCCAAGCCATCAGCCCGGGCACATCCATGCCGTCGGGATTATTTCGGCGCGAGAACGATCACTGGGTGTTCGCCGGCCCGACCCCGTCCTCATTCCAAGGCTATGAAGGAGATCAGTCCAAGTTATTGGTGGATTACATTTTCCAACTGACGCCGGAAGAGCAGAAACGAGTTGCAGCGTCAATGGGACGAAGCAGCGCGGCAAACCGACTTCCGGAGAGGTCCAAGCAGGCGGCAAGGCCTTCTCCCCCGGCAAGCGGGGGCGGTTCGCGGTAGAATGTAGGGTTTTGTGGCGTGCCGTCCCGGCGGCGGTCGCGAGGAGCGTCCCGCCCGCGCATTCGGGGCAAGATGTCGGGATGGCGAGTAAACCTGAATTCTGATTTTCAAAACGCATTCCACACTTCACGAAAGGGCGACATAATGAATAAGAAAACATCTGCAGCAATGTTTGGCTTGCTCTGTCTTCTCGGCCTCTGGCTCCTCGTAGGCTGCAGCAAGAAAGAGGAAACAAACGAAGCGCCGGCTTCCACACCGGCCACCACGGCGGCGCCGGCGGCCGCGGCCACTCCAATCGATCCGAGCACCGTAGCTTCCGTTAGCGGTACCGTGAAGCTCGACGGCGCAGCTCCCAAGCCCGCCAAGATCGATATGAGCCAGGATGCCGCCTGCAAGGGAACTAACACGGCCGAGACCGTCGTCGTCGACGGCGGCGACTTGGCAAATGTTTTCGTCTACGTAAAAGATGGACTGGGCGATCGGACCTTTGCGGTTCCAACCGCGGCAGTCACCATCGATCAGAAGGGGTGCCAATATCACCCTCACGTTTTGGGTGCCATGGCGGGTCAGAACATTGAGATTAAGAACGACGACCAGACCACGCACAACATCCACCCCACGCCGCAAGCCAATCGCGAATGGAACGAATCTCAACCGCCTGCGGCTGCTCCCCTAGAGAAGAGCTTCGCCCGCGAAGAGATCATGCTGCCCGTGAAGTGCAACCAGCACCCCTGGATGCGCATGTACATTAACGTGGTGAAGAGCCCGTTCTACGCGGTCACCGGCCCCGATGGCAAGTACGAAATCAAGGGCCTGCCGCCTGGGGATTACACCATCGCCTTCGTGCAGGAGAAATTAGGCGAACAGACCCAAAAGGTGACGCTCGCTGCAAAAGACAGCAAGACGCTAGACCAAACATTCAAAGCGCAGTAATTTGGCTTGGATCGCGGGGGGACGGGTCCCTGCCCCGTCCCCCGAGCGAAGCTCGGCAGCTTTCAAATCGACCAGGGAGCAAACCGCTGAAGTCTCTCGCTACACGGTATAATCGCGCGCACCACGGCTTCGCTGTTTTCGTAGCCTGCGCAACTTTCGTGCTCATCATCGCTGGTGCGCTGGTTACCAGCAACGACGCCGGACTCTCCATTCCTGACTGGCCCACATCCTTCGGATCCTTCAGCGTCCCACCATTGCATGGAGGAATAAAGTTCGAGTGGAGCCATCGCGCGATTGCCGGGTCCATCGTGCTGCTTACGATTTCCATTGCCGCGTGGACGTGGTTTGCAGACCGCCGTCGCTGGATGAAGTGGCTCGGCGTTGCCGCTCTAGGCACAGTGATTACGCAAGCAATCCTCGGTGGGCTTACGGTCCGGTTGTTTCAGCCGCCCTGGGTCTCCTCAGCCCACGCGGCCGTGGCCCAGACATTCTTCTGCATCGCGGTTGTCATCGCAATGTTCACCGGACGCAGGTGGGTGGAAGAAGTCCCGGCGATCGAATTCGACAGCCGCCGTCCCCGCCTCATCACACTCGCGCTGCTCTCCATCTTCGTGGCCTACGTTCAACTGATTCTGGGGGCAATGTTTCGCCATCACGGTATGAGTTGGTGGCCGCACACCGCGAACGCTGTGATCGTTGCCTTCGTGCTGACCTGGACGGCAATCCGTGCGTTGTCGCAATTCTCCCAGATCGAGGCGGTACGACGGCCAGCGATCCTTCTGGTATCGCTGTTGATCGCGCAACTTTGCCTTGGCTTCGTCGCGTTTCTGACGCGTGTGGCCTGGGGGCGCGACGCGGTTCAGCCTGAACTGCCCATGGTGGTCTCGACCGTGGCCCACGTCGCCGTGGGAGCGCTGCTTTTAGCGACGGCTGTGGTTCTCGCTATTCAGGTGTGGCGGCAGGTGCCGGTATCGTTTGCAGAGCGAACCCCCAGCCGAACTCGAAAACCGGTAGCCGCCTAACCCGCCGGCCAGCATCTCATCGTAGAATAGTCTGTGGCTTCCAAAACTCCACTTGCGGTGGCTGGCTCTGAGACCGACCTCGCTGTAGGGCCCGCGGTTATTTCGGTGCAAGATGTCGTGCATCGTTATGGTGATCGCACCGCGCTGAACGGTGTCTCCTTCGATGTGCGTCAGGCCGAACTCTTCGGACTGCTGGGACCGAATGGCAGTGGAAAGACGACGTTGTTTCGCATCCTCTCCACTCTGATGATTCCGGTAGGCGGGCGAGCCGAGATCATGGGATTTGATGTTGCCCGTGACCCCAACGGTCTGCGCCGCCGGATCGGTGTCGTCTTCCAGGCCCAAAGCATCGACGTAAAGCTGACTGCCGCCGAGAATCTCTGGCATCAGGGACATCTCTATGGCTTGCACGGAGCGTCGCTGAAATCGCGTATCATAGCCATGCTGGGCCGGGTTGGACTAGCCGATCGGGCCAATGAAAAAGCGGAGACTTTTTCCGGAGGAATGCAGCGGCGGCTGGAATTAGCCAAGGGACTGCTTCATCACCCGTCGGTACTCTTGCTCGACGAACCCACCACCGGCCTCGATCCCGGCGCCCGGCGTGATCTCTGGCAATATCTTGCGATTCTGCGTGATGAAGAACGAGTGACGGTGATCGTCACCACTCACCTGATGGAAGAGGCCGAGCGTTGCGATCGCCTCGCCATCCTGAACGAAGGCAAAGTGGTGGCGTTGGGCACGCCGGATGACCTCAAGCATGAAATCGGCGGAGATGTGATCTTGCTGGATGCCAAAAACCCTGACTCGCTCGCCGGAGGAATCCGTGCCCGCTTCCATCTGGACGCACAGGTCCTTCACGGGCAGGTCCGAATCGAGCGCGAGAACGGCCATCACTTCATTACTGATGTGGTCGAGGCTTTCCCGGGCGAGATCGAGTCAATCTCAGTAAGCAAGCCAACGCTGGAAGACGTTTTCATTCACCGCACCGGACATCGATTCTGGACCGACGGTCGAGAAGACGCAGAAAATAAATACTGAAGGAACTCGCAAGCCTATGATGCTGGTGCTATCCGTTGTACTGGGGGTCGTTCCGCTAATGGGAGTGGCGTGGATCGTTTTAAAAGCCAGTGTCACCACCGTCGACGGCCTCTTCATGAGCCTGATTCTGCTGACGCTGTCGGGCATTCTCTTCCTGAATGCATTCCTCGAGCTGCGCGGGAGAATGAAGAAATCCGCGGCGCTCGAGCAAAAGAAAGGTTAACGTGGTCCCACGAAGCGCAACTTTGCCAGCGCAGGCGGGCGCAGTCTCCAGCGGAGTGATGCTGCCCGCCTTTACGCTCTGGTGGCGTGAGATCGTACGTTTCTACCGACAGCGCTCGCGCGTGGTTGGCGTGATTGCCTCGCCGCTGTTGTTCTGGCTGGTCATCGGATCCGGTTTCGGCACCTCGTTCCGCGCCGGCGGCGCCCCCGGACAACAGCACTACCTGGATTACTTCTATCCCGGCGCGTTGATCATGATCGTGCTGTTCACGTCGATTTTCGCCATGATGTCGTTAATTGAAGATCGCAAGGAAGGATTCCTTCTCTCGGTGATGGTTGCGCCCGTGCCCCGCTCTGCCATCGTGCTCGGCAAGGTTCTGGGCGGAACAACGTTGGCCGCCATTCAAGGCCTCATCTTTTTGGCTTTCGCGCCTTTCGTCGGCGTGCACATGGGGCCCGTCGATTTTTTGCTGGTCGTGTTTGTAGTTTTTTTGGTTTCCTTTGCGCTGACCTCTTTGGGATTCGCGATCGCGTGGCCCATGGATTCCACCCAGGCCTTCCATGCCATCATTAATCTTTTTCTGATCCCGCTGTGGCTGCTCTCGGGCGCGCTGTTCCCGCTGGCAGGAGCGTCGGGCTGGCTGCGAATGGTGATGCGGCTGAATCCGTTGACCTACGGTGTCGAGGCCCTGCGTGTTCTTCTGTATCCGCAAAGCCCGACCCTGTTGCCACTGCCTGCCTCCATCACCGCGCTCGCACTATTCACGATCTTCCTGTTTGGGCTGTGCTTTTTCAGGGTAAATCGCCGTACCACGAGGCCCGCCGCATAATGCAAGTTCCGCCACAATTCGCAAGTTTCCCAGTGATCGATGCCAGCTTGAATGGAACCAGCGCCGTACTGCTGCTGGTTGGGCGCGGCTTTATCAAACGTGGACGCATGGCCGCCCACCGCGCCGTTATGCTCGCTGCGTTGGCTTCATCCAGCATCTTTTTGGCGTGCTATTTGTACTATCACTGGCATGTCGGCTCGGTGCATTTTCAGGGACAGGGCTGGTCGCGGCCGGTGTACTTCAGCATTTTGATTTCCCACACGATCCTGGCCGCGGCGATTGTGCCCATGATCATGATTACGCTGAGCCGCGCCTTGCGCGAACGTTTCGACCGCCACCGCGCCATCGCGCGCTGGACCTATCCTTTGTGGATGTATGTCTCGGTCACCGGCGTGGTTGTCTATTTCATGCTTTATCATCTATTCGCTGCGTGAGCCGGTCTCTTGTGTATCGTCGTACACCAAGGAAGAGAAAAATCAGCTTTGAGGATTGTTTCGCGCATGGCTGTCGTCAGACTAAAAATCGATGTTTCTGGCACGGTGGGCGATGAAGCCTGGCGCGAACTCAAACAGTTCGATCAGATCCAGAGTGCGGATTTCGGTCCGCAGTTCGGCAGTGGCGGACGGTGCAATCATCCGCTCAACGCACCCCACAACAAAGGCGAATGGATCGGCGCCGAGATTCGGCTCCAGACGCCACTTCTGGCTCAATATGCAGTCTCGCACTATCTGGAGCAGAACCGGGTGCTCGATGCCGATGTCCTGGAGTAACTCAAATCTGAAGGCGCACGGAGAACCGTCATCCCATGTCAGTCGTTCCTAATGCAACTCCTCAGGTTGCGCCCGACGCAAGCAAGCCCCCCAAGCCACGCATGTCTACGCGCAACCGGCTGCTCTTCTTCGTGACCGGGTGGCTAATCGTTCTCATGCCGTTTCTGTTTTGGTGGAATACGTGGTTCGGCCGCCAGCTCTCCAACAAACTACTCGCCGAGTATCTGCAAGATCAAAAACATCCCCGGCACATTCAGCACGCGCTGGTACAAATCGGAGAACACATCACTCGACATGACAGGAGTGTGACACAGTGGTATCCGCAGGTGGTGCGCCTGGCCTCTGATCCAGTCGAAGAGGTCCGTAATACCGACGCCTGGGTCATGGGACAAGACGCATCGGGTGCCGGATTTCATGAGGCTCTGCTCAAAATGCTCGCCGATCCTTCGCTCATGGTGCGAGGCAACGCCGCGCTTTCGCTGGTTCGCTTCGGAGACCCATCCGGAAGGCCTCAGATTCTCGAACTGTTGCAGCCAGCTACAGTCAGCGCACCGCAGCCGGGAAAAGTGATCGACACCAGCGCAGTGGGCACGACCATTCATCAAGCAGGAATCGTCGCGAAATTGCAGGCCGGCGATCAGACCATAGAAATCCGCTCGCCGATCACCGGCCGTCTGCGGACGTTGTCTGCTCAAACCGGACAGACGGTAGAGGCTGGCGCTGAGATCGCAACCATCGATCCGGGCACGGAACAGGTCTGGGAGGCACTGCGCGCCCTCTATCTGATTGGCCAGCCCGAGGACATCGCAGCCGTCTCACCCTTCGAACGAGAAGTGCCTGACATTTCCAACGACGTGCGCAACCAAGCTATCGAAACAGAAAAGGCGATAAGGGAGAGAACGAAATAGAAAGGTGTAGGTTGATTCGCTGAAAGCTGAGCGCCGAAAGCCGAGAGCTAAATGGGCATCACGCCGACTTCTTTTTCCACTTCGACCGTCTCCACCATGGCAATCGCGTCCCAGGGGCAGCCGTCGAGGAAACATCCATCCGGACCCTTGCTGATGCACTTCTTGCATCCGATACAAAGAATCGGGTCAACCTGAATTCGCCCAAAAGGAGTACTGTCTTCGTCCGGGACCCAGAACATGCAATCTTCAACCGGGCAATATTCGACGCAAGCTGGAGACCCCGCGCAGCCGGTGCAGCACTCGGTAATCACGGCCAACTCCTTGGGTTTCTTCTTTCGAGGAGTCAACAGCCCCTTGGATTTCGGTTCGAACTTGAACTCGTCGGGCACCATCCCGGCGGGCTTTAAAGAGTCCGCTTCAGCAGGCATGGCACCGATTATACCGTAAGGTTTGAGATTTTCATCCTGGCCGAAGACCTAGGACTGTCGGATTTATTCGACCGCCATCACCCGAAGATCCGGCGTACTTCAGCCGGTCGAGGGATCTGGCGCGCAGTATAACCGACAGAAACCAGCTTCATTTTGGCCTGTCTTCGCGGACTCTTTCCGTCGGTCTGGCCAAAGCCTCGATAATTTCTGATATATTGGCCTTCAAGCGCATAATTTCGTGTCGATTCTCGCGTCTCGACCAGGGCGGAAGGAACAGCAGTCATGAAGAGCGTCAACAAAGTCATTCTCATCGGAAATCTGGGCAAGGACCCCGAGGTGAAATACACCCAGGGCGGCATGCCAGTCGCCAAGTTCACGCTGGCCACCAACGACCGCTTCAAGGACAAAGAGGGCCAGTGGCAGGATCGCACTGAGTGGCACAACATCACGGCCTTCCAACGCCTGGCTGAGATCGTCGGCGAGTACTTGAAAAAAGGCGGCAAGTGCTACATCGAAGGCAGCCTGCGCACCAGCTCCTGGGACGACAAGGAAACCGGCCAGAAGAAGTACAAAACCGAAATCATCGCCAATGACCTGGTCCTGTTAAGCGGACGAGGCGAAGGCACCGGAGATGATTCCGGCGGACGCTCCCGCGTCTCCGCTGCCGCTGGAAACAATTTCGACCAAAGTGCTCCCGAGCCACAACCCGCGGCAGCCTCGACCCCGATCAGCGACGAAGATATTCCGTTCTGATCGTCGCCAAGCTGGTTTGGCGCCGAACCTCAGCCGGGGAGCGGCGTAAGAATGCAGCCCACGGCGCAAGCCGTGGGTAAGGCCGTCCCATTCACCCAAGCCCCGGCAGGGGCGAAGATCCCAAGTGATCTCCCCGTCGGTTTCCTGGCTTGACTCAAGCTTTCTACGGGCTATTATTTATATTAAGCGATTAGCTATTTGACAATCATTTCCAACCTGGGACGAGTGGCCCCTAACTAACTCCTTATTCCGGAATATTTTACGTGTAAGTCCCTATTGCTCAAAGATTTTTGAGGTAGTCTGGCCGTAACCTCATCATTCCAAAAGATCGGGGGGAAGGGTATACCCCCTATAAGCGCTTCTATGAGAAGGTCATAAAAGTCAAGGCCGACGTGGCGGCCCCTCCTTAATTTGTTTTCCGACGTTAGCATAAACGTCCGATGGTGACTTGCGGGGCTGTCAAGGGCGCCGCAGAAGG
>Ga0210401_10000841_pt1 | contig 37104 bp, 36 predicted proteins | sample IncBWH32MmetaG_FD_150866 | JGI IMG/M metagenome (GOLD analysis project Ga0210401, IMG submission 150866) | Forest soil microbial communities from Barre Woods Harvard Forest LTER site, Petersham, Massachusetts, United States - Inc-BW-H-32-M | ecosystem: Environmental > Terrestrial > Soil >... | reverse complement strand
AATCCATTGTTTCAACACGGGTGTGGTCCCCCTTTCGACGTTCCCGAGCGGAGATTGTACTCTTAATTGCGGCCGGACATTATTAATGAATAAAACGAATCGCCGGCATCACAAAAGCACCGTCGGCGGCCTCTGCTTTTCCGGTACAATTTAGGGCAGTTCGCGAGGGGGTATTTCGAGCGGTATGAACGATTCCCTAATGCAGGAAACGATCCGTCGGGCCGTGGAAAATGTGCGGTCGGGCCGCGGCGGGCCGTTCGGCGCGATGGTCGTGAAGGACGGGCAACTGATCGCCGCCGGCACAAATCTCGTCACCGCGACGAATGACCCCACCGCGCACGCGGAAGTGATGGCGATTCGCGAGGCTTGCCGCACGCTCGGCTCATTTCAATTGGCCGGTTGCGAGATTTACACGAGCTGCGAGCCCTGTCCCATGTGCCTCGGCGCCATTTATTGGGCTCGGCCGGACCGCGTCTATTACGCTGCGGCGGCGAGCGATGCCGCTGAAGCGGGCTTTGACGATTCCTTCATCTACAATGAGTTGAAGATTCCGCAGGGCGAGCGGAAAATTCCCTTCGTGCAGGCAATGCGCGAGGCGGGGCTGGAGCCCTTCCGCGAATGGGTGCGAAAGGGCGACCGCGTCCGATACTGATCGCGCGACGCGGTCGATCCCGGAAGGATTCCGCGGAAGCCCTGGGATTTTCACTTTCCGACGATGGAAAAGAAATTTATTGGACAAGCTGTTCCGCGCAAGGAAGGACGCGATAAAGTTACGGGCCGCGCGCGGTATGTGGACGATCTCGCAGTGCCGGACATGCTGCACGGCGTCACCGTGCGCAGCAGTATCGCGCGAGGGCGCATTCTTGGCATTCACTTTGGCGAAGGCATTCCGTGGAAGGAATTCACTATTGTCACCGCCGCCGATATTCCGGGCAAGAATGAAATTGCGTTGATCGAGCATGACCAGCCCTGCCTTGCCGATAAGGAAATTCACCACCCCGAAGAGCCGATCGTGCTGCTCGCGCATCCCGATCGCTATTTGCTCGAGGAAGCGCGCCGCGCCGTGCGCATCGACGTGGAGCCGCTGCCGGCGATCTTTTCGATTGAGGATTCGCTCGCGAAGCGCGCCGTGATTTTTGGCGAGGACAATATTTTCAAGTCGTACCGCATGGAAAAGGGCGACGTGGACGCCGCGATGGCGCAGGCGGATCTCATCGTTGAAGGCGAATACCGCACCGGGGCGCAGGAACAGCTCTACATCGAAAATCAGGGCATGATCGCGGTGGCGAACCCCGCGGAAGGTGTGACGATCTGGGGATCGCTGCAATGCCCCTACTACATCCACAAGGCGCTCCTGCCAATTTTCAATCTGCCGGCGGAAAAAGTCCGGATCATTCAAGCGGAAACGGGCGGCGGATTCGGCGGCAAGGAAGAATATCCTTCGATGATCGCGGCGCACGCGGCGCTGCTCGCGTGGAAATCCGGCAAGCCCGTGAAAATCATTTACGACCGCGCGGAAGACATGGTCGCGACCACGAAGCGCCATCCCTCGCGCACACGGCACCGCACCGGCGTCATGCGCGAAGGCAAAATCGTGGCGATGGACATCGATTTCGTGATCGACGGCGGCGCCTACGCGACGCTTTCTTCCGTGGTGCTCTCGCGCGGAACGATTCATGCCGCGGGGCCTTACGCCTGCCCCAACGTGCGCGTCCACGCGCGCGCCGTGGCGACGAACGCGCCGCCGCACGGCGCCTTTCGCGGCTTCGGCGCGCCGCAATCGATTTTCGCGGTGGAGCGCCACATGGATCAGGTGGCGCGCGCGGTGAACCTGACGCCCGAGGAATTACGGCGGCGAAATTTTATTCACAAGGGCGATACCACCGCGACCGGCCAGCTGATCAACGAAGATGTGGACTTGAACGGCTTGCTCGATCGGGCGTTTCGCGAGAGCGACTATTACGCCAAGCGCGAGCGCTTCGCGCGCGACAATCCGGGCGCGACGGTCAAGCGCGGCATCGGGTTCGCTTCCTTCATGCACGGCGCCGGATTTACCGGCTCCGGCGAAGTGTATCTCGCTTCCGTCATCGAACTCGAAGCAACGCGGGAAGGAACCGTCCGCGTCCTCGCTGCCAGCACCGAAATCGGCCAGGGAGCGAACACGATTTTTTCGCAGATTGCGGCGGACGCGCTGGGCATCGGATACGATCGCATCGAAATCGCCCAGCCCGATACGGGCGCGGTGCCGAATAGTGGCCCCACCGTGGCCTCGCGCACGTCGATGGTTGTCGGACAACTGGTAGAAACCGCGGCGCACGACATCAAACGAAAGCTCCTCGATAGCGGGCTGCTCTGCGACGCCTGCACCGAGGATGAGTTCGTGCGCGCCTGCCGGCGGTACATCGAGACGCGCGGGCCGCTGCGCTCGCGCGCGCAGTACGAGCCCCCTCCGGGCCTGCACTGGGATGACGTCACGTATAGCGGCGACGCGTACGGAACCTACGCCTGGGCGGTATACGTGGCTGAGGTCGCGGTCGATACGGTAACGTACGAAGCGCGCGTCACTGACTTTGTCGCTGTGCAGGAAATCGGGAAAGTGATTCATCCCGTCCTCGCGGCCGGACAGATCGAAGGCGGCGTGGCCCAGGCCATCGGCATGGCGCTGTACGAGAATGTCGTGTGGCGCGACGGGCGCATGGCCAACGGCCAGATGACCAACTACATCATGCCCACGGCCGCGGATGTTCCTCCGATTCGCGTGTTCTTTGAAGAGGATCCCTACCCGTTCGGTCCGGAGGGGGCCAAGGGGATCGGCGAGCTTCCAATGGACGGCCCGGCCGCAGCCATCGTCAACGCCATCGAGAATGCGACCGGAATTTGCATCCGCGAAATTCCCGCGACCCCCGAAGTCCTGATGGAAGCCATGGCTGAAAAGGCGGCGCCGCTTGTCTGAAGCCGTCAGCCGGATCAGCATTGCGTGCCGAGTGAATGGCGAGCCGCGCCGCGTGCAGGCATATCCGATGGCGCGGCTACTCGATGTCTTGCGCGAAGAAATGCACCTGACCGGTACGAAGGAGGGCTGCGGCGAGGGCGAGTGCGGCGCGTGCTCCGTACTGCTGAATGGCGCCATCGTGACCAGCTGCCTCGTTCCCGCGGTTGATGCGGAGGGCGCGGAGATTCGCACCATCGAGGGCATCGCCAGCGGCGCGCAGCTTTCCGCGGTGCAGGAAGCGTTTCTCGAGTGCGGCGGCGCGCAGTGCGGTATTTGCACGCCCGGCATGGTGATTGCCGCGACGGCCCTGCTCGAGCGGCATCCGCATCCCGACGACGCGGAGATCCGCGAGGGGCTCGCGGGGAATTTGTGCCGCTGCACCGGCTACCAGAAGATTTTTGCCGCTGTCGTGCGCGCTTGCGAATCTTCTGCTGAAAAACGGCTGGGAGCCCGATGAGGGCCCATATCCCGTCCTACGATCTGCGCGTTCCGAAACAGCTTTCGGAAGCCCTCGCGTTGCTGTCACGCGAGCCGGGAGTGTGGCGGCCCTTTGCCGGCGGTACGGATTTGATGGTGCTGCTCGAAGCGGGAAAGCTCGATCACAAGAGATTTTTCAGCTTGTCGAAAATTGGAGATTTGCGCGGCGTTCACGCGGCCGATGATTCCGTGATTCTGGGCGCGCTGACGACGTATTCGGAAATTCAGAAGCATCCGGTGCTACGAACAGAGTTTCCGCTGCTGTGCGCCGCGGCGCGAGAGACCGGGAGCGTCGCCACCCAAAATCGCGGTACGATTGGCGGAAATATCATCAATGCTTCCCCGGCGGCCGATTCCCCGCCCGCATTGCTCGTCTATGACGCGGAAATTGAACTCGTTTCGGAACGCCGCGTGCGCTGGGTTCCGTACCACGGATTCCACACCGGCTACAAGAAAATGCAGATCGCGCCGGACGAATTGCTGCGGGCGGTGCGAATGCCGCGCCGCTCCAAGCCCTGGCGGCAGTACTACCGGAAAGTCGGGACGCGGAAGGCGCAGGCAATTTCCAAGGTCTGTTTTGCCAGCGCGGCGCTGATCGAAAACGGCGCCATTCGCGATGTGCGGATTGCGCTGGGCAGCGTGGCGCCCATCGTGTTGCGCGCGGTGAAGACGGAAGACGCGCTGCGCCGCGCCGCAATTACTCCCGCGACGATCACCTCCGCGCGAGAAACTCTCGCGCGCGAAATCGCTCCCATCGATGACATCCGCTCGACCGCTCGCTACCGCTTGCGCGTCGCGCAAAATCTGCTCGAGGAATTTCTGTCGCAGCTCAAGAAATGACCGCCATTCACGCGATTCGGAGCAAACGCGTCGTGACACCCGACGGGGTCCGGGCGGCGACCGTGCGCCTCAGCGGCGGTTTGGTCGAAGCGGTCGCCAGCTACAACGACCTGCCTTCTGGCAAAAATGTCTACGATGCGGGTGAATCTGTGGTGATGCCGGGCCTCGTCGATACGCACGTCCACATCAACGAGCCGGGCCGCACGGAATGGGAAGGTTTCGAGACGGCAACACGGGCGGCGGCCGCCGGCGGCGTGACCACGCTGATCGACATGCCTCTGAACAGCATCCCGGCCACAATCACCGCGACAGCGCTCGAGGAAAAGAGGAGAGCGGCCACCGGAAAATGCTGGGTGAACGTGGGCTTCTGGGGTGGAGTTGTGCCGCGCAACGACGGCGAACTGCGCTGGCTTTATCGCGCCGGCGTTTTCGGTTTCAAATGCTTTCTCGTGCCTTCGGGGGTGCCGGAATTCGAGCACGTGACCGAAGACGACCTCCGTTCGGCCTTACCCACACTCGCGTCCATCGGCGCACCGCTCCTGGTTCATGCAGAGCTGCCTGGACCCATTGAGAGGGCAAACAAGAAGCTGGCGAAATCCGATCCAACCCGATATTCCAATTGGCTCGCGTCGCGGCCTGCGCGCGCGGAAACGGAAGCGGTGCGAATGATGATCCGCCTGGCGCGGGAATTCAACGCGCGGGTCCACATCGTCCACGTCTCCTCGCAACGGTCCGCATCGCTGATTCGGCGCGCGAAAAAGGAAGGCGTGCGCATCACCGCCGAAACGTGCCCTCATTACCTATTCTTCGCAGCTCGCTCCATCCCAAATTCGCGGACCGAGTACAAGTGCGCTCCGCCCATCCGCGATTCACGCAATAACAAGGGACTCTGGGCAGCGCTCGGCAGCGGCGCGATCGATTTTGTCGTGTCCGATCACTCCCCCTCGCCGCCCGCAATGAAGTGCCTCGATACCGGCGATTTTTTCAAAGCCTGGGGCGGGATCAGCTCGCTGCAGCTGGGACTTCCCGCGATTTGGACAAAAATGAAGCGGGGAAACAATTCCCTTTTGCAACTGGCGCGATGGATGTGCAGCGGGCCGGCCAAGCTCGCGGGGATCGAGAAGCAAAAGGCTGCAATCGCGCCGGGCTATGACGCCGATCTGGTCGTCTGGAATCCCGAAAAGCGCTTCGTGGTGCGCCCGAAGATGCTGCAGCATCGCCACAAGCTCACGCCCTACTCAGGCCGCGAACTGCGCGGCGTGGTTGTCTCCACATTTCTTCGCGGCGAAATGATTTATGATCGGGGGCGCGTTACCGGAACCCCGCAGGGTGCGCTCTTGCGCCGGGGCGAACGCTGATGGATTTCACCGAATACATCGATTTGGCGGCGGAACGGCTGGGCGGGCGAGTCCTCGCCGCCAACGACGAATTTTTCGCACCGAAGGAAAATCTTCTCAAGGCTTCGGCGCCCGTGTGGATCGAGGACAAATACACCGACGTCGGCAAGTGGATGGACGGCTGGGAGACGCGCCGCCGCCGCACGCCCGGTTACGATTCGTGCCTGGTGAAGCTGGGGTTGCCCGGAGTCGTTCACGGCTTCATCGTGGACACCACACACTTCAAGGGCAATTATCCGGAGCATTGTGAAATCGAAACGCCCTCGGAGAACGGCGACCTCAATCCAAACCTAATCGCACGGGACGCCGCATCCAACTTATATCTGGGTCGCTCGACGACGTGGTGCACCGTGCTGCCAAAGTCCCCACTGGCAGGCGATACGCGAAATTCGTTTCCGGTTTCGCATGCCAATCGCGTGACTTACCTGCACTTCAAGATTTACCCTGATGGCGGCGTGGCGCGCTTGCGGGTTCACGGCGAAGTCGCGCCCGATTGGCCCGCCATCGAACGAGCCAGCCGCGAAATCGATCTTGCCGCAATCGAGCACGGCGGCTGGGTTGTTCTCTCGAGCGATATGTTCTTCGGCTCCCGCAACAATTTGATCCTGCCCGGTCGCTCTACGGGCATGCACGACGGCTGGGAAACACGACGCCGCCGCGGACCGGGACACGACTGGTGCATCGTTCGCCTCGGCGCGCCGGGCAAAGTCACTCGGGTCGAAGTGGATACTTCTCACTTCAAAGGAAATTTTCCCGAAAGCTGCTCGCTCGAAGTCTGCACCGCGCCTCGCGATTTAATCAACCCGAAGGACCTCGAGGCACTTCCCTGGAAGGAGGTTCTGGCACGCACGAAGTTGCAGGCTAATTCGTTGCACGTCTATAAGAGAGAGTTACTGGAAGCGGGCGAAGCGACGCACGCGCGATTTCATATTTATCCCGACGGCGGCGTGGCCCGCCTGCGCCTCTTCGGAACCTTGGCCAGAGGGATTTCGTAGCATGACCCTTGCGGAATTCAACGCGCTGCCCTCGCCGCAAGCCGAATTGGCGCTCACGGATTGCTGCGGTTCGGCACGCTGGGCCTCGAGCGTCGCCGCGCAGCGCCCCTACGTCGACCGGAAGGCGCTTTTCAAAGCAGCCGATTCGATCTGGTGGAATCTCGGCCGCGCCGACTGGCTCGAAGCCTTCAGCCATCACCCGCAGATCGGCGACAAACCGGCGAGCGGTTCCGAATCCGCGCGCCAGTGGGCCGCAGGCGAACAATCCGGCGCTCGCGCGGCCACCAACGACGTGAAGGCGCGTCTCGCCCGCGCCAACCGCGCCTACTTTGAAAAATTCGGCTACATTTACATCGTCTGCGCAACCGGCAAAACCGCCGAAGGAATGCTTGCGATCCTGAATCAGCGCCTGCAAAATGACCTGGCTAGTGAACTCTCGATCGCCGCGGAACAGCAGCGGCTGATCACGCGCATTCGGCTGGAAAAGCTTCTGGCGAGCGAGCGACAAGCCTCATGAGCGCCATTACGACCCACGTTCTAGACACGTCGCACGGCCGCCCCGCCGCGGAACTCAAGATCGAGCTACACAGGAAGTCCGGAGAAGAATGGAAATCCATCGGCGCGGGGTTTACAGATGAGAATGGTCGCTGCGGCGGACTGCTGGGCGAGGCGCCGCTAGTCGTGGGAACGTACCGCCTCACATTTCACGCCGGCGCCTATTTCAATGCGCAGCATGTCGAAGCTTTTTACTCGGACATTCCGGTAGTTTTTGAAGTGCGGGATGCGAGGATGCATTTTCACGTGCCGCTTCTGCTCAGCCCGTACGGCTACTCGACGTATCGCGGGAGCTGACTCTCGTCGCGCCGGCGTCTCGCCGGCTCGTCCGCCGATTGATTGTCTCCGCGTAAACCCGCCGGCGGGACGCCGTCGCAACACTTAGAATGCCGGCTAAGATTTCGTCCGATTCCTCAGAATCTTCAGGAACGACCCGAGGCGTAGCTCATCGACCGAGACTCCGGTCAAGCGTTCTGTTTCCACCTCGCTAATTGCGCCGCAATTGATCGCACGCAGGAAGAAATTCAAGAGACCCTGGCCCGTGGCCGCATCATCGAACATGTCTCCGACAAGCGTAGCCTTCGCCGCCTTCTCCACAAAATTCTTGAGGCGCGCGGCAGCAGAATCGATCCCTTCGAGAAAGAACGCAAAGACGGCGGCGTACCTTGTGGGAAGCTGCGCCGGATGCAGGTCCCAACCCTCGTAATACGCAGTAACGAGCGAATGTTGGATGTGGCCGAAATGCAGGCGCCAGGCGCGATGCACCGCTTCGCGATTCTCGATCTGCTGCGCGCGCGTCAGCTTCTTCCCTCTTTCCGCGCGGTGCGGCGGCGTGGGCAAGACGTTCGTCGCTCCGTCCGAGAGCCAGATGCCCGTGCCCGCAAATGCGACTTGCATCATGTGCTTGGCGAAGTCGCACGCGGGATGGTCCATCACCTGATACGCAGCGGTGATGCTGCAGCTGGCCGTGTAGTCGTAGGTGCCGAAATGCGCCGCGATGCAGCGCCCACCCGCGGCGTCCAAAAATCGCGGCAAGCTCGATTCCCCGCGCTCGTTCAGGATGGCCTGGGTCGTCTCGACCATCATCTCGAATTGCAGCGAGCCTTTGGCAAGGCCCAGAGCAGGCTCCATCGCCTCGAGCAACTGCGCCAGTGCCGCCATCTGCTCGGGGATCACCACTTTCGGCAGCGTGATCACGAAATTGGGGGGTAGCTTGCCGCGCGTCGCTTCGCACAACGCACTGACAAACAGGTCGAGCGTGCGAATGCTCCGTTCGCGCAGTTCCTGCGAAAACGGCTTGAGGCGAATACCGATGAACGGCGGCAGCGAGCCCTCGGCAAATCCCTTGGCCACTTCCGCGGCCGCCGACTTCGCATGCCCGTCCTCTTCCGCATCCGGACGATTCCCGTAGCCGTCCTCAAAATCGATGCGGAAATCCTCGACCGGCTCGCGCCGCAGCTTTTCGATCACGCGCCCGTAAACCGCCAGCGCCATCCACGCCGCGCGATTTTCGGCCCGGAGTTTCTCAGGTGCTTTGGCGAAGCGCCGCTCCGCCGCAACAGCCAGCTTCCCGGATTTCGGCAGCGCCGCCGCTCCATTCATTCCAATCGCGCGAGCGAGGGCGAACGCATCCGGCGCAAATTCGTCGAGCGCCGCAAGAGCCAATTCGCCCAGCCGCCGCGCAATCCCCGCGCGAAACAAATGCGCGCCGCCGTACACGACGTGCACCGGCTGCCGCCGCCCCGTTTCTCCGGGATAGCGCCGCGCGAAAGCTTTCAAAGGGTCATCCAAAGTGCGCAAGGCGGCACGAACAGCGGAATCCGGCAAGGATGTCTTCATATTCCCGATTGTCCTGAGCTGCGACGTAAGGCGCTGCAGCTAAACGCGCGCCGCTCATCTTAAACGCGCAATACTCAAGATTCAATTTCGAATGATGGGGCCCCCAGGCGTTGTAGCGTTCACCTTCAGGTGAACATCCGGCTGAAAATGAGAGGACCGCTGTGCCGGGAGCGCGCACCGAGTAACCGGGGCGGGTGCTCGCCTGAAAGGCGAGCGCTACAACGCCTGGGAACTTTTATATTTAAAGGCTGGATTCTGAGGCGCGTGGCGGGGATCCGCCCAGACGCAAACGAGGGAGAACTTCGCGCCGCCGCGACAAGCAGCGTCAATCCGGCGCGATGTTCTCCCTCGATCTATGCCGGCGAACTCATGGACCGCCGCTGCTGGAAACACTCGCGGCAGAACACGGGCCGTCCCTGCGTAGGACGGAAAGGAACAGTGGTTTCCTTCCCGCACTGCGAGCAGGTGGTTTTGGTTTCCGCGCGCTGGAAACCGTTCGTTCCGGGACCCGGACTCTGAGAGCGCTTGGCTTTGCATTCCTTGCACCGCTTGGGCTCGTTCTTGAAGCCCTTGTCGGCGAAAAACATCTGCTCGCCGGCGGTGAAGACGAACTCCTGACTGCATTCCGAGCACTTCAGGACCTTATCGTGATATTCCATACGCAGCTCCGAGGCTCCACGCTGGTTGGAGAGCCCGCGTCACTCCCGGCAAAGTCGAATCTTGCTGGGATACGCCGGGGAAGAACGTGGGTCCCAATTCCGACTGGCCGAGAGTGCTTTTGGAAAATCCCGTGTGGTCTTGCACGCCTGGGGGAGTCTAATCCTGCTCCCGCCGCTGCTTTTTGCGCAGCCGCTTGCGCGATAACGCCTGCTTTGCGCGGCGCTTTTCGCCAGGCTTCATGTAGTAGCTGTGCTTCTTGATTTCCTTGATGATATCCTCCTGTTGCACCTTGCGCTTGAAGCGGCGCAGTGCATTTTCCAGGGATTCACCCTCCTGAATGCTGACTTCAGCCACTTAAAAATCACCGTCCTTCCGATGCATGTGGCAATGATTGCTATTAACCATAAGTGCTAAGAGAGGTCCACTCGTTCTTAACAGCCTATTGGCACACACTTCTAGCGGACCTAACCACCGAAGTCAAGCGTTGTTTTTCAATTTCAGCCGTCCGCGGCCACGATACGAGTCAGGCCCTGTATGTGGGAATTTCAGCGTACCTGCTAGAATATCCCGGTACCAATTGCTGGCCAAGACCCCTTCGGAAGCAGGAAGAATCCACCTATGTCCCTGATGCGCGACGCGATCGGTGTTCTGCTGGCAGGCGGCCAGGGCGAACGCCTGTGGCCCCTGACGCGCGACCGGGCCAAGCCCGCCGTGCCGTTCGGCGGGACCTACCGCATCATTGACGTCACGCTTTCCAACTGCATCAACAGCGACCTCCGCCGTGTTTTCGTCCTGACGCAGTACAAGGCGCTCTCGCTGAATCGCCACACGCGCCAGGGGTGGTCGCAACTGCTGGGCCTCGGCGAATTCATCGAGGTCCTGCCGCCGCAAATGCGCGTCTCGACCAATTGGTATCTGGGGACCGCGGACGCTGTATACCAGAATATCTACTCGATTGGCAGCGAGCACTCGCGCTACGTGATCATTCTGTCCGGCGACCACATCTACAAGATGAATTACCAGAAGATGCTGCAGCAGCACGTGGATTCGGGCGCGGATGTGACGGTCGCGACGTTCGAGGTTTCGGCGCAGGAAGCCTCCGGGCGTTTCGGCGTGATGGAGACGGATGCCAACTGGCGGATCGTGGGCTTTGAAGAGAAGCCGGTTTCGCCGAAGCGGTCGCACCTCCATCCGGACATGGTCAACGCCTCGATGGGCGTCTACGTCTTCAACACTCAGCTTCTGATTCCCGCCCTGCTCGCCGACGCCGAGGATCCTAACTCGAAGCATGATTTTGGGCGCGACATTTTGCCGCGCATCTTCTCGAAATATCGCGTCTACGCCTACAATTTCATCGACGAGAACAAAGTCGGCGCACAATACTGGCGCGACGTCGGGACGATCGAAGCTTACTACGAAGCAAACATGGATCTCGTATCGGTGTCGCCGGTGTTCAATCTTTACGATAAGACCTGGCCCATCCGCACCTGGCAGCAGCAGTATCCGGCGGTGAAAACGGTCTTCGCCGATCCGAACCGCATGGGCGCGGCGCTCGATTCCATCGTGGGCGGGGGATCGATTCTCTCCGGGGGGCGCGTGAACCGCTCCGTGCTGGGCTACGACGTGCGCGTCAACAGCTACTGCGACGTCGAGTCCTCGATCCTCTTCAATCACGTGAACGTCGGGCGGCACGCGCGCATCCGCAACGCCATCATCGACCGCCACGTCACGATTCCCGAACGCACCGAAATCGGCTACGACCTCGAAGCCGACCGCCAGCGTTACCACGTCACCGACAGCGGCATCGTAGTCGTAGTCCGCGAAGAATCCATGATCGAGGAGCCGGAATGAGAATGCTGTGTGATTCTCTCTTGCCTTCATCCGTGTTTATCTGTGTTCATCTGTGGATTCAACCGACTTAATCTTTCCCAGGAGATCGCATGTCGACCAAAATCGCGCGGGTCCGTGGCAGGCAAATTCTCGATTCGCGCGGCAATCCCACGGTGGAAGCGGACGTCATCCTCGAAGGCGGCGCCATGGGTCGCGCCGCGGTCCCGTCCGGCGCCTCCACCGGCGAGCACGAAGCAATCGAGCTGCGCGACGGCGATAAATCGCGCTATCTCGGCAAGGGTGTCGTGAAGGCCGTTGGCAACGTAAATGGCGCCATTGCCAAAGCCGTCGCCGGGCTTGATGCCGCCGACCAGCGCGCCCTCGACCGCCGTATGATCGAAACCGACGGCTCGCCCAACAAGGGAAACCTCGGCGCGAACGCCATCCTGGCCGTTTCAATGGCGGCGGCCCGCGCCGCCGCTGCAGCGATGCGCCAGCCGCTCTACAAATATCTCACGAAGTATTCGAGCGACCCGTCCGGCAACACGCTTCCCGTGCCGATGATGAACATCCTGAACGGCGGCGCGCATGCGGATAATTCGGTCGATCTGCAAGAGTTCATGGCCATGCCGGTCGGCGCCAAAACATTTGACGAAGCGCTGCGCATGGGCGTCGAAGTGTTTCACAACTTGAAAGCAGTCCTGCACAAGCGGGGCTACTCGACCTCGGTCGGCGATGAAGGCGGTTTCGCGCCCAACTTGAAATCGAACGATGAAGCCATCGAAGTGGTGCTGGAAGCCATCTCGAAGGCGGGCTACAAGCCCGGCGAGCACGTCGCCATCGCGCTCGATCCCGCATCGAGCGAGTTTTACGACAAAGCCAGCGGCAAATACGTCTTCAAGAAATCCGACAAATCCGCGCGCACCTCCGAGCAAATGACGCAGTTCTGGGCCGACTGGGTCCGCCAGTTCCCCCTCGTGTCTATCGAAGATGGCCTCGCCGAAGACGACTGGGCGGGATGGAAGCACCTCACCACCGAACTCGGCGGCAAAACGCAGCTCGTCGGCGACGATCTCTTCGTAACAAACACGGAGAGATTGCAGCGCGGCATTTCCGAAAAGGTCGGCAACGCCATCCTGATCAAGCTCAACCAAATCGGCACCGTAACCGAAACAATCGAAGCCATCGAAATGGCGCGCAAGGCAGGCTACGCCTCCATCGTTTCCCACCGCTCCGGCGAAACCGAGGACGTCTTCATCGCCGACCTGGTGGTAGCCATGGGCACCGGCCAGATCAAGACCGGCTCCGCCTCCCGCACCGACCGCGTCGCCAAATACAACCAGCTCCTGCGCATCGAGGAAGAGCTAGGCGCCGCCGCGAAATTCCCAGGTCGTACCGCCCTCGCACGAAAATAGTTCCTAATGTCGATCACTCGAAAGTGCTGTACCCAGGTCTTCTATGAAAAACATAACGATTTCCGCTGACGAGAACTTAATCAGACGGGCTCGACAGACCGCTCGTTTCTTAGGAAAAACACTAGAGGAGGCCATGTTTGAGTGGCTTGAGTCTTACGCATGGAAAAATGTATCAGCTCGCAAGTACGATGCCCTAATGAAGCGACTCCGGCGAACCGTTCGCTCGGCAGGGCCCTACACGCGCGACGAAATGAATAAGCGCTAGTAGAGAGCCACAGGCAAAGAGATGCTTTGGGACGATGACATCATCGGCAGATCCGTCCAACTGGAGAACGCTAAGACGTTGGTCAGGAAAATTACTTTGGAATTCTTGGGCAGTCTAGATGGAATGCCCATGCACAAAGCCCAAGCAGCACTAGGTTCGGAGAGAGAGATACTCAATCAACTGCAAATTGTCGACGTTCTCTGGAATGGCACCGGGGTATATTTCCCTGGCTTTTGTGCGCTTTATTTCATACCCCCCAATATGCGGAGAAACGTGGAGCAACAAGTCCACGGATTTCTGAAGTTTCTCAAGGAACTGTATTCAGACAAAGGCCCCGGCCCATATTCGCTGAGAGGTATAGCTGAAGGTTTCGGAGGTCCCGACGAAAAGCCTGTGCAAGTCGAGTCTCTGATTATTCCGGCGCACCTCGCCCGAAGCTTCACGAACTACTTTCTCTATTTCGTTGGTATCCCTCAACCCAGCCATCCTTCCACCTTACCCGAGCTAAATTTCATGCTTTCAGCAGGGATTCTCGACTATGAAAACTTGGAACGCGCTTGGACGGAAAATCTCAGACCCCATTTCGCCAGTGTTGTCTCAACAACGGTAGCTGCTCAACCTCCGCCAACCGTGAAGGCTACAAAAGAAGACTATGAGTGGGACTTGTTCATCTGCCATGCCAGCGAGGACAAAGACGGTTTCGTTAGACCGCTTGCCCTTCAACTGGGTTCTAGGAATTTGCGCGTATGGTACGACGAGTTTGAACTGACGCTAGGTGACAGCTTGCGGGAAAAGATAGATCGAGGACTTTCTAAATCACGATACGGGGTCGTCGTATTGAGTAAAGCCTTTTTCGAAAAGGATTGGCCAAGAAAAGAGCTGGATGGTCTAAACGCAAGAGAGACCGACGGTCGAAAAGTTATACTACCGATCTGGTACGGTGTATCTCGCGAGGACGTGCTGCAGTACTCCCCCATTCTTGCTGGCCGCGTTGCGGCCAGGTCATCCGACGGAATGGCACACATTCTCGAGCAGATAGCAATTGCAATCAAGAATTGAGACCTAGACCAAGGTCTAGACCGACGGACCAATATGCCCAAAAGACCGAAGCCGATTGTCCTCACCGTGCTCGACGGCTGGGGCTACCGCGTCGAAACCAAGGGCAACGCGATTGCCCTGGCGCGGAAACCGAATTACGACCGCCTACTCAAGGATTTTCCCAATACCCTGATCCAAACTTCGGGGCCCTACGTCGGCTTGCCCGAAGGACAGATGGGCAACAGCGAAGTGGGCCACATGAACATGGGCGCCGGGCGCATCATTCACATGGATATCACGCGCATCGACCTGATGATCGCGAACGGCGAGTTCTCCAAGCAGCCGCTCCTGCTCGAAGCGATGGAGCGGGGCCGCGCGCGCAACCTGCACCTCCTGGGCCTACTCAGCGACGGCGGCGTGCACTCGCACATGAATCATCTCTACGCGCTGCTGCGCATGGCCCGCGAGCAGCACGTCGAGCGCGTATTCATTCATTGCTTCACGGACGGGCGCGACACGCCTCCGCACAGCGGCGTCGAATACATCCAGCAACTGCAGCAAAAAATGCGCGAGATCGGGGTCGGACGCATCGCGTCGCTCACCGGCCGCTACCACGCTATGGACCGCGACAATCGTTGGGAGCGAGTCGAGCGCGCCTATCGGGCCGTAGTTCACGGTGACGCACCCATCAAGACCGCCGATCCGCTCGAGGCCGTACGCCGCAGCTACGAGCGCGGCATCACGGATGAGTTCGTCGACCCCATCGTCATCGCGATGGGCGATTCCGCTTCAGCGCCGCCCGCCGGACCGATCCGCGACGACGATGCCGTGATCTTTTTCAATTTCCGCGCCGACCGGGCCCGCCAGATGACGCGCGCCATCGCCGAGCCCGGCTTCAAGGAATTCGCCGACCCCAAGCGGCCGTCGAATCTTTTCTACGTGGCCATGACCCAATACGAAAAAACCTGGCCGTGGCTGCGCTACGTGATCGCGCCTGAAAAAATCGCCCACATCCTCGCGCAAGTCTTCGCCGAGCAAAATCTGAAAAATTTGCGCTGCGCGGAAACGGAAAAGTACGCGCACGTCACGTATTTCTTCAACGGCGGCATCGAGAAGCCTTTCGGCGGCGAGGAACGCATTCTCGTCCCCTCGCCCAAGGTGCCCACGTACGACCTAAAGCCGGAGATGAGCGCCGCAGGCATCGCAGATACGGTGGTCAAGGCAGTCGAAAAAGGCGACTTCGACGCGGTCGTCATGAACTTCGCCAACGCCGACATGGTGGGGCACACCGGAGTTCTGGAAGCGGCAATCAAGGCCGTGGAAGCGGTCGACGATTGCCTGGGCCGCATCCGCCAGGCTCTGCAGCCGCGCGGCGGCGCCTGGATCATCACCGCCGACCACGGAAACGCGGAAACCATGATCGACCCGGCCACCGGCGGCCCGCACACCTACCACACAACGAATCCCGTCCCGCTGATCCTCGCCACCGAAGACGGAGTCGGCCCGCTCGCGCCGGGCGGTTCGCTGCGCGACATCGCGCCCACGCTGCTCGGCATACTCGGCCTGCCTGTGCCCAAAGAGATGACGGGGCGGAATTTACGGATGAAGAAATAGAAGTTACGGCGGGTTATCTCGTAGATGATTACCGACATCGGATAGCGATCTGCTTCACCCACATTCCGATAAGATCAGCTCCCAGACAGAGGTATCTGGCACGAACGTCAACTGATGAACAGGCACGTGGTTGACAAATTCACAAGCCGAATCGAAAACCAATTTCACTAGCTCAGGATCGCGTGCGAAGAAAAGAACATTCTCCAATAGTCCGCGAACGGCAGCGGTACCCCGGATTGGTTCGATCTTGTTCTTTGAGCCCTTGGCTAGAACGTACAGCGCATTGATCTGAGCTTTGAGGTTTTCTCCGGGTCGCGATAGTTCGTAATAAAAAGGAGTCCCGAACACATAATAGGTGTCCTCCCCGCGGGCCAAGTAGGAAATGTCGTCAGCCAGCAACCTGGCGCCTGGAGGAGCGAGTCTCACGATCGTGGTCTTGCCTGTGCCGGAAGCGCCGGAAAATAGAAACGCTCGTCCGTTCCGAATTGCGCTCGACGCGTGCAGTAGGAATCCACCTCTCCGGGCCAAAAGGAGCGTATGCACGATCCTCAAGACGGAATCAAGCGAATAGATACTGGGGGCTTGCTGAATGCTCCCGCGTGCTGTAGAGGGATTCCACCGAGCTTGAAAATCCGCGCGCTCGATCAGCCATTGACCTGAGTCCCAGGTCACGCGGACATCTTCGTGTCCAAACTTGATGACTGGCGGCGCCAGTTCAATCTCGAATTCACCAACTGCGTCACCGGAAGAACTCAAAAAGCCGGAATATCGCTCTTCAATCAGTCGAGCGAAATTAGGGCTGTCGCACCACAACCGAATTGGTAGGTTGCCGACCTCGACCACCACACTGCGGATCCGCGCCGCCGCAGTACGCGTCACCGCCCCCTCCGCACCGAGCGCATGCCACAGGAAATAAACATAAAGGGCCTAACCAGCCAGCCATCCCCTACACATTTAGCTCTTGGGGAGTCCGAGATAGTCGTAATCCGATTGGGCACCGCTCTGAACTGATGGCGGTAGCGCAGCCGGCAGCACTTAGCCAGAGCGGGTATAATAAATTCGCTTCGCGGTGATTGATTCGCGATTTGCGGTTTTAGCTAGAGCGGCCCGGGCTTGGGGGAGCATCGGTGCGTTTTTCCCTTTTTGATCTTCTGCACAAGCAAGTCCTCAGGAGTCAAGGCCTCTGGGTAATAAAGTTATCGCCGCTGGAAGGGAGTTCACAATAACGCTGTATTGGTACGTAGTACTACGTAACGACAAGCTGAACAGTTTCAAGTGACAGGACTTCTTCAGACTTGAAGGACAGCGACGAGCTAGCGTACCTACCAAAGAAGTTCCCCACGGGAATTCTGCTACTATTACCCTGATCGTGACGTTCGGTAGAGATAGCCATCGTTCCCGCGCCCCAATTGTTTGACTGGCCGACGTTCACCTCACCCACGAGGAGGGCACCAATGAGCCGTAACGGATCTAAAGGGCTCAAAATCGGCGCTGACGAAGTATCGAGTGCTATTGAATCGCGCCTGCGGCTCATCATTGACACAATTCCCACTATGGTCTGGAGCGTTCGGGCTGACGGCGCTGTCGATTTCGTAAACCAGCGGTGGCTGGACTATACGGGGCTAACATTGGAGGAGGAAATTGAAGATCCAACGCGCGTAGTGCATCCCGAAGACCTGCCACGTGTCATGGAAAAGTGGCTCGCGGATATGACCGCCGGGGAACCTTCCGAGGATGAGATGCGATTGCAGGGGGCAGACGGAGAATATCGCTGGTTTCTCGTTCGCACGGTGCCTCTGCGCGACGAAAAGGGAAACGTAGTTAAGTGGTACGGCGTATCGATCGATATTGAAGACCGCAAGCGGGCGGAGAGTCTGTCGCGGACGCTGCTCGATGTGATTCCGCAGCAGATCTGGAGCGGTCCGGCTGACGGCACACTTGACTATTGCAATGAGGGTTGGCGCTCCTACATGGGACTAGGACTCGAAGAATTACAAGGAGACGGCTGGCAGAGTATGCTTCATCCCGACGACCGAGAGCGAGTGCTGAGAGCCTGGCACGACTCAGTGGCAAATGGGACGCCCTACGAGCAAGAAGAACGTCACCGTGGGGCTGATGGCCGGTATCGCTGGTTTCTGTCGCGTGGTGTGCCGCTGCGCGACTACGAGGGAAGGATTCTTAGATGGTATGGGACAAACACGGATATTGAAGGCCGAAAGCGAACTGAAGAGGAATTGCTAGACCTTTCCGGACAACTTTTGCGATCACAAGACGAAGAGCGACGAAGGATTGCGCAGGACCTGCACGACTCGACGGGTCAAAATCTCGTCGCGCTGGCAACGATGCTTGGTCGACTCAATAAATCAGTTCCGTCGGTTGGACGAAGATCGCGCACGCTCCTTTCTGAATGTGTGGCATTGTCCAACCGGTGTATCCGCGAGGTCCGCACCCTTTCTTACTTGTTACACCCACCCTTGTTGGATGAAGCCGGACTAGAGGAAGCGATTCGTGAATACGTGACTGGCTTCTCCAAGCGAAGTGGAATCGAGGTGAAATTGGAGATGTCGCGGCGTCTTGGACGCGTGGCACGGGATATTGAGCAGGCGCTGTTTCGGGTAGTGCAAGAGGCCCTTACCAACATCCAGCGACATTCGGGAAGTCAGCAGGCAAAGATACGAATTCATCGAAACTCGGATCTAACGCTGGAAGTCAGCGACCTTGGTCGTGGAGTCTCTGCCAGTGCTCACAAGGGAAAGCAGAAGACCCGGTTTGAGGTGGGCGTTGGCATCCTTAGCATGCAGGAGCGCGTGAAGCTAATCGGTGGGCGACTGGATATTGTTTCCACCGACCACGGCACTACCGTGCGGGCGACCGTCCCTTTTGGGAGAAATCAGATGAAAAAACTACGCATTCTGTTAGCTGATGACCATGGGCTCGTGCGGGTTGGGGCCCGGGCGGTCCTCCAATCGCAGCACGGATGGAGAGTCGTCGGCGAGGCAGTGAATGGCCGCGAGGCCGTAGAAAAGGCAATCGAACTCAAACCGGATGTGGCCGTTGTCGACATCGGCATGCCCGAACTGGATGGAATCGAGGTAACCCGCCAAATCCGGACCTCAGCCCCGGAGACTAGAGTTCTTGTCCTAACGATGCATGAATCTGGCCAGATGGTACGACGTGCGCTGGACGCGGGCGCCTCCGGGTACCTTTTGAAGTCGGACCTCACGGAGTCACTCGCAAAGGCGGTAGAAACTGTTGCTGACGGCAACCGGTTTCTACCGCCCAAAGTATCGGAGATCGTGATGGAAGAATTTCTCAGTTCGACAAGCAAGAATCAGCAAGGAGAATCGGCAAGCACTCCAGCAACCCCTCGCGAGGTTGAAGTCATCCGCCTCTTGGCCGAGGGGAAAACGAATAAGGAGATTGCGGCGCTCTTGGGAATCACTGTTCGGACCGTGGAGACGCATCGGGCTAAAATAATGCTCAAACTCCGTCTTCATTCCCTAGCCGAGCTTATTCACTATGCTGTGCGCCGCGGCATCGCCACAGTGCAAGGAGGCTAGGCACCAAAACCCGCGGTCTCTCCCCACAGCGGAGTTCCATGAAAAAGTCCGTTACACGCAGAATAGGTGCGTGAACCCTTAATAGCGGGACAACCGTGGCATTATATTTTAGTCAGCGAGCCAAGCTTCAAGGAGCTTTTGGTCGTCCGGTCCAATGAATGTGAAGGCAACCCCCATGCCGATATCTGGTCGGGCATATATCACCCTGCCGAACGCGACTATTTCCGTTCCGCCGTAGGCTAGCTTGAGCGTGACTTCGGTTCCTGCCGAGAAGTGGAGTGATGTTGCGATTACGCCACATCCGAAAAGACTCAAGTCTCTCGTCCGCTCCTTAATCTGAATTCCGGATTTCAGATTAGTGACTTCTACGTCGACAACGAGAGGAAGACGCGGCGCGCGACGAGTAGATTGAGGCTCCGTGCTAGGTCTTTCAACCACCTTAAAGCCCTCTTCCACGGCCTGCTCGCCATCGCAGTTTTGAGTTGGCCTATGGGCGTTCTTTCCGAAATACGCGCGACGACGGCGGCGGAATACGGTCAGGGCAGCCATATCGACTCGAGATGCGTCCAGTGTTTGACTGAATCATTCGTTGCCCACGCGATATGGAACGTGGTTTACCTACGCACGAGCACGGCGTGGCTACAATCCAAAACTATCTTAGGAATATTCAGGGGAGAGGTATATCCCGGCCAATACGTCGGCGTGGTTACGTACCGACGACCACGTATGACTGGCGCGGACATTTCCAGAGCATGACAAGGGCGGTTTTTCGGTAGCTGACCCAAGGCGGCCTAGCCCGACGCTTTTGCCTGTCTGATAGCGGTCACGCAGGAGCGGGTACAACGCCGAAAGACGATGTCGAGTCCGTATGCCGAATAGATGTTGGGAACCACCCTGATCGTCGTTCACGCATTCAATATCTTTTCAAAAATGGCCGGGATTTCGAACACCGCCCGATTCTCCATCGCTTCGGTGCGCGCGCGGTATTGCGGCAGTTCGCCCGGCTTCAGCAGCTCGGCCACGGCATCCGCCGTGTGGCGATGGCTGGGCACGACGATGCCGACCTGCTTTTCGCGCACCCACTGGGCGTTGTAGCGCTCCTGCGGCAGCGTCCAGGCGTTGCAATCGATGATCACCGGCAGGTGCTTGGCCAGCGCCTCGCTGATGCTGCCGGGCCCCGGCTTGCCGATAAAGAAATCGGAGAGCGCCATGAAGTACGGAATCTGGGTGGTGAAGCCCTCGATGTGAATCGGGATGCGGGTCGGCTCGCGCCGCAACGCCTCCGCCAGCTTCTCGTTCCGGCCGCAAATCAGGATGAGCTGCACCTGCAAGCCGGACCGGTTGATCTGCCTCAAGATATCCAGCATTTTCCAGGTGCCGTACCCGCCGAACAGCACGATCCCCGTGGGCAGGTTCGGATCGAGGCCGAGCTTCGTTCGCTCTGCCACCCGATCCACCGGCGCGCCTTCATAAAACCGCGGGTGCAGGATCATTCCGGAAGTTCGAAAGACGGTGCCGTCCATGTGCCCGAATTCCCGCGCCTGCTCGACAGCCCGGTCGGTCCCGCACACGATGTACTGGGATTCCTTCTCGATCCAGAAGTGCTTCGGGTAGTCTGCCAGGTCCGTCAGCACCGTTACAAACGGCTTCCCCGGCGCCGCCTTTTCGAATCCTTCCCGCAGGGCCCGGTTGAAGTGCGGTACCAGCGACACCACCATGTCCGCCGGATGTTCGGTCCAATACCGCCCGAGCACGCGAACCGACGGCCCGTGGTAGGTCCGCACCACGAGCTGGAGGAAACGCATCAGCTGAGGGCTGCCCAGCGTCCAGCCGTTCCGCAGCATCTTGTTGTACATGTCCTGGATGCGAATGCCGGTCAGCTTGCGGAGGATATCGAGGGGATCAAGGACTTCCTGAAGGTTCATGAGGGACACATCCAGCGGCAGGCCCTGCCGCTCGATCTGAACCTGCAAAGCCGTAGCGGCGTTGCGGTGGCCCCCTCCTGCATCGAAGAAAACAAGATGGATACGGCGTCTTCGGTCCCCGGGGCCAGACATTCCGTCTGCCATCTACTAGTACGCCTCCTCAACCGTTAACCTGTTTTTGTTCAATTAGTAACAGACATTTCTTACAATTTGTTCAACATCGCGTAACAAGTCTGCAAAGAGATTTTGACAGACTTTTCCACAGATGAAATGCGACCTGCACGTCCACTCGCTTCACTCAGGTACTCTGCCTGTGGCTATCCTGCGCCATTTTTTTCTGGAAAGCTACAGTGCTCCGAGAGACGTTTACTCCACGCTGCGTGCTCGCGGCATGGACCTGGTCACACTAACCGATCATGACTCGATCAGCGGCGCCGAAGAGTTGCGCCGCTACCCGGATTTCTTTGTCAGCGAAGAGGTCACCTGCACGATGCCGAGCGGCACGCAGGCTCACGTCGGCGTCTACGACATCACCGAGCGCCAGCACATCGAGATCAACCGCCGGCGGAATGATATGGTACGCCTGCTGGCCTACCTGTCCGAGCAGCGGTTATTCTTCACCGTAAATCACGTGTTCTCTTCCCTGACGGGCCGGCGAGACGCGGACGATTATGAATGGTTCTCCGGATATTTTCCCGCCGTCGAGGCCCGTAACGGCCAGATGCTGCCGTCCGCCAACCAGCACGCCGCTGAGTTTGCCTGGAAGCGCTGCAAGACCCAGGTGGCCGGAAGCGACGCGCATGCGCTCGCTTCGGTGGGCACGACCTACACGGAAGTCCCCGGCGCCCGCAATAAGGACGAATTCTTCGCCGGGTTGCGTGCCGGCCATGGCCGCCTCTGCGGCGAGTCCGGGGGCTATTGGAAATTGACGCGCGACATCGTGCTGCTCTGCGGCGAAATGATTCGCAAGGATCCCTGGACGGCGATGCTCTCGCCCCTGGTCGCCCTTGTGCCGGCGGGAGTCGCGGTAGACTACTTCATTGATCTGGTTTTCGTCCGCCGCTGGGGTACAGCTGTGAACGGTCCCCGGTTCCGGCCCGCCCCCAAGCCGATATTTGGAGGCGCTGCCGGTGCGCGAGAAACAATTGGCGTAGGTTTGTCGTAGTTACGGGTAGGGAGGTGCAACCATGACCGCTCGCCGAATGGTCTGGGAGTTCATACAAGCCCGGGATTATCAGGTCATGAGGAAAGTCCATCGCTGGCGCGCACCGCGATGGCTGCGCTTCTGGATGATTGCTTCCACCCGCCTGGGAGACGGCTGGATCTGGTATTCCGTGGGAATCGCCCTGCTCCTCTTCGGGGGAGACATGCGGTTTATCGCCTTTGCGGCAAGCGCCTCGGCGGAAGCGGCGACCATCTTCCTCTTTCGCTTTCTGAAGAAGGCCAGCAAGCGGAAGCGGCCCTGCCATCTGGAAAGCCACTGCTGGGCGAACGTCCTCCCGCCCGACCAGTTCTCGTTCCCTTCGGGCCACGCCATGAGCGCCTTCGCCATTGCGGTGCCCCTGTGCATCTTCTACCCGCAGTTGCAGGCCGCGCTGTTCGCGCTTTCGCTGAGCATTGCCGTCTCGCGCGTCATTCTGGGGATGCACTTCGTCAGCGACGTGATCGTCGGCTCCCTGCTCGGCGCGGGCCTCGGCTACGGCGCATACCTGCTGGTGCGGTAAGAGACGCCTCGCTTCGGCTCGTTTGCGCCCCCTAGCGCGCTCCACAATACGGCCTTGCCCGGGTTACCTGGTTTTCGGACAACCGTTGCTCGCCCCGCTCGTCAGCGTTATCCTCAAACCATACGAATAACCCGCTTAGGCCCGCCGGCATCGTAAAGCCAGCGGGACCCAGGCGCGCTGCCAGTAAAATGAAGCTCTGGACCCAAATCGCCTTCCCGATCGTTGGAGCCTTGCTGCTCGTGGAGCCCGGCCTTTTCGTGGCTGGTGGCAATCCACTTTTGGCGGCGCAGAGGGATGCCGACTCGCGGGCCGACTCTCAGGCGCCAGGCGGGCCGACGCAGATCCCGGAGACAATTCCCAAGGGCAAGAAGCTCATCCTGAAGGACGGCACGTTTCAGATGGCGCGCGAGTACTCGGTGGAGGGCGACCGGGTGCGCTACTGGAGCGTCGAGCGCTCGCAGTGGGAAGAAATCCCCGCCGACCTAATCGACTGGGACGCGACGCACAAGGGCGAATCCGAACAAGCCGCTCGCGACGCCGACCTGAAGGCGAAAATCCACGCTTCCAACATCGCGCGGCTCACGAAGGACATCGACGTCGATCGCAGCCTCGAAATCAAGCCCAACCTGTTTCTCCCGGACGACATCGGCTTCTACGCGCTCGACCGCGACAAGCAAATCCGCACCATGAAGCAGAGCAACGCGGAGGTGAAGGTCTCCGCCGGCCGGGAAGTCGAGAAAATCCTGAGCGGCGTGTCGCTAATCCCCGGCAAGAAAATCATGGACATCCCCGGCGAGCGCGCGTCCATGCGCCTGAAAACCGCCGAGCCTGAATTTTACTTTCGTCCGGTCGATCGCCGCGAGCCGCGCTTCCGCCTCCTCCGCGCCCAAATCAAAAACGGCCGCCGCGTCATCGACAATATCAGCGTCAACGTCATCGGCCAGGAATCCCACAAAGCCAACGAGCTCGAAATCCAAACCTGGACGCCCGCCACCGGCGTCTTCCGCTACACGGTCGACCAGCACCTTGAGCCCGGCGAATACGCCTTCGTCGAAATGACCGAGGACGGAATCAGCGGCTACGTCTGGGATTTTGGGATTGACCTGCCGGGACAAAAATCGAAATAAAGTCAAAACCCAGACCCTTCGAAAATCGCGAAGGGTCTGCCACCCGAAAAAGCCAGACCCGTCACTCGGCATCAACGTACTGGAGTGGTATCATCCAATGGTCATGTCTCCTCAAGGGAGAACCAAGGAAGGGTGTGCCACCCGCCCAGCAATCTCTTCAAGAAGGGTCAGATTGGAACGTGGTCATACTGGTGGGGAGCTGGCTGGGACAGTGCAAACTCTGGAGCCTACGCAAAAGCAAAGTGCGGCTGTAGTGCTCCTCAGTCGAAGCAATAAGATTGGAATTGAGGTTTGAATCTATGGCCCTCAACTTTGGCAAGCTCGCGCGATATTTTCTCCTACTCCTGTCAACTCTCATGATAGGTGTGGTCCTATATCTTTTCAGCGGACTGCTCCTTCCGATGGACTCGTTCGGGGAGGTAGGTGATAACTGTGTGAGGGTTGATTTTCCATCGGTGCAGAATTCCACTGGAGATGTCGCCACGTCTCACCGTATGGATTGCAGCTACGGCATTGCCCACGGAGGGGCGACTACATTCGTTTATGTTCATAAGCGTGATGCGGTTGATAGCAGAAGATCTCTTGTGTTTCGGTATGATAACCTTGGAGACTTTGCGCCTTTACAATTAGCATGGGATGATAGTTCGAAGCTTCGGATTTCGATATCCGAAGTCGGGGAGATCACAAAGCAGGTCGATTCTATCGGCGATACAAAGATTGATTACTCCATTGGTCGGGTAAAATTTTCTAGCAAAGAAACTCTAAGTTGGAAAATACACGTTGCAGAAGTGTTGTTTGCTCTGCTAATTCTTTTGTCAGGAATTTTCGTTCTAACAGCAAGATCGCTTCGAAAATCTCGCGTCGTCCCAGCTGAGAACTCCGCACCAACTGAATAGGCGGATCGTCCGGGGAATCGGGTGGCAGGTGGCCCGGGCTTTGGGCGGGTGGCCGGGGCTTTGGACTGATTAGATGACGTTGTCGGGGGCGGGTGGCCCGGGCTTTGAAGTTGAATTTTGGGTGCCCCAGTCTTCGGTTTTTGAAGGCTGGGGATTTCAGCTGCGACCTGTGCTTCGATTCAGCGGGTGCCGGCCACACCGCGACCCTCCTGCAGAACGGATTCGTGCTCGTTGCAGGGAGCGCTAGCGCAAACGATCCAAGCGCGGACCTCTACAACCCGTCGACCGGAACTTGGACACTGACCGGGAACCTGAACACGAAGCGCGGCCTTCATACTGCGACTCTACTGAACGACGACACGGTCCTGATCGCAGGAGGCATGTGTTATTGCGGTTTCTGGGCCTCAATCGCTGAGCTCTATAACCCATCGACCGGAACCTTTGGACGGGTGGCCCGGCCTTCGTAGTTGAACTTTGGGTGCCCCGGCCTTCTGGTTTTGAAGGCTGGGGATTTTGAACTGCGACCCGTGCTTCGATTCAGCCTGCTCGCTTGGCCCGCACTTAGGAGTCAACCCCCGAAAGCCCCGCCCTTGAAAGGCGTCAAGGGCAGGGCACCCCAAGTTCACGCTCTCAACTTTAAGTGGATCGGTTCGCCGTGGCGCGGCCTTTCCTACTGGGCGTAGTAGGCCCACAGCGAAGTGTCCTGATTCACGAAGTAGCGCTGCTGATAGCCGTTTAAGTAGGCTTCGCGGTACTCGTGCTCAAAGTTCGCCAAGTTCTCGTTATTTTGAGTCGAGACGCTGCCCGCATGGAGATAGTTCTTCGTCTTAACAGGCTGAAAGGCATGGGCGGAGGCATCGTCCGCGGCGGCATCCGCGATTCCGTCCGTAAAGCCCGCGACCTCGGCCGTCGTGGCCCTGGGGAAGCTTCCCTTACGGTTCAGGCACATTTCTTCATACGCTTGCTCGTAACCGATGATGAATGAGGCCCGGTCCGCGTTCGTGCTCCAGCGGCCGCTCATCAGATGGGGCTTCCTGCCGTTTTGCGCGTCGAGCTGCGCGACGAACGCACCGTCTCGGAACGCGGCGTCGCTCATCTGGGTGGTGTTGCGGCTGGCGGCTCCGGGGGTTCGCGCAAACATCCCAACGACGAGCCCTAGGGCTAGACCTGCTGTGACCGAAAAAGGGGATCGCATACCTTCACCTCGCAAATCGAGGGCTGGGCGGCTATCGTCGCCCGGGGGCAGCCTTCTAGATTTGGACTGGAAGATACAGGCACGCCGGGAATCCATCGTTGTGAGACCGCAAGCAAAATGTCTCCGGATGGTAAATTATTTCGGGCTTCTCCTTGCCCTGGAGCAAGCTCGGCCGTGGCCATGAAACACTTCGAGGGCGCCGCACTTGTTGGGCTGATCTCGCGGAGGGCTAGGAAATGTCCTTGGGCTGAAGAAGCGCCGGGGAAGGCAATTCCTTGAGGAGCGCAAGCAGTTCCGCAATGCGGAACGGTTTCTGCAGGAAGCGGTTTCCCTCGCGGCCGGCTTGTTCGCCGACGGCGGCGTCGACCAGGTCGCCGGTCATGAAAATGAAAATCGGGCGGGGGACGGAGCGGGCCTCGAACTTTTTCATGATTTCATCGTGCAGATCGAAGCCGGAAACCACGATTCCCGAGTCGGACTCCAGGTTCAAGTCGCAGAGCACAACGTCGTAGCTGTTGCGCTGCGCGAGTGCCAGGGCCGGCTCGGAAGACGATGCGCGCTCCACGATGCATCCGTGCGCGCCGAGGCTGTCGGTCACCAGCTCCAGAATGCTTTCTTCGTCGTCGACCACCAGAATTTTCCGATGGGCGAGAGTTGTTGTTGTCGCGTCGTCGTGCGTGTCATGCATTTCCCGGTCTTCCGAGTGCTCCACGCCGACGGCGGCAGCCGCCGCGGCGGGCTCGGCCAGGGCCACGGATTCCGTGCACACCGGCAGAGATACCGTGAACACCGAGCCGCCGTCGGGCAGCGGCTGCGCGGAAATATCCCCGTTGTGTTCGCGGATGATCGCCATGCAGATGCTGAGGCCAAGGCCCGTGCCGCGGCCGGGCCGCTTCGTGGTGAAGAACGGATCGAAAATGCGCGGAAGAAGCTCGCGGCGAATGCCCACGCCGTCATCCTGGAAGGTGATCAGCACTCGCTCGCCTACAACTCCCAGGCGAACGCGCAGCGTTCCGTGGTCGCGCACCTCGTGGATGGCCTGCTCGGCGTTCACGATCAGATTCAGGAAGACCTGCGTCAACTGATTGGAATCGCCCAGGACGGTGGGGAGATCGGGACGCGCAACGAGGTCGACGTGAATGTGATTGGCGCGCAGGGAATGCTCGTGCAATTGCAACGTACGCTGAAGCAAATCGGGCAGATGCAGCAACGTGCTGCGCGGCGTGGACGGGCGCGAAAAGACCAGCAGGCTCTGCACGATGTGCGCGGCGCGACGCGCCTGGCGGTACGCGAGGTCCAGCTGTCGCGTCGCGGTTTCTTCCTGGGACTGGTCGCGCAGCATTTCCGTGACCCCGAGAATCGCCGTGAGCGGATTGTTCAGCTCGTGCGCGACCCCGGCGATCATTTGCCCCATGGCCGCGAGCCGCTCGGTCTGGATCAGCTGCTGCTGCAGGCGCTGCTGTTCGGTGATGTCCCGCGCGGAGGCGATGACGCCGGTGACGCGCCCATTCTCGTCACGAAGCGGGCGAGCCGAGGCGCGGAACACGCGCCAGGCACCGTTCTTATGCTGCGTGCGGTATTCGATCTCGCCGGACGGAAGCCGCTGCGAAAGCAAATCGTCGAACATCTCCAGCATCGCGGTGCGGTCGGCGGGATCGGTGCGGCCGCCCATGCGCCTTCCAACAAGTTCCTCGGGACGGAAACCGAGAATCCTGGTGATCTGCGGGCTGACGAACGTGTACCGCGCGCTCGCATCGAGCGCGATAACCAGATCGGGAAAGCTCTCCATCAGGCGGCCGGCGAATTCCTGCTCGCGGTGCAGCCGGCGCTCCATTTCGCGCTGCTCGGAGATGTCGACGAACGTTCCCTGATAGCGCACGAACTTGCCGGCGGGATCGAGAATCGCCGCGGTCGTGTGCATCACCACCACTTCGCGGCCATCCTGTTTGTGCCGGAGCGCGATTTCGTGCGCGTGCAGGAATCCCAGCTCGCCCAGTTTGGCTTGCTCTTCCGCGCGCCTCTCGGGATCGCGGTACAGCGACGCGATCTCGCGATTGAGCAGCTCTTCCTTGTTGTCGTAACCGAGCATTTGCGCCAGCGCCGGATTGACTTCCGTGATCCGGTCGTCGGCAGAGGCAAGATAGACGCCTTCGCGCAGCGTCTGGAACAGTTCGGTGAAGCGCGTCTCGCTCTCGCGCTCCTTCGTAACGTCGCGCGCGAAGCCGCTGATCCCGTGCACTGTATCGTCCCGGACGATCGCATGCAGCACGCAATCGAAGTAGCGGACCGCTCCGGTCTGCTTGATTCGCGCGCGAACCACGCCCGTCCAACGACGCCGCTGCATGAAACGCGGCAGCCAACTTTCCAAAGCGGCTCGGTCGCTGGCTTCGGGGAGATCAAAGAACTCATCGAGCCGGCGGCCAACGACTTCCGTGAAGGTCAGATTGAGCAGGTCGGCGAAGCTACGATTCACGGTGAGAATGTTTCCGTCATTGGTGACGGAAAAAAGCAGATCCTCGAAGGTGTCGATCAGGTCGCGATAGCCCTGCTGCGATTTGGAAATGAGGGAGAAGAGCTGATCGAGGCGGTCGTTGTCATGAGCCGTGGTGGCGCGCTGCTCGATGCCCCGGACAAGGCCCCGTAACTCCGCGATTTCATTGGTCTTACGCCAGGCGTAGAAGACAAACAGAAACACCAGCACCACCAGGCCCACGGGCAGGGCCTCGAGGTGATGCGGCATTTTTTGGATCGAGTCCCAATTGGTTGCGGCAAAGGCCAGCGCCAGCAAGCCCAGCAGCAGGAGCGCGGCGCGCCAGACTCCGTGCTCGCGGCGCGTCAGGTGATCGCGTTCCGCAACGGCCGAAGGCGAATCGGCCGAGGCGTCCGCGCGCGGAGTGGCGTTTTTGTTCATTCGACCGCTATTTTGGGAAGGCGCCTCCGGCTAGGCGTGGGGCTTCGGGGGCTGCCTTGCCCAAAAAGTATGGCGTGAATCAATACCGGGAGCAATGTATTGACCGCTGCCCGATGGCGAAGTTGCTAACATGCGCGCACGCTGAGCGAGGCCGAAAAACGGCTCACCTTGCCTCGATTTCATGGGCCCCGTGGGATCGTTCGAATTCGGGAACAGGTTGCGCGAGAGCGGTCGATGATATACAATTAGCATGTAGATCAAGGAGGGCAAATGCAAGTCTCGAAGTGGGGAAACAGCCTGGCGGTCAGGCTGCCTTCGGACGTCGTCAGCGCCCTCAACCTGAAGGAAGGCGACCAGATCGAGATCCGAATAGCGGACGACCGCGTCTTTGTAGTTCGCCGCGACCAGAGCAAGAGCCGTGCGCTCGCGCGCTTGCGCAAGCTACGTCGCCCACTGCCTCCCGGATTCGTGTTTGACCGGGAAGAGGCCAATGCGCGCTGAAAGTGGCACAGCCCGCTGATCCACCTGTCTGCCGCCTAATTTAGTGAAACACAATCGGTTTGTGACTCCAATCGAGCGATGGCCTCGCGCCAAAAAGTTTTTTTCGACACCAACGTCCTGATCTATGCGGTCGCGCTGGACGACCTACGCAACGCGCCAGCCGAGCAGCTTCTCTCTTCGGGAGGCAGAATCAGCGTGCAGATTTTGAACGAATTTGTCTCGGTCGCCCGGCGAAAGCTCCTGATGCCCTGGAGCGACGTGACCGAAGCGCTCGCGGCGTTTCGGGATTTGTGCCCTTCACCGCTCGCCATCACCATTGCAATCCATGAGGCGGCGCTCAAGATCGCGGAGAAGCACGGCTACGGAATCTACGACGCGCTCGTGATTGCTGCGGCGCTCGAATCAGGATGCTCCGTCCTCTATTCCGAGGATTTTCAAGATGGTCAAACCATCGACGGACAGCTCACGATCCGGAATCCGTTCATTCAATCGTCGAAACCGTGATTTGTGGTTTCAAGTAGCACAGGTACTCTTTTAGCCCGAGCCCTTTTGAGGGCTGCCTGTGTGGGTTTTGCGATCGAAGCCGCATCGCAGACGCATCCGCGGCCCACAAGATCACACAGCGAGCCCTTCGCAAGGGCTCAGGGTAAAGAGTCGCTGTGCTACTCAAACCAAGCGTCAGACTCTGCCGCAGCGCGATTGTCTCGCTGAATGTATTGCCTACATTACCAAGCTGGAAGAGTCATCCGGAACGCGAATGATGACCGGGTCCGATTCTCCCAGTTCCTTTGCCATTTTCACGACTTCGGTTACGTCGGCTGCGTAGGCGATCAGCCGCTCTTCGTGCGCGGACAACGCCACCCATGCACCCCTCGGGATTCCCAACAGCAATTTGGATATGTCCTTGGCGGCCAACACGGACTCACTCCTCGTTGCAGGACTATAGCACCCTTGCGAGGCGCCCGGCCTCCCGCCGTTTTCGAAGGCGGGACGGTCCATTTTTTTCAGGAAGGGAGTCAACGTGAGTGGAATCCGAAATTCAAAAGCCCCACCTGTCGTACGGCGCGACAGATGGGGCACCCGCCGAAACAACGGCCTAGCCCGGGCCACCCGTCCCCTTGAGTGAGGCGGAGCGCACGGTCTGTGACAGTGTGTCTCCTGCAGAAATTCAAAGGCAAAACCGATGCCCGAACGCCGGGGCCACCTGTCCCCCCGCTCGTCTAAGCCACTCGCCCACGACCACGACCACCAATAATGCGTGACATTTAATGCGTTGCATTATATCATCAGGATGTGATTAAGTCCTTCAAAGGCGCCGACGCCAGGAGGCTTTTCGATGACGAAGATGTCCCAAGGTTCGTGAATATTCGACAGCCGGCGCGACGGAAATTGTTGATGCTGCACGCGGCCAAACGTTTGATGGATTTGAGTGTCCCTCGCGGCAATAGGCTTCATGCATTGGCAGGAGACCGCGAAGGGCAGCACAGCATCAGTATCAATGACCAATGGCGCATTTGTTTTGTGTGGAGAGAGGGAGACGCTCACGACGTAGAGATCGTCGACTATCATTGAAGAGAGGGGATCGTATGGCTAGACTGAAACCAATTCATCCAGGAGAAATCCTCCGAGAAGAGTTCATGGCGCCGCTTCGCCTGAATGCGAACAAGCTGGCTCTGGCGCTGCACGTCCCTGCTCCGACCATCTACGACATCGTCCACGAGGAGCGGGGCATCTCCCCTGAAATGGCGCTCCGCCTTGCCCGTTTCTTCGGAAACACACCTGATTTTTGGCTCAGTCTTCAATCGGAGTTTGATTTGCGGGTTGTGCGCAACCAAAAAGAAGCAACCGTGAAGAGTCAGGTTCGCCCGCTCGATGAGTCGGCTTGGCTGTCCGGTCCTTCTTGAGGGAGCCAAATAGGAAATTCAATTTGCAATTCCGAACATAGAAAGCAAACTACGAAATTCAAAGGCCCCACCTGTCGCAAGGCACGACAGATGGGGCACCCGCAAAAACCAACGCCCTGAGACCCAGGCCACCCGCCAGCACGATTGTCTCGCTGAATGTATTGCCTACATTACCAAGCTGGAAGAGTCTTCCGGAACGCGAACGATGACCGGGTCCGATTCTCCGAGTTCCTTGGCCCTTTTCACAACTTCGGTTACGTCGGCTGCGTAGGCGATCAGCGGCTCTTCGTGCGCGGACAACGCCACCCATGCACCCCTCGGGATTCCCAACAGCAATTTGGATATGTCCTTGGGGGCTAACACGGACTCACTCCTCGTTGCAGCACTACAGCGCTCTTGCGAGGCGCCCGGTCTCCCGCCGTTTTCGAAGGCGGGACGGTCCATTTTTTCGGGAAGGGAGTCAAAATAAGTGGAATGCGAAATTCAAAAGCCCCACCTGTCGTACGGCGCGACAGATAGGGCACCCGCACAACCGATACAGCGCCTAAGGCCCGCCCACCCGCCCCGATAGGAAAACGTGGTCGCATGCCGATTCTACGAGCGCCACGACATGAAGGGTCGTGGGCACTGTGACTTGGAAGAATAGAACGATACCGGGGCTGGTCTATCGGTTATTTGTGGACTTTGCCGCAGTTGTTCCTGCAAGCGCATTGCGGCACACAGATCTTCGTTTTTTGGCGTTCAATATCGCACATATTGTATGTGGTCAATTTTAGTCATCTAGACGGGCTGTTCCTACGAGTCTACGATCAGAGATTATCACTAGACCCCTTTTCTGAGTCAAGGAGCAGACCTGAATGGCAAAACGCAGTCTCGGTGTCAGTCATGGAGTGAGTCACGCGGTTCTCCGCAAAAAGTTCCGTACCGGGATGACTTTTCGGAACTACCGAGACAAAGAGATCGTCTTTTCACAGGGAGATCCAGCGGATTCTGTTTTCTACATCGAGAGCGGGACGGTGAAGCTCACGGCGGTCACTACGCGCAAGAAAGCTATAATCGCTATCCTTCAGCGAGGTAGCTTTTTTGGCGAAGGCTGTCTGGCAGACCAATCGCTGCGGATTTGCACGGCGAGATCGATTGGACAGTCCAACATCATTCGGCTGCAAAAGGATAGTACGGTTCGCACGCTCAAGAGAGACCCGCAGTTTGCAACGCTGTTCGTTGGATATTTACTTTCACGGGTTGTTCGAATTGAGGAAGACCTGATAGATCAATTCTTCAATTTCAGCGAAAGGCGACTGGCGCGGGTTTTGTTGCTGTTCGGGGACATATCCAAGGAATCGAAGTCGCACTCCCCGCTAAAAGTGAGCCAATCAACCTTGGCGGAGATGGTGGGTACCACCCGCCCAAGGGTAAGCAAATTCATGAACGATTTTAGGAAGAAAGGCTTGGTCACGTACAACGGGGGCTTGCAAATAAATAGCGCACTGGTCATTGCTTTCCTGAAAGACCGCCCAATGTCCGTCAACAAGACATGAGCAACGAAGACGAGAAATGAAAACAAAACTAACTCTAAAGCAAGAGTCTTCCGTTGTCTGTCCTATATGCGGTGTGGCTGCTGGGAAGCGGTGCGTTCTTGTTGGTGGCGGTCCACGAAGCGAACCACACCCGAACCGGAAGGTTGCGGCTGCCGAGGCCATGGAAAAGAAAAGCTAATCACTAATCAGGTCGGTGTAGAGCGTGCCCAAAAAGAAAGAATCAGACGCGAATCGGCTGGCACGACTCAAGCGGGAGCTTGCGAGGCCCCATCTTACGAAGTCTGTTCGGGAGAAGGCTACGAAGAAACAGATTGCATCATGGAACGCGAGTTAGTTGAGCTTCGACAACCCGGTTTTCAGGGATGGTGTGCACTGAGTACTTCGTCACAAACGCCGAAACCCTTGAATGCGTTCTCGAAAACTGCTCGATCCTCTTCTATCAAGGACGGATTCAGTCGATGAATGAGCTGTTGCCGTTGCTTGAGCAAATCGGGCGGGCGGCCGGGCCTTTGAGTCGAGGGCGAAGTTGCGGGTGCCCGATCCCTCGTGGGGTTTTCGGGGAGTCGGAGGGTTTGATTTTTCCGGGAACGAAGTCAAAACCCCGACCCTTCCAAAGGCTGGAAGAGTCGGGCACCCGAAAAACCTAAACCATTAACTCGGCGTGGACGTACTGCAGTGCTGTCATCCGATTGCGAGATCTCGTGAACTGAAAACGCGCGGAAGGATTGGCCACGCGCCCCGAACACTCAAAACCGTTCAAAGCGTGCGCCACCCGCCCGCCGCCTCCGCCGGAATCCTGCAAATTTTGGAGCAAGCCAGAAAATTAAAATCGACGCCGGGAGGCGTCGGACCTGTAGAGGAGGGCCGGGCTTCAGCCCGGCCATTTGGGCCCGCTGCTCGTGGGCTTCAGCCCCTGAAGCTTCAGGGTTAAGAACCCGCACGCACCCGAGCACGCTTGTCGGGACGAAACTCCCGAACCCCGAAAATCCGAGACTCTCAGCGAACCGGGAGCCGGGAGACGATTCGGAGAGCCGGGCACCTTGGGGTCATGGCCCGGAAACTCAAAAGCCCCACCCTTGCAGAAACCGCAAGGATGGGGCACCCGGCGCGAATCGGGTTCCCACGGTCGCATGGGCGTCCGGCTGCTCGTCGCCACAAACCTCGTGCTAGAATGTTCCAAAGTAGAATGGATCTATTTCTGGACGAGGCGGGTTACACCGGGTCAGATCTGATCAATCGCGACCAGCCAATGTTTATCTTGGCGAGCACCGTGATTGAGGAGTGCGAAGCCCGCGCCCTATTGGACTCTGCCTTCGGGCGCCCTCGGAACGAGGTGAAGTATTCCAAGAAGTCACGCAGTTCTCAGGGTCGCAGGCAAATTCTTGAATTTCTTCACTCGCTGAACATCAACCGGCGAAAGACGGCGTTCTATTCGTTCCACAAAGAGTTTCTGCTCCTTACACACCTGATTGACTACTGGGTCGAGCCCGCAATGCGCGCGGGCGGTGTCAATCTTTACGAGCGAGGCGGCAATATCGCTTATTCGAACGTCTGCTACCTAACGCTCGGGACCTGCCTCGGACGTGAGGGAAGGCGCGAGTTTCTAAGGCGTTTTCAGGTGATGACCCGCGACCGCACTCCTTTTGCATTTCGAACCTTTTGGGATTCTGTGCGGGAAGTGAAACGGCAGGACGAACTCGTCGCGGAAGCACTCGGACCGCTCGAAATTATTGGTGCTCGGCTGGGATACCGCCACCTAATCGATTTGCCAGAACACGTACTGGACGTCTCCGATCTGGGCATTTTGCAAACAGTACAGCATTGGAGGGCCGAGTTCCCCGAAGAAACGTTTCTTGTGTTCCACGACCAATCCAACATGCTCGAGAGGCGACGGTCGTTTTGGGAAGCCGTCCTTGACCCTGCTAACCCACGGGCGACGGTGGGACAGGATCGCCGTGCAATTACATTTCCCCTTCCCATTCAAGGGCTACGCTTGGAAGAATCACACAATTTCCCACAATTACAGGTGGCGGATTTGGTCGCCGGAGCGGGGCGTTCCATTTGGAATACGCGCATTTCGGGTTGCTCCGACGAATACAGTGACGCGCTTGTTGACGCTGGAATTTTGGACGGGTTCGTCGGAGGCGTAGGTCCGACAGACTTGGTGGCACCTGCAGACCTTGAGACCGAGGGACCTGTGTACGGCGACATGGCCGAATATCTTTCCGGACTAGTGAGGATGCACGGCCCGGAAGCCGGTGACAATTAACAGAGAAGGCTTCAATGCGATACGGAGACGGTACCGAAATCAAGATCGGGCCGCGCGAATTGCGATTGCCGAATCGTAGCCCCTGCGCGCAATACTTTTGCAATAAAAATCCAAGCTTTGCCCGTTTCTATCGTTTTTCCCGCTTGTGGAATCAATAAGCTACTCGTTGTCAATGGGCCCGGTCGTTCCACCTTTATTACGACATTCAGAATCCTTCGCGGCCACCGGCGTTTCTGTCTCAATAAAATAAAAAGGGCACACTAACTTTGAAATAAAAAAAGGCGGCCCGGTGAACCAGGCCGCCCATTTTTTCGCTCCAATTGTAAGCGTCCAGCTAGTCCGACCCACCCTCCGCCAGCGCGTCTGCATCCTTGCGCAGGAAGTCGAGCGCGGCCGCTTCTTCCGCCGAGAGCTCCGCGGGAGGCAGGATCTCCTCGGGCGGAGGCGGTGGGGGCATTTCGGTGAGGAGCTGGATGTTGCGGTAGCGCTCCAGGCCGGTGCCCGCCGGGATCAGGCGGCCCAGGATGACGTTTTCCTTGAGGCCGCCACGACCACAGACGCCCGGAAGAAGTGTTAGAATGACAGGTATAGGACGCGGCGAATGAGCGACATAAACCACGGGTCGAGGAACTACGAAGAACGAATCATCCGGGACAGGAAAATCTGCGGAGGGGAGCCTGTTTTCAAGGGAACGCGCGTCACCCTTCGCACCGTCCTCGCCAGCCTCGCCGATGGCGATTCCGCCGAGGACATCCTTTCTGATTTTCCCAGCCTCAAGCCGGAAGATATTCAAGCCGCGATCGCTTTTGCCGCAGCCTCGGCTGAGGAAGACCTGCCAGTACCTGCCGTGCCACGGATTCGATGAAGATCAAGCTGGACGAAAACCTCCCGTTACGTCTCGCGGGCATTCTGGAAGCCATGGGTCACGATGTCGACACATTGCACGCGGAGGCCCTCCTCGGTCGTAAGGATTCGGAGGTCTGGGAAGCGGTGCAGAGGGATTCGAGATTTCTGATTACGCAGGATATGGATTTCTCGGATCTTCGCCGATTCGCTCCAGGGTCCCATCATGGCATACTCCTTGTGCGCCTCCGTTTCTCAAAACGAAGAGACTTGATCCGGAGAATCGAGGAGTTGTTCCGAAAAGAGGAAATCGAGGAATGGTCCCGCTGCTTTGTCGTTGCCACCGGGAGCAAAGTGCGCGTCTTGAAGCCCAGCCAAGAGCAACATCGCTAGTTCCGCTTCAGTCTCGGCAAATCTCAGCCGAAAACGCTGAAACATCATCTTGAATCTCATCGGATTCTGAAAATAAAAAGGGCGGCCCGGGTAATTCGGGCCGCCCAAACGGTGGTTGTGGGTTTTATGCCTAGTCCGACCCACCCTCCGCCAGCGCGTCCGCGTCCTTGCGCAGGAAGTCGAGCGCGGCGGCTTCTTCCGCTGAGAGCTCCGCGGGAGGCAGGATCTCCTCGGGCGGAGGCGGCGGAGGCATTTCGGTGAGGAGCTGGATGTTGCGGTAGCGCTCCAGACCGGTGCCCGCCGGGATCAGGCGGCCCATGATGACGTTTTCCTTGAGGCCGCGCAGGTAATCCACCTTGCCGGCGACGGCGGCTTCGGTGAGGACGCGCGTGGTCTCCTGG
>Ga0210401_10000836_pt1 | contig 37241 bp, 38 predicted proteins | sample IncBWH32MmetaG_FD_150866 | JGI IMG/M metagenome (GOLD analysis project Ga0210401, IMG submission 150866) | Forest soil microbial communities from Barre Woods Harvard Forest LTER site, Petersham, Massachusetts, United States - Inc-BW-H-32-M | ecosystem: Environmental > Terrestrial > Soil >... | reverse complement strand
GCCGTGATGGCCGGGCATGCAGACTCCGGGTCCAAGGACGGCATTGAAAGTAGTGGGATCACAGGCATCCCGCATAGTGATGGTCTTTGTCGCTTGTGCATTGGCGGCAGCGACAGAGCCCCATAGCATCGCCACACCGAGTCCTACAGCGAACCACTTCATAGAACCTCCTATCAGCTGGATCACCGGTATTTCCGATGTAGCCCAGATCGTTTTCGTCCGAAAGCGGCTGGTCGAGATCCAGTACTTCCGTACCACCATCACCGCCGAGCAACGCGAGGAATTCGGCCGGCTGGTCGACGACACCATCCGCCGAATCTAATCAGCCCAGTTCCTTCCACACAGCGGCGTCCGGTTCCCTCAGAACCCCTGCACGAGTTGCCCCTACGTGGGGCTGTGCCTAGGGCAGCCGGAACTGGCCGAAACAACCCTCGTTCGGCGTCCGGGAGACGATCTTGGTCTGTTTTGACGAGCTTACGTACTAGCCATCCGCCCATGCTACCGAGGCTGAACAAGAAGCGGGCAATGTTCGTGCTCACGAAGATCGACGAGATCTTGGCGTGGGAGCGGCGGACTGAGACGGAGCGGGATACCCGGTTCGTGGAACTGGGGAGGTATCTGTGTGGTACGAGCTGGACAGTACTGGAGGCTGGAAAATCTGAAGTCGTTTGACGAGTTCCTCGAACGGCGGTTCCCGGAATCGCGGAGGAAGGCCTACTACCCGATGTCAATACACGAACAACTGGCTGTCGCAGGCGAGAAAGGACCTGAAGGAGGGGCCTGGACGAAGGGGCTAGAACTGGCGAAGGTGGACCGACGGGGGGTCAGCACTTTGATTACAGTTCAGCCTGAGTGTTCATTGCAGAACTCCTCCACAGTTTCGGCAACGTAGTCGATCTGTTGATCGGTCAATTCTGGAAACATAGGAAGAGAAACAATCTCTTGGGCAATTCCTTCTGTTATCGGCAAGCTACCTATGCCCGGATAACCAAGATCCTGGTACGCCTTCGTGAGGTGCAAGGGGACGGGATAGTGAATCGCGCAGCCGATAGCTCTGTCTTGGAGAAACTTTAGAAGTTTGTCCCGCTGCTTAATCCGGATTACAAACAGATGGACATTATGCTCGCCGTCGGCTGGAATGTAGGGAACAACTATCTTGCAACGTGCCAGTTGCTTTATGTAACGCTCAGCGTGGCGCACCCGACTGCTATTCCAGTCATCGAGATACTTCAGCTTGACGCACAGAACGGCAGCTTGAATCGCGTCCAGTCGCCCATTGGTTCCGATCAAGGAGTGCTGATACTTAGAAGGGCTACCGTGGTCCCGTAACATTCGCAGCCTCTCTAACATTTTTGGGTCGCTGGTGGTGACGGCTCCAGCATCACCGTATGCGCCAAGATTCTTGCCAGGATAGAAGCTGAAGCAGCACAAGTGACCCGACGAGCCAACCGGCCTTCCAGCAAAACCTACGCCATGTGCCTGAGCTGCATCTTCGATCAACTGCAATCCGTGCTTGGCCGCCACACTCTCGAGAGCGCGCAGGTCCATGGCGCGACCGTATAGGTGAACAGGGATAATGGCCCGAGTCCGAGGAGTAATCCTCTCCTCCACCGACGAGGCATTCATGTGGAAGGTTTCTGCACAGATGTCCGCAAACACGGGGACAGCACCCACGTTGCTTACTGCTTCAGCGGTGGCAAAGAAGCTATTGGCAGGCACAATGAGTTCATCATCCCGCTTTATTCCAGCAGCCTTGAACGCCAGCTCGAGCGCCGCCGTTCCAGAAGCTACACCCGCCGCATAACTTGCGCCGGTGTACCGTGCAAAAGCCTCCTCGAACTGTTCGACAAATTGACCACCGACAAAGTGCGTGGAGTCAATTACCTTGTGCACCGCATCGAGAATCTCGTTCTTCACACCCGCATACTGTGCATTCAAATCAACAAAAGGGACTTTTGATTGCAGTTGAGAAACAGTAGCCATTTAGTTCTCCGTGGAGATGGTCAGCTCAGAAAGGCCCTCGGCACTTTTGCGATAAGAAGCGCCACATGTGGGGCACTGGGTTTTGGTCCTGCTCTTTTCCGACGTTCCCAGCAATAGTTTGTGGGAGCACCGGCACATCCATCCGATCTGCCGAGCCGGGTTGCCGACCATCAGGGCGTAGTCAGGGACGGAGCGGATTACAGTCGAGCCGGCGCCTATAAATGCGAAGCGTCCAATGGTGATACCACAGAGGATGGTGGCGTTGGCACCGATTGTTGCGTTGCAACGAATGAGAGTCTTCTCGAGAGAAGCGCCCGTTTTCTTGAGGTAAGCCCGGGGATTAAAGTCGTTGGTCAGTACGCAATGTGGGCCGAGAAAGACATCGTCCTCCACGGTGATGCCATCCCAGAGGGCAACTCCGTTTTTCACAGTGACGTTGTTGCCCAACCGAGCACCTGATTCAACAAATGCGTGGTCACAAATATTACAGTGCTCGCCGATGTGGGCCCCGGCCATCACATGCGCGAATGCCCAAATGCGCGTGTCGGCTCCTATGTCCTCGGTTTCAACCAAGGCCTTCGGATGTATATAGTAAGCGATTGCCACTTCTGTATGCGCCATATGCTTTCGTCCCTAATCTCCAACGGCTTGGGCTGCGACAGCGGAAACAGTGTTCCATGCGCGGTTAGCAGCCATCTCCATCGCTTGAACGACACGCAAACCGAAGCGGCCATCGGTTTTCGGAGTGGCACCGGAATGGCAACACTCTACAAAGTGGTCCATCTCCACTGACAGCGGTTCGGTGTTGGCTAGTTGAGGAGAAATCATGTCACCCGTCCTGTAGGTGAGCTGGAACTCGCCAAAAGTGGAGGGCATCGTTACATTGACTCCGCGATCGTAAATCTTGATTTTTTCGTCTTGTTGAGTGTCGTCCCATACCACCATGCGCTTGGAGCCTACGACACAGGTACGACGAAGTTTCTGCGGAGACAACCAACTCACTTCGCAGGATGCGATCACACCACTGGGAAATTGGAACCAGACAAACGCCACGTCATTGTTCGCATTTTGGACACATGATCGCCCGAAAGATGCAGCTTCCACTGGTGACTCCTCAAGCCAGTATAGAAGGATGGATATGTCATGTACCGCAAGGTCCCATAAGACATCAACATCCTTCTGATAGAGACCAAGGTTTACTCGTGAACAACTGATGTAATGTACATCTCCCAATTCAGCCGAGTCGATCAGGTTTTTAATGCGTACAACGGCGGGACTATAGACAAATGTATGGCCGGTCATAAGCGTGACCTTGCGCTCATCAGCCAATCCAATCAGCCCTTTCGCTTTCACGCTAGAGTCGCACAATGGTTTTTCGACGAAGACGTGTTTATCAGCTTCCAATGCCTGCTTTGCGACCGCATGGTGTGTGCCTATCGAAGTTGCGACCACCACCGCCTCAATATCCGCAGTTAAGAGCTCCTGCACGCTCAAAAAGCCTCTGACTCTCGGATATTGTCGCGTTATCTTCGCTAGCTTTGAAGGGTCTAGATCGCACACTGCGGCCAGAGTGCACTTGGTACTTTGGTTGAGCACGCGCACAAGGTTCGGGCCCCAATAACCCAGTCCGACAACTCCAATCCTCATTACTGGCCCCCTCCCGCCACGACCACGGCGGCATCCAGCAACTCCTGGCGCTTCAGATCGTTGGAATGCTGGACTGCCGACAACAACTCCGACTGAAATCGCGCTTTCAAAATCTCAATGTTGGGTATAACGCAATGGCCACCGATGACGCCTGGGAATACCTGACTCGGCAAACATCTGACTTCTTCGATGAACCTGTTCACTTCACCGAAGCTGCCTCCGCAACGAGCGGCAAATCTCTCTACTTCCTGTGCCCACGCGATGAGAACTCCCAAATACGTGGTTTCCACAAGCTTGCTGAGTTCAGCGATTTCCGAACTGCCGAAGGTGTCAGTCTTGAAGCCGGCGCCAGCAAAGTGGCGCACTGCCAATTCAACTGCGGCAGGGTCGGAGCCTGCGACGAACTTCTTGTAGTGCAATAGATCGGATTCCATCTTTATATGCTTGCCCCGAACGGGGCTGTAAACCACACGCTTATATGGAAGGCGTGACTGCACCTGTTCCGTAGTTCCGGGAGCTACGGTGCTATTGATGACGATCAGTTCTGGAAGGTATCTCTCGATGTGATCAACGGTAGTTGCAATGAAATCCTGGATCCCGAATGGATAACAGATGTGTAGCACCGAGCAGGGCCGCTCGAGAACCACCGGATCGATGTCAATACCGACGCATTCGTAGTGCCGACTCAGGATGGCGAGAAGAGGCTTACCGACCTCACCGAGTCCAAGCACCACTACTAAACGGTTTTCATTCATTTGATAACTTACCTCCAAAGAGAGTCGGGCATGCGCCGGCGAGCCCAGCATAGCCTATTTATAAGATGGCTTGTAGTCACCGAGCGCGGTACCGGCGACAGCCTTACTGCGACTGCTTTTACGTCGGCATCGACCATGATGCGGACCGATTCTATGGGCTTCATTATCTCGGTTTTACTTCAGCAAGGTCGCCTAGCGCAGTTCCGGCGGATGCTTCGAGGCATTTAGAAACAGATCCTGCCCATTGGTGCCATTCCCCGAATTTCTCCTCCAGAATTGAACGGCCTGCGCCCGTCGGCGTCAGGCCGATGGCTTCAACGTCTCCATCGACCATAATGCGAACCAATTCCCTAAAGTTGATTCTAGGCTCCCATCCAAGTTCCCGCTGCGCTTTGCTCGCATCAGCGAGAAGGGACTCCACTTCAGCGGGGCGTAAATACCGAGGATCGAGTTCTACGTAGTCTTTCCAATCTAGTTCGAGATATGCAAAAGCTTCCTCCAAGAACTCGCGAACCGTGTGTGCTTCCCCGGTACCTAGTACGTAGTCGGCTGGAGCTTCCTGTTGTAGGATATGCCACATTCCTTCCACATACTCAGGTGCATATCCCCAGTCACGACGTGCATCCAGATTTCCCAAATAGAGTTTAGCTTGCCTCCCGGCATGGATTCTGGCGGCAGCGCGAGTGATTTTACGGGTGACGAAAGTCTCTCCCCGCCGTGGGCTTTCATGATTGAAGAGAATTCCGTTGGCGGAAAACATGCCGTACGCTTCGCGATAGTTCACAGCCATCCAGTGACCGTATACCTTGGCTGCACCGTAGGGACTGCGCGGATGAAATGGTGTATTTTCGTTTTGTGGAGATGGCGCTGACCCAAACATCTCCGAAGATCCCGCTTGGTAGAAACGGCATGTGATGCCACTGTTTCGCACTGCCTCGAGTATCCGCGTGGTCCCCAATCCGGTGATGTCTCCTGTGAACTCGGGCGCATCGAAGCTTACCCGGACGTGGCTTTGCGCACCCAAATGATAGATCTCGTCTGGTTGCATGTTATAGATCAGATTGCTAAGTTGTTCCCCCGTTGAAAGATCACCGTAGTGCAGATACAGCCGTCGCTCCTTACTGTGTGGGTCCTGATATATGTGGTCGAGCCGATCAGTATTGAATGTACTGGCACGGCGGATAATGCCATGAACTTCATAACCTTTGCCTAGCAGCAGTTCCGTTAGATAGGAACCGTCCTGTCCGGTGATGCCAGTGATCAATGCGCGTTTGGACAAGTGTGCCTCCTTGTAAGAGTGCGGAGCGGTGTCTGTGAGTTTTGGGGACAACGTCAACAAAAGTCCAGTGTGTGCCCGAGGTACAGGTGAATCCGAACCCCTTCATGACACAACTGACCGGCAGCATAAGCCCTATATTCCGCCCCAGGATGCTACGCTCCAATACGTTTTGCCACGCGTATTGCCACCAGACTAGACGACCCGTAAATGATCCGAACAATTCAGGGTCCTGGCCGCGCTGTACAAAGGGGCCTCGAACCGTAGCGCGTGTCTATTCGGCCATAGCGGTCTGGCATCTTTCTCCCCGTGGCCAGGTCCTCCGGCATCTTTCCCACTTTGGCTGTAGGCCCTAGTATTTGCTCGTTAGGCTGGGTCTTCGAACTTGCCAGTCGACTTTGAGAAAAGGGGGGAAAGTGCGGATACGTATTCGCAACTGTGTCCTTGCTGCGTTCACGTACCCTCGCTCGTGAAGGGGACCATGTCTCGTGTTAAGCTCTTGAACGCAGTGGTTCTCCCAAAACTCCCGAGTCTCTGTCTATTCGTTTTTGGCTGTGGAGGCTTGTCGTCTCCCAATTTATCGCCTCCAATCCCGCCGCAACGGTCTGCGAGTGCCGTTTCCATTTCTCCGCAAAAAGCTGCCATGAACGCCGGTAATTCGTTGGAATTTACTGCCACGTCCACAGGACCTGCCACAACTGATCTCGAATGGCTGGCAAACGGAGTCATACAAAGCAATTCAGCATCGGGCACGATCTCGCGATCGGGCCTCTACACTGCTGCCCAAACGGTTCCTTCTGGTTCTTCCGTCGTGATTACAGCAAGAAGTAAAGCTGATCTGTCCGATTCTGCCAGTGCGACTGTAACGCTGCTCCCCATGCCCGCCACGGTAACGGTTTCAATCTCACCGCCTAAAGCAACTGTGCAGCCGGGACAATCTCAGCAATTCACGGCAACAGTAACGGGGACCGACCACACTGGGATCACTTGGTTGGTGAATGACACCGAGGGCGGCAGTTCAGCCACGGGCACGATCTCCTCGACTGGTGTTTACAGCGCTCCGCAGACGGTCCCGGCTGCCTCGTCAGTAACCATGATCGCGAAGAGCTCTTATAGTCCTACCAGTGTCGCCAACGCGGTTGTAAGGATTGTTCCGTCCTCAGTACCACTCTCAACAAGCAGCAGTTACTATGTTTCACCTTATGGAAGCAACCACACAGGGAATGGTAGCCTGAATAATCCTTGGGCTACGCTAAGCTTTACTTGTTCTCACGCGAAAGCCCGTGGCGACATCATCCACATAAGCGCAGGTACATACACCGACAATGCGCAATGCGTCCTCGCACCGGGCGTAAAGATTCAAGGTGCATCATCGGCTACGGCCACCATTAGCAGCACGGCGAATCCTTACATTAGTGCAGTATCAGCGGTCCCCACGGTGGACGGCAGCAATGAAATTACCGGGATCAAGTTCATAGGAGGCGGATCGAACGGGGCGATCACCTCCACAGGTAGAAGCAACCAATTGATTCACGACAATGTTTTCAACAACTTTCCCATCCAGAATGGCGTTTTAATTCAAGGCAAGGCTCCGGTCTTTATAACTACGGAAACCACGCTCACCTGTCACACAACTGCCACGGCGTCTATCACGCAGCCCAATGCACTCTGCGCAGTAGAACCCGGCGCGACCGAGTGGGCAACTGGCGTCCAGATTTACAACAACACAGCTACCAATACCAGTTTCATAGCTCACACCCTCAAGGGAGCGAAGATTCACGACAACACCATCGACAATTCGGCAAACCCCGGGGTAAGCGCATTTGGCCATACCGCCTTCTTCTGGAATGGCGTCGACTTCTTCAACAATACGCTGCACATCAACAGGAACACACAAACCACCATCAACTTGGAAGTCTGGCAAATCCAGAACGACACCAAATTTCACGATAATGTGTTCGATGGCTGGTGCTCTCTGATCCTGAATACGGGCGGGATCTCAACGCCCTACTCGTTCGAGGTCTATAACAACGACTTCTCCAGTAACGTGACCGCCAGCGGGATCGGGGGGGCGCTTGAGATTGGCTACTCGGTCAGCAATGTCCGGGTCAGTGGAAATTTTATCGCCAACACCGGGGGAAATAATACCTACACCCGCGCCTTCGAGTTATGGGGCAGTGGACTCATACGCGAGATCACCTACTCAAGAAATGTAATCTATAACATTAATGGTGCTGCAATCGAAATAAACTCTACCTTCGTAACTGCTGGGGCACTTCTACATCCAGCACACATTGCTAATGTATATATCTATAACAACGCGTTCGATACCATGGGTCACGGCTATTCTAGCGCCTTGCTCCTTAGCAATGATGCGTCGTCGGGTACCCTCCAGGGTGTCATCGTTGAGAACAACATCATTACTAACGTCTCTTACGGAGTTAATTTTTATCCGCCTCCTCAAACAATGAGCGGCAATGTATATAGTCATAACGTCATAAACATGGCGAAGGGAAATATCAATGAACTTGGGCTAGCTACTTTTACTATCGGTACGACCTATAATTTTGTGCCGGGAATATTAGCGTCCGGGGATCGTTGGAAGAGTTACTATGCCCCGAGCGGACCCAATTCAAACTTAGTTGAACAAGGAACAAATGTTGGGCTTTCTCCCGGTGCTACGGCACCAGATCTTGGACCCGGGTACTCTCTGACCCCACCCGCCACTCGAGAGTAGTGGGACCTCAACACCTACGACAATTGATCTACATGCACTCATAAGGAAGGAATCATGCTTTGGCGTGCGCGCCGACAAAAAACAACGCAAAGTACCGTTGCAGTGGTCTCACCGTTTATCGAACGGCGGCCTAGATTGTGACAGCGTATTCTGACAGAATACCCAGTCTTCGCATTCAGGACTGTAGCCGCTCGCATCGAGGTCTCGGCGGGGACCAATGACAAGAGAAGACCCTTTTTCTCGCATGAGCCACCCGGATAAGGACCGATAACTCATTTCTAGCCGGGACATATACTCGCACTTATCCGCGGTCTGAACGCGTCGTCACCGAGAGGCAATGGGTCGACCTGCCACTCCAGTGTGGGGCAAACTACGCCGGGCCAAATCTCCGGAAAGTCTGACCCATGACTACTGCTACTCGCGATCGCGAACGTCAGGTATCGTCGGCGCGGTATCAGGATCCGAACTCCAGGGATGTCACAGCTGAGTTCGATCACGTAGGTCCTCGTGTTCAGTAATCCCGCTGGGACGGTGCACACAGCCTTGTAGTTACCCGGTGGCTCTGGCTGCTGACGGCGCTTGTGGTCAGTGGTAGAAAAGGCCGCCTCGCCGTCACTTGTGACAAAATGCAGATTGAAACGCGCTCCATTTAACTTCTTGGCCACCTCATAACAGATTTCGACGTGAAACGCGTGATCCCCGTCCAAAATGGATTTCGGTTTGTCGTTAAGAGATGCCAAGCGCACGCGATTAATTCTCAACTCGTGGCACGAAGGTGCGTTGGGATCATTGGGCCCCCAAGCAACCTCAGAGCAGCTCCCGTCATTGCTCTTGTCGGCAAGAGAGAGGTACTTGCTTACGGTCGCGACGGGATCGCCTTCAAACGCTATGGTTCCCTCGTCTATTAGCAATGCTCGGGTGCATAGCGAGCGTACCGAGGGCATGTTGTGAGTAACAAAAAGAACCGTACGTCCACCTTTTGCTACTTCGTTCAGTTTCCCCAGGCATTTCCTCTGAAAACCAGCATCACCAACCGCCAATACCTCGTCCACGACTAGTATGTCCGGCTCCAGATGACCTGCCACAGAAAACGCCAAACGGACGTACATCCCGCTGGAATAGTGCTTCACTGGCGTGTCGATAAATTTGCTTACTTCGGCGAACTCCACAATTTCGTCGAACTTCCGCTTGATCTCCGTCTTCTTCATGCCGAGGATCGCGCCATTCAGAAAAATGTTCTCGCGGCCTGTCAGCTCGGGGTGAAAGCCTGTCCCGACCTCGAGTAACGACCCAACGCGCCCGTGGATCTCAGCATGCCCCTTGCTCGGTTCGGTGATTCGGGAAAGGATCTTCAGCAATGTGCTTTTTCCCGCACCGTTCCGTCCGATGATTCCGGTTACTTCCCCCCGCCTCACCTCGAACGAAACGTTCTTCAGAGCCCAGAGTGTCCCGGCTTCGCTGTTGCGGGCGCCGTTCGAAAAACCGTTGGCGTGGAACCAGCGGAGCGGAGCTGTGACGGTGTCTGTCAGGGTCTCACGCAACGTCCGGTACCGGTACCGCGTCCCGATCCGGTACAGCTTGCTCAGCCCTTCGACGCATATAGCGATGTCACTCATCAGGCGATATCCGCGAAAGTGGACTCCATGCGTCGGAAATACGCCAAACCACCGACCAGGAGAAGCACCACCACCAAGACCGAAACCCAAAGCGAAGTTCCCGGGCTCCGCGCTTTCCCGAGAAGTGCCCAGCGAAAGCCCTCCACCACCCCAGTCATCGGATTCAGCCCATACCATACCCGCCACCGCTCGGGCACCAGGCTGCTCGGATAGGCTACTGGTGTCGCGAACAGCCAGAACTGGGTCAAGAACGGGATGGTATAGCGCACGTCACGGAACTGCACATTCAGAGCCGAAAGCCACAGCCCTACCGACAGCGCAGTTGCTACGGCCAGGATGATGAAGAGGGGCAACACCACAATCGTCGCCGTGGGTACGATCCTATAGTAAGACATCAAAATTAGCAGCACGACAAACGAGATTCCGAAATCCACCAATCCGGCCAATACGGAAGCGAGCGGCACTATCAGACGAGGAAAATAAACCTTCGTGATCAGGCTCTGATTACCCACTAGGCTATTGGCGGACTCAGTCAGCGCAAAAGCGAACAATTGCCATGGCAGCAGCGCCGTGTAGGCGAACAGCGGATACGGGACACCGTTCGACGGGATCTTTGCAAGTCTCCCAAAAAACACGGTTAAAACGATCATCGTAAGGAGCGGCTGTAACACAGCCCACGCCGCCCCCAGCGCCGTCTGTTTGTACCGGACTTTGATGTCGCGCCACACCAGAAAGTAAAGCAGCTCGCGGTACTTCCACAATTCCCCCAGACGAAGTGAAACCCAGCCTCGCGAAGGCTCGATCCACGAGACCGGAAGTGCGTCCCCCATTTGCTCAACAGCATCCCCATTCGGCTGAGGTACATTTGCGACTGTCATTTCAATGACTTCCAAGAATCAGCGGACACCGACAAACCGCTAGCCTGCGATATTCCCCGGATAGCGATGAATCTCATTTCAGTTATTGGCTGCCATAAACGAAAGTGAGTAGCTCGTCTGTGACCAGACTGGGCCGGCCAGGTGGCCGCTTCTCCCGACATAACGGCTTTTCCGGCTGACCACTCTAGACCTAACAAATGCTATATCCGATCTTTTCAGCCAGGTCTTCTATCATCGGGCGGACGGACTCAATAGCTTCTCGGTTCTTTGTCACCCATTTATACGGGTGTGCCTCTGAAACAGTTGTCCTACTAGGCGCAGGGTTCTTCAGGTGATCGACAACGGACTTGGTTATCACCAAACCCAACTTCGTTGCCAATTGACACACTGTCTGTAGATTATCTTTAACCAAGTCTTCGTAGCGAACAACTTCACAGTTCTTCGCCTTATCCTTGAAAAACTCCAGCGCGTACTCTAGGTGCTGTCTCCAACTCCAGGCACAAATTTGCGGAAGGGGCAAGGAGAAAACATCCTTCCATCCAGGGGGAGCCGAATACGTCAAGCTTTCCACCGTTGCGGCCTTTAACCGCCGGATAATCGGAGTTAGTTGAGGCGTGCTGAATTCGGGCCGTCCCCAGCCTTCTATCATGCTACTAATGTTAGCCTGGGGATCTCGTAGCAACATGATATAATGCGCATCTGGAAACACATGATTTAGGAATTCTAGATGAAAACAATTGGTAATAGTCTTATCAAGATAGCGAATTCGCGTGAGCCCGAACAGGTAGCGAAGCTTATGAAGCCGTGCCCAATGGCCATATTGTAAACAGCGATTTCGCATCGCCTCTAAGTACGTTAACCGGCGAATCTCACGCACATTTCTGGCGGACATATGTTCTTGCCCTATATAGTCACACGGGTAGGGCATATCGTCATAAGGAAACACTCGCCACCAAATATGATCAGCCTCTGTGTCTAAGTGATGTAGTTCGTTAAATATTGCTAAAGAGTCAAAGAGAAACGTTGACCCGGAACGCGGTGGAGCGATTATAAAAATTGGCCTATCAAAACTATCAAAGGATGAGAAAGACTCAATACTATCCTTAATGTCTCGCAGTGCCTCTAATGACATAACTAAACCCTTTCTTTATGTCCCAATCCGAGAGTGGCATGGCCGCAGTAGCAGACCTTTAGTTCATGATGACTGTGCCGCTTGAACGGCTCTTCCCTGCCAGTTCCTCGTAGAGAGTCACGTAACGACGTGCCTGCACATCCAGGCTGTACTCTTGCAGAGCAACACGGCGGCATTCCTGGGCCATACTGGCCCGCCGTTCGGTATTCCGCAAGAGCTCGGCGATTGCTCTGCGCAGCGCCCCAACGTCACCCAGGGGTGTGAGAAGTCCCGTCCGTCCCTCGCGGACGATATCCGGTAAGCCGCCGACCGAAAATGCTATGGTAGGAATTCCACAGGCTAGAGCTTCGAGGGCCGTCAGGGGTAGATTGTCCTCCAATGATGGCACGACGAACACATCGGCAGTGCTGTAGACGAACGACAAGGTAAGGTCGTCACGAACATAGTTTATCGTCTTGCTGCGCACGCCGAGTACCTGTGAATTAACATTGCGACCGACGGCAAACACATATAAGCTTGGAAGATCTCCCAGTCCTCGCATGGCCTCCATGAGTAGGTCCAGTCCCTTCCTTTTTTCGTTAGCCCAATCGGCCACGAATAGGACAACCTTGGCTTCAGAAGGAATTTCAAACAGTTGACGAGCACGACGTCGGTCACGCGGTTGAAACCGGTCGGTTTCCAAACCGTATGGAATCACCGTCACCGGTAAACGTCCAAACAAGGAGCTTTTCTTGGCTTCGGCCGCAAGCCAGCGACTCGGGGCGACGACCTGCATCATATTCGCACCTACTGATGCGAATGCTTCGTTCTTTCGTTTCCACACGTGGGCTGAAAAGTCGTCCAGTTGGGAGGAACACATCTGCGGGCAAGCACCACAATGCTCATTAAACTTGCCACACCCGCCATCAAAATGGCAGCCACCAGTAAAAGGATTCATGTCATGCAAGGTCCAAACGATTGGAAGGTTAGGTGGGACTTTGCGGAAGAAAGAAATGTATTCGAAAGACCCTGCAACCCAATGGAGATTCAAAACATCACTCGAGGGAACTTGCCGTAGTACATCCCCATTATGTTCGCTACGGTCATCGCTCATATATGTAGACCCAGCAGGACGCGACTTGAGAGGTCTCCGGCTGTATGGAAGAAGGCGACCCTTAACTATTCTTCGTAACCGGCTTAAAACGTCGAGAGGAGGGCCAAACTGGAGAACCGTGTTGTCATCGGTCTCCTTGTGTTGAACAAGGAGAATCGATTCATGACCGAGCGAAATAAGGCCCGCATGCAGACGGTAGGCTGCGCGGGCTGCACCCCCGGCCGAATCATAGGAGTTGATGTGGGTGACCCTCATAGTCGACCTACCTCCATATACAGTGACTCTGCTCTGCAAACACCGCCGTCAGGTCCGGCGTCCAGGCGACAGTCAGTCCATTGGGCGCTACGCTCTCCGCGGGAAAACCGCGTAAATACCATACCGAAGATCGCGACACCACCCAACATACTGTGTTGACAACCGCCTTGTTCAGTGTGTGATGTTGAACACTGGTCGTAGTTTTGTAAATCAATGCGGTATGCTTATGGACTTGCTGCCGTAGTGCAGAGTCGCGTCACGTAGGGTGTTGCGTGTTGTTCGGTCTTCTCCACTTGTTCCTGTGTGATTAACAACAAGGTCATCGCTGCAAAGAGAACGATAGTGAAGGTTTCATACCAATATGATATGACAGGACCGGTCGATAGAAGTACAAACCAAAGGCCCAATAGTGATCCCGTGCCGGCAATAATTGGACCTGCATGGGGCGACACTGTGCTCTTACGGTACCTGTGTAATATCGCACTATATTTTAGGCCCAGCCACATGAAAAACAGAAAGCCAGGCAGTCCTAGCTTCATCCATACCAGCAGATAGGTGTTATGCACTATCCGCGTAGGCTGTTTCTCTGGTGCCCATTTGATGCCAAGTATAGGCGCGTGTATGGAACCCAATCCCAGACCTAGAATTGGGCTCGACTGGAGCAGCTCGTTCAGCGTTTGCTGGCTCTCTAAGAGGTGGTGCTGATTTGAACTCTGGCCTGAATCTGCCAGTGATAATACTCGCTGAACGAAGGGGTAAGCTATTTCAGAGGTACCCACATTTTCCGCGAAAGGCAGCGCGACTGTTACCATTACTACCCCTACCCACACCCACGCGCGTGCTCTGCGTTTTTCGACTGCAGAACTCAGAAAATAAAACACGATTAGCGATCCGAGCGTCCCAACCCAAAATCCCCTTCGGAAAGAAAAAAGAATTGCGAACAGCATTGGTAAACATCCCACAACCGCGACCACACGGCGCCAACCAATCAGAATGCTACTTGCGCTTGCTGAATAGACGATTATTATCATGGCAACAAAGAGCATTAAGTCTGTCCCGCCGTAAGTGACGATACGTTCGAAACCAGCATTCTCATCCGTGTAGGGCCAACCGTGTCCACGCAGGTAGTAAGCGTCCAAAAGGGAAGCGTCGATTACGCCAGTCACAAAAAGAACCCGCAGCATTCCATAGATTTTCTGTCGCGTATTTAACACGTTGGCGCACAAATAAAAACCAAGAGTCGGGTAGGCTATGTTCATAAAATCGACTCTGATATCTATGAGATTCCATCCCCGCCAAAGTCCGGTTCCGGTTGCCATAAGCAGAATGACTAAGAGGGCAACGCCATATCTGACCGGAATTGCGGAGTTCTTGCGATCGACGAAGTAGAGCTTGAAGAAGTACACTAGCGACATCGCAAGAAAAAAAGAAATAAGGAACGGGGGCAGACCTTGAACGAGCTTCACATCCTTAAAGGCAAATATCCCTTCGACATCATCATCCATCGCATCTGTCAACATAAAGACAAAGAAAAAGAAACCGTACAACCCATATTCCGGTCTACGCCAAACAACTATAGCGATTATTGGTCCGACAACTATCACGGCAGCCAGTAGCCAATGAATACTGAGCAGGGCAAATCCTATCATCGCTCCGACTAGGAGAATGGGTACGGACGATTTCATAAAGTGTTGTGTTGATTTACCCCACAGGTCGCCGTAGTGCGGGGATAAACGAAAAGAACACAATGGTTCTTTTGAAAGCACAGTTACGTCGGGGGTAACTCCATGTGTGCGTGCGGATTCATATAGGATGTGGGTTGGGCCGACGACAGTATCTAGCGATTATCGCCGATTCGAATTCAACAAAAACCTTATCGACGATCGATTTCCAGCAGTGTGCCGTTTGCACAAATCGACGGGCATTTGCCGCCAGCGTTCGGCGTAGCTTGGAATCATCCAAGATTCGTCCCACGGCATTCGCGAATGCTTCGGGTTCATCAGCAATCAGAAGATGTGTTCCTGTTTCCACCAGCAACCCTTCACATCCCAGCCGGGTCGATACCACCGGCCTTCCATAAGCCATAGCTTCCAGGATCTTTAGGCGCGATCCGCCGCCCGCGCGTAATGGCGCCACACATACCGAGGCTGCCTCGTAAACGGGCCGGAGATCGGGCACGAAACCCAATATCTGAACCTTCGGTTCGTTCTTGAGGTGCATGATGCGCGGCCCCGGATTCGATCCTGCGACCTGAAAGGAAATGTCTCGATATCGACTGCGCAGAATAGGCAAAATGTCCCGTACGAAGTGTGTGACGGCATCGATATTAGGACCGTAGTCGAGCGTGCCAACGAAAAGAACCTGTTTACTATCGGAAGCAGGCAATAACTGGACCGCCTCACAATCAACACCATTTGGTGCCACAATAATCTTTGCATCGGGGAAGCGCGCCTTGAGCAGCACCTGCTCTCTGTCGGTTGTGACAATGGACAGGTCCGACTCATGGAATAACGACGCTTCGATGCACGCCATGCGGTTCCCATCAAAACGTTTCAGCAGGCGGCGGCCAATCGATGGCTCGGTCTTCGCTTGACGGAACATTAACTCACTTTCGATGTTGTGGAAACTCACGACCGTTACCGCGCCTGTTTCTTTAATCTGACACCAATAAGATGAGAGCCAAGGCTCGATCTGAATTAGGTCGAAATGGGTGCTTGCAAGCAACGATGCCAAAGCTTTGCGTTGGCTCGTGAATTGATAGCCACCGACTTGAACGGGATACCTGGAAAAAAGAAGACGAAACGCACTGATAGCCTTCCTCGGGAGCGATGGGCGGTCCACGTTGTTCAACTCGAAGTGCAGGCTTGGGCTTGACGCAGCCTGAATTACATCCGGCGACGGCGGACTAATCGTCCGAGCAAACACATTGACATCCATCTTTTCACTGAGATGTTGGAACATGTGCCAGTTGCGCACCGCCGCACCGTCATGGGCGGGGAAGGGCATAAGCGATGTGACCATAAGTGCTTTATACATTCAGAAATTCGTCGCTCGTCGTGCCATTCATAGTCAGCATCTCAGCAGCCGAGAGTCTAATCACACGTTTCCCGCTCCATGGGACATCGATGTAACGTCCGCCACCCTGTGGAAGCTGGATCCGAAAGAAGAGTTTCTGCACGGGTTGCTCCTCTGGCCCCTCTATGACGAGCCTGAGGCCATTTTCATCCCAAGAAACCTCCTCGAAGATTAAAGCCCGGCGCATCCTGAACCACTGGGTGACTTCACTGGCAGTCGCAAACCAAGCGCTCCGTCTACTCAGTTCCTGCAACAGGTAGATATAAAAGCGACTCCACAGCCTCTCCGGTGATAGGCTCCCCATGTGCCAAAGCACGGTGACAACCCCGCCAAGCTCCGCAACCGTGTCCAGAATTATATTGCACGCGTCCTGAGCTCTTTCCTCTGAAAGACCCATAGCACTCGGTCTGAACATTGCCACATCCTGAATGTGAAGCGGGAGCTCAAGGAGATGAGATACTCCGAGCGGGCGAAAGACTCGAGACGTCCCTGCTCTATATCCGATGACTTCGTTGAAACCGAACGTGGAGTCGTAATCAAACCCCGCCTTATCTAGGATCTCCGGCGTGTGACTATCAAAGCATAGCCAGTGCACCCTTACGCCAAGTTCTGTCTTTCCGGTTGCTTGTGTAATTCTCGCCGCTTCCTGCCGCGCCATAGTTTCGCTGTGCCATGCATCAATACCGTGCAGCCCAATCTCATTGCCATTCTTAAGCGCCTCCCGGACAGACTCCTGAATGTCGGTGATATCGTAGCGAGCGGCTCTTCGCTTTGCGTTTCGAGCGACGACTTTGTGCCCCGCCCTACCCTTGAACGGAATCAAGAAAAATGTCGACTTCAAGCCGGCTTCGAGCTCAAAGTAGCGGTCGAACTCAAGCCAGAAATCTCTGCAAAGGCCTAAATAGACCAATGGTAAAGAACTTACCGCGAGCCAGTTCTTCCGTAGATCATCCCAAGGCATTTGGCGCGTGAGGACACGTTGAAGCGAACCAAAAAGGGCACGATAGATGAAACCCCAGACTGAGTGATCCAACTTGTGATGCCGTATCCCTGCGAAGTCGACATCGTGTGTGAGACACGCAATGAGACCGTAGCCAGCGGGAACCGGAGGCACCTCGATCAAACCCAGTCCCGCCTGCAGTATCCAACTTCGCAGCATTGAGATGTGGATGTCGAGGGTTGGAGTCATTGCGTTTTCGGGCGGTTGACCGGTTTTAAGCAGATATTCGACTTCCTTGAACAGGTTGAAGCCAAGCCTTACTACCTGCGTATTTCCCTCCGCGATTCGGATCCCCGCAACATCCCCATCTCCCTCCACGCGTAAAAGGACTTCGCCTGCTGCTTTGAACTTGCGCAACTCGCAGTAGATCGGTACGACGACATCTGCGCAACACACTCGCGCCCCGAGGGGGTTGGGCGTCGACACTTCTCCTGTCCCATATGACACAAGCAATGTTGCGTCGACCTGAAGCTCGATTTCCATCGCGATCACAACGTCATAGCGTCGGCCCTTCCGGTAACGTTCCCAAGGTGTTTTGAAAAGCTCGAAGAACTCTTCCGCAATCGCCAGATCTGTGTCTGAACACACTATCCCTAGCACCTTGCTCTCCTGTCAGCCCCTACCACTGTTAAATCTGCCTCTCCCTCTTGGCCAAACCCGCGGGACATAAGAAAACAATCTCTCTTTCTGTTCCTTTCGGAGGTAATCAATAAACTCTCGGGGAACTTCTCGTCTGGTCCGACATAGTGCGGACCATAGATAGCCTAATCCCATCAGCAGGCCTCCAACCAGGTACGGCCCTTCCGCTATACGTCCTAGACACTTGGCAAGAAAAAACAGCGGATGCGCGCCCAGCAGGTAATCCTCTATTCCTCTCTCGAACCGCGCATGCCAGATGCTTTTTGTTGCAGTTCCGGTACGGCGATGGTGCAGAACTGGAAGGTCTTCAAATGATCGAACCTGCCAGCCATGTGAGCGTGCCATAACTTCTGCTGCCGCATCTTCACCTCCTACCTCAAGCGGCAGATAACCGCCGATCTCCTCGTAGCACGTCCGACGGAACATCTGTACCGCGCTACCGACGCTGTTGAGGCTTCCCCTTCCGTTTATTGCCTCTCCTTTCACTACGTCCCATATCTTTCCACCCCCGATACCCAACAGTGGATTATCACGAAATCTCATAAGCAGCTTCTCGTAATACTCCTGGCTAACAGTAATATCCGCATCCAACACACCAATAAACTCGTACTCGACATCACACAAGTCACGCGTAATTCCATCCCTGATGGCATTAACCTTCGATCCGAAGTTTCGGTTGTGGTCACCCGACCTCCTCAGAAGTCGCATGAAACCGTGACGACTGGCATAGGTGGCAACAAGCCCGTCTGTTTGATCGGTGGAACCATCACTCACGACAACCCACCGTCTAGGCCTAACTGTCTGCTCAATGACAGCTCTCATCGTCCGTTCGATCGTCGCCGCTTCGTTTCGAGCGGCCGTCATCAGCACGTATGCACCGGCGCCTGGTCGGCTGAGATGCCTTTCACTCTCATCACATGCCCTTCGGTCTGCAGCGTCCGTTCGCGCCATCTACTTGCTTTCCACTCCCGCCTTACTAACACCAGATGCGCGGCAGTACCCGTTACTACACATCATATTTTCCATTCTGAGTACACGTCATTCACACACGTCCACAGCGTCCACAATCGAATACGTTGACTAATGCTCGCTCACGACTTGCTCTTCCTTGTGTTGCCGCACACAAGACGCTATCCGCCCCGACACCAACTGCCGATACACCCGCTCGATCTGAGATCCTTGCACGGCGACATCGAACTGCCGCTCCGCCACTCTTCTGGCGCGCCTGCCCATGTCATCGGCCAATCGGTCGTCTTTCAGCAATTCTAGAATCGCTGTGCCAAACCCAACAGGATCATTTTTCACCGCTAACCCAATGTGTTCCCGGCCGACCAACTCAGCAACGTCCCCGACCTGCGAACACACAGTTGGCCTCCCCGTGGCCATATACTCACCGATTTTATTGGGCCATCTCGCTTGATTGACTGGGTTGTCTCTCATCGGTAACACGAAGACATCAGTCGAGGATAAAAAGTGAATCAACTCCTGCTGCGGGCGCCAGCCGGTTACAATCACTCTACCTGACAACGATAACTTGTTAATTACTCGGCCGAGTGATTCGGTCTTCGTACCTAACAATAAGAAGCGAGCATCTGGCATTTGTTGTGAGACGGTGACAAAGGCGCTCAAAGCGAAATCGACGTCAAATTGCCCCGTCCCAAGAAACGTAACTATGCGCTGCTTTTTGCTTATGCCGACCTTCTCCCTCCCCTCAAGCTTGTTTATCGATTTAATCCTCTCGGTATCTACGCTGCCACGAATAATAGTGATCTTCTTCGGATCGACTCCAAGTCGTACAGCCCTGTCAAAAAGATACCTGCTTATAACGGTAACTGCAGCCGCCCGTCGCTTAACCTCTGCTTCCAGAAAATCGAGCAGCTTCCTCGGAAGTTTTCCTAGTTGTCGGTATACAGCTCTCATTCTATATAGATCGTACGTATCGCGAAACCCACCTTCTCCAAAGTGATCACAGGAGTCCGAGAGAACAACCGGTCTCTTCTTATAACCGGCCGTGTAGACCGGTAGCACTACGCTCGGGTAGTGCTCAAAGGAATGCACAACGTCATACTTCCCGCCAAGTAACTCAGCATGACGTGCGCGTACACTCAACAAACCCCAGCCCCCCATACCGCAAAGACGTGTGCCCAGGAGCCGACCATCCATGAAACTCGGGGTTTCCAGGATCTTAATACCGGCTTCATTGTATGAATGTGTATGAAATCGCTCGCGCCCATCGCAGGCGATTGTGACAACGTGACCAGCTTCCACTAGAAACTTGGCCCAGCCGAAGGCTCTGTAGTATGTTCCAACTTCCTTCTCATTTCCAACAAGCATTAAGATCTTCATGTCCACATCTTACCCAGGTAACCCGATCGTGATTCATGCCGCGAGTCCGGGCACGCGACCCTTGCGCAGAGAAAGCGGATCTTAGTTACTGCTACGACATCGCATGCATTCTCGCTCACTGTCAGGCTAAGCGATCCACGACCTCGAGGAGGCGACCTTTCATACTCGCCCATGAATACTGCTGGCAAAACTCCTGGGCATTCAGCCTCATTTTCATGCGCCGATCGGGATTCGCCAAGAGCGCGCATATGACAGAACGGAGGCTTGGAACATCGCCGGCAATAAAGTAGCCCACGCTCTCATCCTTGAAGTAATGGTGGATCGCCTTCAGCCTAGGTGCGACCGCAGGAATACCAAGATAGGCGTACTCCAACAACTTGACTGGTAGCATGTATCGCGTTGCTGCGTCTGAGCGGTTCGGAATAACGCCCAGAGTCGCCCCTCTCAGCAACAGCGGCATATCTTCCAACGGAAAATATCGATTAGGAAAGTACACAGATTTCTCTACGCTCAACGATTCGATGAGGCGTAATACCTTCGAGGCGAAGTCACCAGTGCCGTACAGTTCGAAACGTGCTCCGGGAAATACATCGAGCACTCCTTTAAAGGCGCGAATTGCTATATCCAAACCGAGCCTCTCCGTGATCGTACCGTGGTACACAAGCCTTGGTCGCTCACTGCCTTCAGTGTGATCGTTTCTATGGGGTAGGAGTGAGCCGAAGACAGTTGGATCCGGTACATTCATGACCACAGCGGTTTTCGCAGCTGCCACACCTCGCGCCTGGAGGAGGCAACGGTGTGGCTCATGGACGGCGACTACGCGATCCGCAAACCAGCAACTCACCCACTCCTGCAGCTTGGCAAGTCTAACTAAGATGTTTCGCTCCGAAACTCCAAACTTGGATTGCCAAAGCTCCGGCATCGTATCGTGCACGTCTAAAACCACCTTAGCTCCAAGTAATTTCGCTGGCAGAGATGCGAAGACCATGAAATCAGGCATGGTATGGATATAGATGACGTCATATCGGTTCTGTAGATGACGTCTTGTTAAGGTCCATGACGCTGCTGCAAGGAAACGAATATAACCAAAAATATATTCCCTAATGTTGCTGCCCTGGTACTTGACGAGCCGCAGCGGAGTAAGTCGGACGCAATTTATCGTCTCTTCTTGACTGGTCGAGCCTTCTGAGAGTGAGATAAAGTCCACGGCGTCGCCGCGAGACGCAAACGCTTCGGCCGCCCGTCGGACACGTGGATCGTAGGAATAGTGCGTGTACGCAATCATACATATTCGTTTGCTGGCACCATGTTCCGCATCGCGACCGGTCTGTCGTGCGTGCGGTTTATTGTCCAATCCTGGATAATTGTTCATACCCGTTTTCGCAGCTGCTGCCGCCAGACCCCTGAGCCCGGAGCCAAACTTCCAGAACATAAATAGTCAACAGTTGCCGCATCCGTGGTCGTTGCCGATCTCGGGCATCTTCGATTAGCGTCCGAACGCGATCGCCGTTGAGGTAATCCTTCGTACGCGACTCGTGGCCCAACAAAAAAGACTCCGCGTCGCGGTAGAGCCAAGTGGGGTACCAGCGGTCCAGCGGAGTCGAGAACCCGTATTTGCGGCCGGTGCGCGCTTGCCAGCCGGTGAGACCGGCGCGAACCTCCGCCGGCAACAATGGCCGTACAGCCTTTCGGTACAACCACTTGCGCTCGCCGAGCAGCGACACCTTGAAACGAGCCGGCATCTGCTCAACCAGGGCGAGGAACTCCAAGTCTAGGAAGGGCACCCGCAGCTCGACCGATGATGCCATTGACATCTGATCCGCCACGTTCAGCAGATCATCCGCAAGCGACAGGCGGGAATCGATCTGCAATAGTCGGTTAAAGGAATCGCCCGTTGTGTGCCCGAGCCACCGACGTACAGGGTCTGCTAAGCTGTCGGACTCGACCGGGTATGTGGTCATAGCCACCGATTCCTCGAGACCAAAAATTGCCAGGGTCTCGGCAAAGCGTCGGGCCTCGTCCGGCTCGGCGGCAATGCGGCGCGTGCGGGCGATGCGATCCGACGCTGCCAAGGCCTCGGGCAAACGATTGAGCAATGGCGAAATCCAATGCAAAGCCGGAAGTAGTCGCTCGACGGCGTGTCGCGCATATCCCCCGAGTGGCTCATCGGCACCCTGGCAGGCGAGGACGACCTTACGAGTATGCTGTACCAGCTTGCACAGAAGGGCCACGAGCAGCGTGCCAGAATTAGCGATAGGCTCACCCATCGCGGCAATCTGCTGGGGCCACGCCGCCACAAACTCACTCTCTTGCACGGCCAGCTCCGACAACGGCACACCCAAAGCAGACGCAGCTCGTCGGGCCACGGGCAACTCACCACCGTCTGCGGAGTCGGAGAATCCGATAGCAAATGCCTGTGGCGGCGAGCCAGAAGCCATATGCATGATCTGTGTGACAACGGTGGAATCGACACCACCCGACAACAGCACGCCTACGGGGACATCGGCCATGAGCTGCCGTTGTACAGCCTGCCTGAGCGCATGGCGCAGGGCCTCACACCATTCCCCTTCGCCTCGAGGTAATGTGGCCGGTGCAAAGCGCGACTGAAATCGCTGCAAACTCGGCTTCTCCGGCAGGTCATGCAGGCTTAGGCGACAGCTGTGGCCGGGCGGTATTTTCCAGACTCGTCGATAGAACGTTCCAGGAGATGGCACGAAACGATACACGAGATACTCGCCAAAGGCTTCGGCGCGCAGCTCAGTGTCGAGCAGCCCAGCTTTGGCAACGGCAGGCAGCTCGCTGGAGAACCACCATGCAGCGTCCGTGCGGCCTAAATACAGCGGTTTGATCCCAACCGGGTCGCGTACCAACCACAGGTCATCGCGACCTTTGCGACTATCGAAGATAGCGAAGGCATACATGCCGTTGAGGCGCGGGAAAAGGTCGATGCCCCACTGTTCGAAGCCGTGCACCAACACTTCGGAGTCAGCGCGCGAGGCAAAGCGATGCTCCCCTGCCTCGAGCTCCCTACGTAAATCGAGATGATTGTAGATTTCACCGTTGAACACCACCCACAGGTCGCCAGCCTCGTTAGCCATCGGCTGTGCGCCACCTTCGAGGTCGACAATGGCTAAGCGCCGATGCCCCATTGCGCCCGAGCGTCGCCTCAACCAATGAATGCCGAAGCCATCTGGCCCGCGATGCTCCAAAGCTGTCATGAGCGCGTCTATGCTAGCCGTGATGTCAGCCCTCGGATCTTGCGCCACGATTCCGCAGATGCCACACATGCTCACGCCGCCCCTACCAACCGAGAAAGGGTGATGAAGATCCAGAAACAACTGGCCATCTTGAGGACTAAGAACAGGTTGTTTGCTGGCGGTCTTCGGTCTACAGAGAAAAAAGACTATTCGTGCACGAAGAAGAGGATCAACAGCAGCAGAGCGCCATATAGAATTTGACGCCATGCATTTCATTCCCGATTCGGATCAAGTCCATGGACGTCCGTTAGCTGCAATGCCTCGGCGGGTCAGTCTAAAATACGTATTGAGCCTTCAAGTATCCCAACAGTTCCATGTTTATACATCGGGGAGTGCTGAGGGCTAGATTAGCCACGTTTGACTTGGACCACAATCGCCGGCAGCGTCCCGAGCAATAGCTTCACATCTAGCCAGAAGGACTTTCGCTCTTCATAGGCGATATCAAGACGCACCATTTCGGCAAAAGTAGTCTTGTTTTTTCCACTGACTTGCCAGAGACCCGTCATCCCGGGAACTGCATCAAACCGTCGCCGCTGCCAAAGGAAGTATTCCTCTGCCTCATAGGCCAGACATGGTCGAGGCCCGACAAGACTCATTTCGCCACGCAACACATTGATCAGTTGGGGCAACTCATCCAGACCGGATTGCCGAAGTATCCGTCCGAGAGGGATTATTCTCGAATCACCACTTGAGTCCAATTTTACTAAGGGCTTTTCGCCGCCGTTGCTGGCTGAACTCTTGATCAGTTTTCGGACGTGATCTCGGTGCCTAGAGATATCGGCGTCAACTTCCATCGTGCGAAACTTAAAGCAAATGAACTGTTTCCCTCCATGCCCCGTTCTCTCCTGGCTGAAGAAGGCCGGCCCCCGCGAACCGACTTTAATCAGGATGGCAATGAGCAAGAATAGCGGGGAAAGGAGAAGTATTCCCAAGAGTGACCCAACTACATCCATTGAACGCTTCCAGCGAGTCACTCGGCAAGCGAAGAACGGCTCAAGCGACTTCACCAATCTTGGTGAAGTCGCTGCCCGGATCGGGACTAGCTCTCGCGTTGAGGCACTGCCCGTGTTGACAGTGGGGGTCGGGGATGAAGGAAGATCTCGCAAAGTGGCCATCGTCCTTTCAGGGAGAGATACCTGCAAAGCGGCGCTGCGGCTCGAGGGTGTCACCACTTGCCATCCAGCGAGAGGGGTAAGTATAGACCGTGTAACTGGGAGACAAAGCTCCGGTGGCAATCATTTGGCAAACATCATCAGGCACTTTCCCAGCAACGTCAGGGGCGGTATAGGGCAAGACGACACCGATCCGCCGCTCGTCGAACCATCCAATTTCGTCGGTAGCGCGCACGCGGTGTGAAAGTACGTACGCCAGACGGCGCACGCACCCACTATCCCGGTTCACGTCCTCCAGATCAAAAATCACCAGCGAAAACGACTGCCCACTGCGGTTCGAACGTGCGCGCTCACGGTCAAGGATGGCGCGAAACTCCTCGGCAGAACGAATACCGTCCAGCGCCCGTACGTGATTTCTATGGATAAGCAAGCCAAGATGGCCCAAAACCTTCGTTAAAGACACGCCCTGTCCTTTCGTAGCGACTGCTGTGCCATCAGCTGTTATAGCCTTCGATATAGAAAATCGGGGATCGGAAATGTCCGGTTATTCAAAACGGCACCGAGGAGCCGCACATTCGACGATTCCAACGTCTCCTTTGCCTTTCGGGCAACTTCGCGCCGTGTCGAGTTTGCTTCTACTACTAAGACAACGCCCTCTGTAAGCGGTGCTAGTAAGACTGCAGTCGTGTCGAGGAGTACCGGAGGCACATCAACAATCAGAAAGTCAAATTCTTTGCGAAGCTGCACGAACAAAGACTTCAACTGTGCTGACTTTAAATGTGCAGGCGCATCGGTTGTGAGGCTTCCGCATGAAACCAACCAGAAGTCTTCGGGTTGAAGTCGCTGCGCAAAATCGCGGAGTGGGCGTGAATCGAGTCGATCGTGGTTGAGACCAAGATGATCAGTGCCTGTTACGAAGGGCGGCCAAAAAGCCGAGGCCGGGTTCGCGTTCAGAACGCAAGCAGACCCTCGACCATCGTGAGCCAGGATTTCAGCGACAGAGCCACAAATGGGGCTGGAACCATTGCCCTCGTCGACGCCCGCGAATACGACGACCCGCAAAGAACCATCGATCTGTTCCAAGAAAAGACGCTGCACCAACTTCAGACACTCGGAACGCACCTGAGGATCAAGACTTAGGGCGGTGGCATTGCGGCGTGCGCCTCTGGTCTGTGCCGAGTACGCCGTCCGCGGCTCCCCGCTTAGTTGTTGCAAGAGCTCGAAGTTTCTGCTCATCCCTTCCTCCCCACGACGGGATCTTTACCCGAGTTATGAAAAGCAGGCCCAAAATCGCCAAGCGGAGCTTGCAGCTTGCTGTTGGCACTGCTTCGCATCGCATCTCTCAACAGCCCTTCGACAACCTGTCGCTTCTTTTTGGTCCGGCTACTAGTAGGATGTACTTAAGCGCGGTTCCTTGGGCACATTCCCCTCAAGACACACTTGCCAGGCCTCGAAGGGGAGCTCTCCTGCATGAGCCAGAAATACGCAGCCCGTAATCTCCTTTGGATTCCACCGAGGCTGGAACGATAAAGTTCTTTCCGTTTGTTGGTGAACCGAGAGTCAGATCGTCCAGGACCTCACTGATGATGTCCAAGTCGATAGTCTTCTGCTTTAACGCACACGCTAAGGACATAGCGTTAAAGCAAATGTTATTGATATTACGGGGAATTCCTTCACTGCGTTCTGCGATCATGATCCCAGCACGTGCGGTGAAGAGAAAGGTTCGGAAATCATAACCGGCCAGCTGCAAGCGGTGACCAATGTACAGGTTTGTTTCCTCCACACTAAACGGCTTCAGACGAGCCATGATCGAGATCCGCTGCCGAAGCTGAACCAGGTTTGGAGACGCTAGTTTTTCCGCAAGCTGTGGCTGTCCGGATAGGACGATCTGCATTAGCTTTTCGCTGGAAGTCTCGAAGTTCGAGAACATCCGAAGGAGTTCAAGCGCCCGATCCTCGAGGTTCTGGGCTTCGTCAATTACAACGATAAGACGTCTCCCCTGTCGGAATTCGCGCGCTAAGAACTCATTCAAGTGCGAGTGCATACGGACAACATCATCGTCGCAGTACTCCTCCATCCCCAGATCCCAGAAAAGGCAACGAAGAAAATCCTGTGGAGTAACTAGAGTCTGAAAGATGTACACTGTGCGAGCCAAGCCCTCAAGCCGTTGCAAAAGCTGGGACAGGAGCATGGTTTTTCCCATCCCAGGCATGGCGATTAAGGACATGAATCCTCGCCCGGATTTGACTCCGTATTGGAGCGATGCCAACGCCTCTCGGTGTGTTGAGCTCAGAAACAAGTAGCGGGGATCGGGCGTTACCCCAAATGGCTGCTCATTTAATTTGTAGTATTCGAGAAACATCACACTACCCAACCCTTCTCTTCGGCAGAGCTGCCAATACGGATATCTGAAGCACGTGCTGAACTTCTTCCGCGGTGCGCAGAGAAGGATCGATGTAATCGGAGATAAACGCAGCTCCTGTGCTCACCGTACACGCCGCCAAGGCGCCCAGCATTAGAAGCAGCCAGGAGGATTGCGTCGGGTGCGCAGGGACGGTCGCAGCCTCCGCGATCGCGACGTTCACGATACGTTTGCTGTCCAGTGCATCCGAGATCCGCGCTTCTTCACGTTTGTTGACGTAGAGAAGGAAGTTACCCTCCGCGAGCTTGGCATCTCTTATTAGGTCCTGTTGCTGAAGCTGTTTGTTTCCGAGGTCAAGCGCCATTTGCCGATAGAGGTGGACATTCTGCGTAGTCGCTGCGGTCCTAGCTTTCAGCGTAGCCAGGTCTGCCCTACACTTGACCAGCTCATCGGTGAGCCACCTATAGGGTGGATTTACATCAGTAGTATCCTCGTGCAGTGGCGCGCTTTTCACTTGTGCAATCTGCGCCCGAGCCTCCGCAATCTGCGCATCTATGTCTTTTAGCGGCCGGTAGTTCGGTAAGAAATGCGCCGTCATGTCTGTTCGCTTTAACTGAAGAGTGGAGAGAGTACTTTCCATGACCTCCAGGGTGGCCCCGTTGTCAGCAGCCTTCAGCGTGGTATTCAAGCGCGGTGGTGTAACTCTCAACTGAGCTTCCAGGTCATCGATGCGGCGTTGTGTCTCCGCTGTTCCCGCCTCAGTTTGGTGAAGGGCACCCTCGAACTCAACCAGCTTCTGGACCACGAGGTCGCGCTCTGTCTGTGCGACAACCACGCTCTCCTTCTCGCCAAAGCTTGCCAAGCGCGCCTCGGCTTCCGCGAGACCTCTCCGGTATTGGTCCGTTTGCAGCTGGAAGAAGTCGAAAGCGCCGGGAGGCCGGTGCACAGCTAGGTGCTTCTCGGTATAGAGATTGGCTAGCGTGTTTAGTACGCGATAGGAAAGTTGGGGATCGGGCGATTGGTAGGTGACCTCGATCAAGTTCGTTCTTGTCAGTGACTCGACGCGCAACTTCTTACTGAGCTGATCGACCGCTTCGGATATCTGCTCCTCTTTGGCCTGTTTTGGTTGCGCAAGCATGGAAAGCCAGCTGTTTTTTTTCTTCGGTAGACCGCTGGCTAGCGCCACCTTTTCGAGCAGGTCGCGGCTCTTGAGTAGCTCGACTTCGTCGTTGATCTCCTCTGGGGTTACTGCCGTAGTCGGCATTTGAATGGTTGCATCCGTGGTGATTACAGGGTCCACGCGTTCCTCGCGCTTGAGCAGAATCTTCATATGCGCGTCGTACTTCTTGGGTAGTGCCACAGCGACTAAGATGGCGCCTAACAGAATGCCGCAGAATGTGAATGTGAAGAGCCGGCGACGACGGAACAAGGGTACCAATACTTCGCGTAAACTCATTTCTGTCGCTCTGTCATTGCGTGCACTTCGAAGGGTATGTTCGCTCATTCACTACCATCCGCATTTTTAGAATTGGCTATTATTCATATACATCCCTAGAGACGGAATAGGGATCCAGGGCTTAATCTTGGAAATGGCATTCTTGGGCACGTAGAGCATGTCACCCGGGTGCAGTACGGGATCTTCGCGGAGGTTTTTTGCATTTATCATTTGTTTGACGTTGATGAGCTTAGTTTCGGCCCATTCGTCGGAAACCCGCCGGAATAGAAGCACTTGAGAGTGCTTAGCGTTGTCTTTGAAGCCTCCGGCTATGGCGATCGCCTGTGTGAGCGTCACTTCGCCGCGCCAGTCAAATTTGCCCGGCTTCTCCACTTGGCCGCCCACGACGAAGGAAGGCTTCTCGAAGTCCTTTGCATCAATGAAAATCACAGGGTCACGAAGTATTTGGCTATAGGCTTTCTGCAGGGACTCTGTAAGCCCCGGCAGTGTCTGTCCCGTTGTCAGTAGCTCGCCCACACCTGCCAGGCTTATGTAGCCGTCCGGTCGTACGATGACTGTCTGGTTTAATTCCGGCGTCAGTGGAAACGTCAGTTGGAGTGTGTCGCTGGGATGCACAGTATAGTGCCAATCGCGATTTTTCAAAGCAGGGCGAGTCTCGCCAGCAGCGTTCGACGGGGTTTCACTGATCCGTTCCTTACTGGGAATGACCTCCTGTCCGGCACCAAAACGTGCACCAAGCACCAGCATCAGGAACCACGGAAGAGCCAGTTTCTTGTTAGTATTCATTCGCGTCCCTCATCACTATGCCGCGCAGGCCGCCATACACGAACTCTACGACATTGACCTCGGGCTGACAGATTGTGAAGTAGCCCAGTTTGAAAGGCATCTTCTTGCATTCGCGCAGACCGATCAGTATGGCACCCGGTCTCGCGTTACGGATTAGCACGACTACATCGGGTCGACAGCGACATCGGGTCGACAGCGACTGCCTCGCGACCGGGCCATGCTGGAGAAGACATCGAGATCGGAATCCCGGGATCCTGGCCAGGATTTCCAAATCGGTCGTAAGATTTCAAGCTCGTACAGATCACGGATCGTTCGGAACTCTAGTGGATTGTCTTTCGCTTCGGGTTCCATCCGAAGTAAGTTTCGGAACGGAAGAAGATTAGCAGGATCAGTCCTAGCAGACATAACCCCCGACTGGCTCAACATGGAAGTTGTAGACAGTGACGGCCAGAGAACGCTGAATCAGCTCGATCGAGATCACAAGCTTGGAAGCAGAATCACGTCCGACGAGGACGCCCTCGATGCCGTCGAGTGCGCCGCCGCGGATTCTCACCCGCTGCCCGAGTTGCAGGAAGGGGTAGGGAGAGCAGCTAACTCTCTGCTCCAGCACTGCTCTGACATCGTTAATTTCCTTATCTTCTATGGCCAATGCGCCCTGCCGGTTTCCGACAAACTGCACCACCCCAGTTGTCTTGAGCACACGCAACTGGGCCTCGGTTGAACTAGGAATTTGGACAAACACGTATCCGGGAAAAAGCGGGATGTCCACTGACTTGCGCCGGTCGTTCCAACGATGCATCTCGGTCACAAGGGGAAGGAAGGTTGTGACTCCTGCGTTAGTGAGCGCGGTCACCACCTTCTTTTCATGGCGCGACCGACTCCAGACGGCATACCAGTGAAGTCCGTTCGCCGTTTCACGCTCAGGTCCGATAAGGCTGTGCACAGCTCCGCCCTTTCACTGCCATCTCTGGCAAATTCCTGGTTATCGACATCAGCGAAGAAAATTACTGCCGGGTCAACAAACCGGCAGCTACTTCTTCGATGTCTTCGCCCAGTTGTCCACTTTCAATACGACCAGACACCGCAAAGCCGGCGACCCCGTAACAGCTTTCCACCCTGGTCACTTGCCCTCCGCAACGAAAGCGAACTTGGCGCGCTATCCGATCGAAAGCCGGAATGACAAACTCCATGTCGACTCGCGTGCCGACGGGTGGACACTTCGAGGTGAGGGTAAACATGCCGCCCAGCCCCACGTTCCCCGAGTGACCAACATCGTAGTGCTCTTCGCTGTCGGCCCAGCGGAACAAGACGGGCACCAATAGTCGAAACCGGCAAAAAGTCCTGCGATCGATGGGACAATCCACTTTAAATTTCCGGTTGACGCAACCCGTGCCACCATAACGAGCATGCCAGGTCTTGCGCAAGCGGGTGATATTCCTTGGTGTGGTGGAAGGATGCCCTCTTGTGCAGTAGGGCAATCTCCTCCTATGCGTTGCAGATCGGAAGTTTCTAAATGGGGGGTAAATTTCGGAGTGGGAAAGTGAGTAGTTCATCCCCAAATTAGAGAAGAGTGCCCTACAAAGTGCCGACAAATAATGAGGAGGAATCTTGGTGTACTACTTCAAGTAGGACCCCGTATCACATTGTCAGATGGCTGAAAAAGTGGCTCGCCGCCTCTACCATTGTGGCTTGTCTCGCGCTTCTTCTACCCGGCCCGGAATGTAGTCAGGGCCGTCACAGAAGTCAGCGTTTTCGGAAACGTATAAAATTGAACAGCTTTTGAAACTCTCCTCCGGTAGGTATTATGTTGCAGTTTTGGACCCCCTTTTCGTCTGTTCTATCGTTGCCTGTTCTACCAGGCCCTGAACGCATTCTAAACCACCAAAGTTGAGCGACCATGACGTTACATTCAGCAGCAGACCCCCAGCTGGCGCAACCCATTCGCATCTTGGTTGCGGATCGCAACCGTATGGCCAGCCAACTCCTGGCAGAATCGCTCGGGCGAGATCCACGCTGCGAAATACTCGCTGTGGCCTCTGCAGGCGACATCTTTTCTCTGGCTGCCCGCGAACCAGACGTCTTGCTGATCAGCATGGAATTTGATGCGGGCGCCAAGAAGGGATTGGCGCTCGCGAGAGCCCTGCACGCTGTTCAGCCTGGTATTCACATCGTCATTTTGCTTGAAGAAAGCATACGGGAATCGGTCATCGCCTCTTTTCGCTGTGGTGCAACCGGTGTGTTCTGCCGAACCGAGCCAATCTCGGAACTTCACGGCTGCATAGAGCATGTTCATCGGGGAGAGATATGGGCTGGGCGCGACCAGGCTCACTACCTGCTCGAAGCGCTCCGTAACACGCCATCCTGCGACGGCATCGAGGAAGGCAAGCTCCGCCTGCTGTCGAAGCGAGAACTGGAGGTAGCCGAGCACGCCGCGCAAGGACAAAGCAACAAACAGATTGCGGATGAGCTGAAGCTCAGCGAACACACGGTCAAGAATTACCTTTTTCGCGTCTTTGAGAAATTGGGCGTGTCGAGCCGGTACGAGTTGCTGTTCATGCTATTCAACGAACGCCATAGTCCCGTGGTCAGCAGAGCAGCAACATTCGATACGGCCGGTTTGAGTCACCCGATCGAGAGCTATCTGAAGGCCGCTGAAGAAGGATTCATTGCCGCGCAATATCTTGTTGGGCTTGCCCATCTTGAGGGTTGCGGCGTTGAAAAGGACGGCCGCTCTGCCTACTACTGGCTGAGAATGGCGGAGGAAAATTCCCGTGAACTCCGGCAACGTGCTGGTGCACTGACCGAGCAACTGAAATCCAAGATGAGATCGGGGGAATTGGAGGCTCTGGAGCACAGTATCACGGCTGCAGTGGAATGCAACAAGCTGCTGACCATCCAACGACCGGTAGAATTCATCAAGCGGAGCACGGCTTCAGCATCCTTGTCGATAGCAATGTAAGAGATCTCCAAAGTAATCCTCGAGGGAGCAATAAGGGAGCGACAGCCGTGTCACAGGATTCTAGACAGTACCCCGCCCGGATTTGATTCTCCTTCACGCCGCCAAATGAAAACCTCTCATGAAGAAGGCACGCGCTTAACAGAAGCATCAGCACCTGATTACCCGCAGCAACCTGACGTGTAACGGTCCTAGGAAAGGCAGGAGCCCCGCGTGACAATTAGGTATTTCCCGCACAACCAACCGTCCCTGCGCGAGCCTGAGCCTGAATTCGGCCAGACGATTGGAGGAAAGAACAGTCACACCCAGAACGTCCTTCTTGGGGCGCCTCTTTCTCGATGTTGAATCACTTTAAGTAAGCGCCTTCATCACTGGAGATGCGCTGGGTCGCGATGTCGCCCTAACAACAGGTGTCGACTGCTTAATCTCGACCGGTCGCTCGCTTTGAATATTGCCTTCCAGCCTACCCTGCACGACCACGGCGCATGCATTGACTTTAGCTTTAACGCGCCCGTTCGGCCCGAGACGGTAAGCGTTTGGAGCGGCCCCGGAATCGGCCATCCCATTTACGCTCCCCGCATTTTGCAGCTGGCGTTGAAACTCACGTTCTAGTCGGGGCAGGAATGGGCCAGCAAGCGACCTGGTAGGCGATCGAAAACTTTGCCGAGTGGAGGGAGTGGCTCAATACAGCCGATTGCTGGTTACGGAAGTCCGCGTCCTGTTTCGCGCGGTCGCCGGATCGTAGAGGGCCATGATTCACACGACACTCGTCTGCCTGGAAGAAGACGAACTGTCTGCCCTCCTACCTTACGCGGAGATACCCGCAGACGCGTGTGCGGTGTACCACTCGTATGTTGTGATAATCCCTTGTTCGAGCGGAATCTGAGCGTGCCACCCAAGATTATGGATGCGCGAGACGTCGAGCAACTTCCGTGGAGTTCCGTCGGGACGCGACGAATCGAAGGCGATACGCCCACCGTAGCCTACGATGCGAGCTACCAGCGCGGCTAACTCCGCGATAGTCAGATCCTCACCGACACCAACATTCAGCAAATCGGGCGCATGGTAATTCTCCATCAGAAAGCAAGCGGCATTGACGAGATCATCGACGTGAAGAAACTCCCGCCGTGGCGTACCGGTACCCCAGAGGGTCACCGACGGCGCGCCTGACATTTTGGCCTCATGGAAACGGCGAATCATTGCGGGAAGGACGTGCGAGGATTCCAGATCGAAGTTGTCTCCCGGGCCGTACAGGTTCGTCGGCATGAGGCTGATGGTTGAGAATCCATACTGGGCGTGGTACGCCGCTGCGAGCTTGAGTCCGGCAATCTTGGCGATTGCATAAGCTTCGTTGGTCGCTTCGAGAGGGCCGGTCAGCAGGTGCTCCTCTTTGAGTGGCTGCGGTGCTAGTCTTGGATAAATACAGGACGAACCGAGAAACAGCAGCTTCTTGGCACCATGCGTCCACGCCGCGTGAATGACGTTGGTTTGAATGGCGAGATTGTCGCGCAAGAACTCCGCGGGACGCGTGAAGTTTGCCAGAATGCCGCCGACCTTCGCTGCCGCCAAAAACACAAATTCGGGCCGGTATTCGCGGAAGAAGTGATTGACGGCCTGTTGTTCACGGAGATCAAGTTCGGAGTGAGTACGAACCAGCACATTATGGCAGCCCAGCGTCTCGAGTCGACGGACGATTGCGGAACCTACCAACCCGCGATGCCCCGCCACAAAGATGCCAGAGGCCTGCGCTAGTTGCAGTTCCCTAGCCATGAACTCGGCCTCGCGGATTGACTCGGTGCCCGGCCTGCAGCAAGGTCTGCTCTTGACGCGCTAGTTCGATGTCACTCTCGACCATAGGCCGCACCATTTCTTCGAAGCTGATTTCGGGCTGCCATCCGAGTATCTGTCGAGCCTTACTAGCGTCTCCCTGCATGAAGTCTACTTCCGTCGGGCGGAAATATCGGGGATCTATTTCAATGTAGCTCTTCCAGTTGATGCCGGCAAATCCGGCCGCGAGGTCCATAAACTCCGCAGGGAGTGCCATTCGTCTGTGGCAACAACATAGTCGCCAGGTAAGTCTTGCTGCAACATAAGCCAGCTACGCATCTTCGGTTGCTGATTTTACTCTACTTGTGCCGATGTCTGTTGCGCCGTGACGGTAGCTTGCGCTGGCTGATAAGCCCCATTCAGAACGAGCAAGACTGCCTAGCCTTGATAGTGAGACTCAGCCCTGGCAATGAAAGCATTCAGGATATGTTCATCGTGCCTGATATTCGCGGAAAGGTCGGCTTCCGGCTTCGCTCCAGCGACCCATGGCTACAACGAGGACGACAGTTCCATGCTTACGAGGAGTTTGTTGGGTGCGTCGGATACGTCAATGGTCTGAAGCGTCAGTAGCTCGTTTTTCAGATGCGATCGCCAAAGATCTTACGCGCTGCGGTTCATTTGTGGTTTGACCGCCCTGCTTGCCGTCGGGGGTTGCCTTCGGCGGCCCGGACTGCCGTGGCTTCCGCCTGTGCCACGCCGTCGACGTGGCATTGCACGAGCAACTTTGAAACGATATAAGGTAAGCGCCTACGAAAAAAAGAGAAACGTGCGCTTTTGGCAAGTGTTTGATTCAAGGGGGCCGAGCAGAACGCAGCCACTTGGGAGTCCCCTCCCCCAAAGGGCCCAAATGGGTGCACGCCCCACAAAAAGTCTCGGCCCCAGAACGAACCGGGCGAGCATATACGCGCTAGCGACTCGTAAACGTAAAAAGCCTCTTACAACTCAGCCAAAACCAGGGCATGAACTCTCTTGTTGGAGGTTCGTAGCCAGCAACTCGAATCGAACGGCACCGAACATCCCATGCCATTGTTTCAACATTGACCGTTGATTCTGTCAGCGGTAACTAATCGGCGCTTACCGCCGTCATCTTTTCCGTCCATTGGCGCTCTAATATTCTTTAATGACGCGGCTTATCAGGATTAGCTCGCGCAGTGATCCTCATGAACAATTGGTATCGGGTGGACCTGCCGCTATCCGAATGCTGCCGAAGTGGTAAAGCAGATCAGCTACAGCAGGCGTTCGAGGTCATGTTCATCGCACGAGGGCAGCCAAGAAACGCGGCACTTTTCGAATTGCACGATGAAAACTTCGAAACGAATGGCTTCTATTTTTCTCCTGTAGCGGCGACTTTGGTCAACAATCTGATCGAGCACTTTGGAGGAGTCGAGTGTTCGCCTCCAATTTTGTCGGATCGACTCGTTCTCTTGGTTGGACATCCCGATACCTATGAGGTGCTCGGTAACGAGCAGAGAATTCGCGAAGTGTTGCAGCGGGTGCGCCTGCACCCCAATCCCCGCATTTAGCCAGTGTCGGTTTTTGAAGCAGCTTTTTGATCTAGTTGCCCAACGGTGGTTATGCCCGGCGTCGGGTCCGGATTTCCAGGAGGCCATGCTTCACACGACAATCTTCGGACTGGAGGAAAAACGAACAGCCTGCGACCCGGGAATCTAGGCGTTACGAAATAAGAAAAAGACAACTCCGAACGCAATAAGCGCCAATAGCCAAAATGAAGGCGAATGCAGTACGTAGACCTGCGCACCCGTGACAGCGATTAAGCCCGTCGCTCCTTGTTCCTTGACGAGAGAGACAGCCTTCCAGTGCAGCCAGGTGAGAAAGCACAGGTAGACAATTGCCGAAGCGAGCAGCCCGGCAAAAACTGGTTTTAGATATGGCACGTGTGCCTCCCATGCCCAGGGCGGCAATATTACTCGGTTGCTGCCGTAAACGCTCGATGGTCTCGCCACGGAGATGCAGGGTACACCACCCCAAGCCGAAGCCCGCGAATTTCGGCCCCAATCGTTGCAGCTCATACAGCACCCGCTCCTGACGTCGTATCGCCTCGAATTCCCTGGTAACAAGGAAAAATACAGGGACTTCGTCCATTTTCGGCGCCAAACACTCTCGTGATCGTGGACATCTGCTTCGTGCACTTGGACATACAGCAATATCCTGCGCAAATCGTAACAGGCACGAACAGGGAATTCTTAGGACAGGATCAGAGAATATTGTCGGCCGAACTGCGAGGAAGCAACACTGGTGTGCATTCTTGCGATAACGACGGACGATACGCAGGGGACAGGCGAAAGACCGGTGGTTTCGGAGATTCGAAACTTATCTATTCCGCGAAACGGGAATTTGGCCTCGTAGTCGGATACGTGATCTGTGGGTTGACGAGACTCCGCCGATGGTCCTTCGGGCAACGCTCTGGTCTCCATTGGAAGCGCAGTTTGAAACAAGCTTAACGGTCTGTATTCCGCATACTCTGAACCCTGTATTGCCATTCCCATGCCACCCTTTCTATACACTTCCAGGTGGGACACCCGACAAAACGCATCCTCATCGCAGATGACCATGAGTCGGTGCTGCGTGGCGTGCGCGCGATGCTCGAAGCGCATCCGGGTTGGGAAGTGTGCGGTGAAGCCGTGAACGGGTATGAAGCGATCACGAAGGCGATCGTGTCTTGGCTCAGCGTGAAATGGAGAAGCGACGTTCTCCGTTAGTGTAGATTCCGCCCCTGCGGGGCGGGGATTTTCAAGGCATCGGGGTCTATCGTCCGATGACTTTTTGTGGTTGTCAATGTGCAGCGCGAGAACATTGGCTCCCGCGCTGCTGAACATCGGCTCGATAGCCCGCCCGGTTATTCCTCGGCATGGTTGCCCCCCGGCAGAGCCCGCCTCCGTTTCACCTGGCAAGTTCATTGTAGCTCCGCAACGCCTGCTGTTTTCAGGTTCCGGTGTGCCCGTCACCCGATAGGGTCGTAGCGGTTCAATTCGATGAGCATCCAACGTCATCGGGGTCGCGCTTCATATAGAATTTGCGATCATCTTCATGCG
>Ga0210401_10000835_pt1 | contig 37284 bp, 25 predicted proteins | sample IncBWH32MmetaG_FD_150866 | JGI IMG/M metagenome (GOLD analysis project Ga0210401, IMG submission 150866) | Forest soil microbial communities from Barre Woods Harvard Forest LTER site, Petersham, Massachusetts, United States - Inc-BW-H-32-M | ecosystem: Environmental > Terrestrial > Soil >... | reverse complement strand
ATGTGCAGTGGGGCATGAAAAATCCCAGCAATTTTCTCCTGAAGGTAGACGATAAGGTTGCGATCGACGTGCGGGCGGAGGCTGTGGAAAAGCGTTAAGCGTTTGCGCAGGTCTCTCGCAGGACGGGGACCCGCGCCACATCTGCGCCTCTAAGCCTTGGCTGGAATGGTCCAGTCGACCGGAACCTGACCTTCGGGCAGCAGCTCACCTTTTTCAAGGTGACGAGCTTTGCTGGCAAAGTGGGCGGCGTGCGGATCGTGCGTGACCATTACGATGGTCTTGCCGAACTCTTTGTTCAGGCGCGATAGCAACGTGAGAACATCTAGTGCTGATGCGGCATCGAGGTTGCCGGTGGGCTCGTCGGCGAGAATCAGGTCCGGGTCCGTCACGATGGCGCGCGCGATAGCCACCCGCTGTTCCTGGCCACCAGAGAGTTGGCGAGGGAGATGGTCCATGCGGTCGCCCAGTCCAACCAGCTTCAACGCGGTCTCGGCATGCTCCAGCCGCTCTTTCTTCTTGAGATTCGTTAGCTTCAAAGGCAGCTCGACATTCTCGATAGCGCTCAGAACAGGAATTAAGTTGAACGATTGGAAGATGAATCCGATGTGCTCGTTGCGCCAGTGCGCGATGGCCCGGTCGCTCAACGCGCGCAGATCTTGGCCAAGCACGAGAATCTCGCCGCCCGAGGGGCGGTCCATGGCTGCGATGAGATGAAGCAGCGTCGATTTACCGGAACCGGAAGGACCCATCAGCGCGATGAACTCGCCACGGGTGATGGCGATGTCGACATCTTTCAGAGCCACGACATGAAATTCGTCGCGAATAAACTCCTTGGTCAGCTCGTGAGTTTCGATTACGATCTCGTTCATAAGCAGGTCTTCGTGATTTAAGCCTTAGCGCGCACTCGCTGGCCGTTTTTCAGGTCTGCGGGAGGATTCGAAACGATGTCCTCGCCGCCGATCAGACCGTCGCTAACTTGCACTCCCCGAGCAGTTGTCCCGGCCACTTTCACGCTTCTTCGAACGGCCTTGCCGCCCAGGACCACAAATACGCCGTTGTCCCGGACCGCCGATGCGGGCACGGTTACGATGGGCTTCGACTCCGCCTGGCCGTCCGCCGGCTTCTCGGTTGAATAAAATGCGACGCTGGCGTTCATTTCCGGCCGCAGATACGCGTCGGGATTGATCACCTTCACCTTCACCTGCACGGTCGCCTTCTGGCGATTGGCTTCGGGTGAGATTTCGTGGATCACGCCCTGATATTTGCGATCGGGATAGGCATCCGTGGTGACGATGCCGGGCTGGGTGGCATTGAGCTTCGCAAAGTCGTTCTGGTTGATGTCGAGCTCGACTTCCAGATCGTGCAGATCGGCGATGGAGACGACGTAACCTTTAGCGCCTTTGTCGCCGACGAATCCGGTGGTGACGAACTCCCCTTTTTCGACATTCCGCTCCAGGATGGTGCCGTCGATGGGCGCGCGGATGACAGTGTTATCCAGCTGCACTTGTGAATAATTGAGTGTGCCCTGCGCTTGATTGACCTGGGCGCGCAGTGCGTCGATCTCTTCCTCCCGGGGGCCGAGACGAACGAGTTCATAGGCACGCTCGAGCGAGGACACCTTCGCCGCGGCGCCATCGTAACGCGCTTGTGCGTCATCCAGCGTCTGTTTGGCCATCACTTTATCCTGGACCAGGCCACGCGCGCGCTCTAAAGTGACGCGGGCGTTCTCTTGATCAGCGCGGGCCTGCTCCACGTCCGCCTTCGCCTTGGCGATCTCTTCCGGCCGAGAACCATGCTCGGCTTCGGCGAGACGAGCCTTGAGAGTTTCGAGCTGGCCCTGGGATTCCAGCATTCGCGCGCGATATTCGTCGTCCTCCAGCCGCACCAGCACTTGGTCGGCCTTCACTCTGTCGCCTTTTTCGACTCCGATGGAGGCCACCTTGCCGACCACTTTCGAAGCCAGCTCGATTTTATGAGCGGCGATGATATAGCCGGTGGCGTTGAGAATGACGGCTCCGCCGCCATTTGCCATTGGGGCGACGGCCCGCACGCGAACAATTTCGACTTCGGTGGCGGCGTTCATCTTTCCGTAGATGAAGCGGGCCAAGCCGAGCAGCGCGAAGAGTGTAACGCCGGCAACGATCCAGCGCACCGCCCAGGGCGAAGGGCCCTCTGAGCGGCGCTTGGAGCGATCGATACGCAAATCTTTGAGTTGCGATTCCATCCTAATCTTAAATTTCTCTCAAGGCGGTCAGGATCTCTTTGCGGGCGGCCATTCTTGCGGGAAACAATCCGCCCAGCGCCCCCATGAAGATGGCAAACGCGATCCCGATCAGCATGATTTCCGGGCTAACGCGAAAATTGAATGCGATCTCGCTGAAGGTTACGAAACTGCCGATTCCTGTGGTGATGTTGTTCAGAGGGAGCACCAGCAGGCAACCGATCAGACCGCCGATGATGGCAAGCAGCAACGATTCCAGCAGAAAACTGAAGAGAATGCTGCCACGCGAAAACCCAAGCACGCGCAGAGTCCCGATTTCTCTGGCTCTCCGGGCGACCGCCGCATACATAGTGTTCATGGCGGCAAAACTGCTACCTACCGCCATGATGATGGAGATGAACAGGCCCAGGAATTGCAGCGGCGCGGCAGAACTGGTCTGCGCATCCCAATAGGACTTCTCGGTTTGTGCTTCGACCCCCAGGCGCCGATCATCATTGAGCGAATTAATCAGGGCAGAAACGGCGGCCTGATCGGTAGCACGCAGCAGGACCGAACTGAGGCCGTCGGAGCGGTTGAAATCGGAACTGATCTGATTCAAGTCGCCAAAGATTTCGCTGTTCGCCGCCGCTTGCCCGGCGTCCATGACGCCAACTACTTCCCATTCGCCGCGTCCGAAGCGAAGTTTCTCACCCATTCGCGCGCCGGGATAGCGCTTGGAGATGGACTTGCCGACGACGACCTCGCGCTGGCCGGGCTGGAACCATCGCCCGGTTTCGAGCTTGAGACCGTCGCGCATTTTAACTCCTATCGGGAGAAGGCCTCGCAGCGAAATATTCATACCATCGGGACTGTCGACACTCGGTAGATTGATGACGGTTATCATTTCGAGCGAGGCCATGGGATCGTTGCCGTCGCGCGCGATGCCGGGCATGGACTTCAACGTTTGAAAATTTTCGGGCGTCATGGCGCTGCTCAATTCCGCAGTCGACCCTTTGCGCATGACGAGAACCTGGAGCGGATTACCGGTCGACTGGAACGCGGTTTGCAAACCATGCACCAACGCGAGAACCGCCAGCAACACAGCCACCGTCAGCGCTATACCGAGCGCGGTCATTATAGTGGTAGTCTTTCGCACCACCAGGTTGCGCAAATTATAGGAAATCGGTAGCGCCATGGAACTCTAACCGGCGTATCGCAACGCATCCAGAATCGTTGTTCGCGATGCTCCCCAAGCCGGCACGAATGAGCTGGCCAGGCCAATCAGCAGAGCCACGCCTAGCGACAGTGCGCCAACTACAGGTGTGATGCCGAGCGAGCTGAGTCCAGACATGAAGTTCGCAGCCGGGCTATGGCTGATCATGCTGCACATCCCGGAGGCGAGCAGAGATCCCAGGAGTCCTCCGATGAGGGAAATCACCGCCGCCTCGCCCAGAATGATGCCGAGGATTGCGCGGGGACTGAAGCCCAGCGTTTTGAGTATGCCCACTTCACGGATCCGTTCGCGCACCGACATCGAAATGGTGTTGCCGGAAACGAGCAAGATCGTGAAAGTGACGGCGCCGCAAATGGCCATGATGAACAATTTCAGGTTGCCAATGAAGGAAGCGAAGCTTAACTGGAAGGCCTTTTCCGATTCACTCTTGGTGGGGAACGGCGAGGATTCGAATTCGTGGTCGATGGCAGTAGCGATATGGGGGACATCCGCGGCGCTTTCGGCTTGAACCAGAAAGGCGCCGACCAGATCCATCTGGGAATTCTTAGCTGACAGAAGGCTTTCTTTTAAGTACTCATAACTGAAGTAAAGCTCCGGCACTCTGTCCGGCTCATCGTAAATACCGACCAGTTTGAGATCGAGAGTGACAGGTAAGAAATCCCCTACCAGGGTAATTCGGTCGCCCAGCTTGAAGTTCAGTTGGTTGGCCAGGGTGCGCGAGACAATGCAGCCGGTGCGCTCCCGCTGGAACGCCAGTTTCTGATCGTCCGGCATCTGGTATTCGGGCATTACGTTGAGCAGGTGAGCGGGCTCGGCGGCAAAACGAGGGAACATATTTTTGGGATCGCGGTTATCCTTGTAGACGCCGCCGAACCACTGCCATACCGAAAGGTCCTTTACGCCCGGGATGCGCGCGATCTTGGCACGGTAAGAGATTGGGACCGGTTGCGTCAGAGAAACGCGGTGGCGCGTGATGAGGCGGAGGGCCTGGGCAGGCGTCGGGTCGCCCAAGAACAACGCTTGGTACATCGCCATCAGCACTCCCAGGATGCATAGGGAGACCGCGATGCTGCCGATTGTCAAGATGCTGCGCCGCCGATTGCGCAGACTATTCTTCAAGATCAGCGAAAGATAGCGCATTCTGTCCCGTTTCTTCTATTCTACAGGGACGATGTCACCTCATGAATTGTTCCGCCGGGAAGATGAGTCGTTTCTAGGACAAGCGCTGGTATTGGCCCGTCAGGCGGAGGCGCATGGAGAGGTGCCCGTAGGCGCCGTCGTGGTGGTGGATGGTAGCATATGCGGCCGGGGCTTCAATTCTCCCATCCGCTTGAATGACCCGTCGGCGCACGCCGAGATCCTAGCGCTGCGCGAGGCGGCCGGTGCGCTTAAGAATTATAGACTCGAAGATGCGACTCTGTACACGACGCTGGAGCCGTGCGTGATGTGCGCCGGGGCGCTGGTGACGGCGCGGGTGAAGCGCTTGGTCTTTGGCGCGCGGGACCTGCGGTTCGGTGGCGTGCGAAGCAAGTTTCGGCTGGCGGATTCGGAGTTACTGAACCATCGAGTGGAGGTAGTGGAGGGAGTGCTCGGTGCCGAGTGCGTCGAACTCGTGAAGAGATTCTTCGAACGGAAAAGATAAATATTGGTAGATTTGTGAATATGCGGCGAGTCACGCGGTATTGCTGCACCGTGTGGTCCGCCTGCGTGTTGTTGCAAGCGCAGCAAGATTCAAAGGCGTTGCTTGCCCGAGTGCGCGAAAGAGTGCTGGCGACAGTGGACCGGCTGCCAAATTATATGTGCACCCAGACGATCAATAGGGCGCAATATGCACCGGTGAAGATCATCCAAACATCGTCGTGCGCGGAACGGATGCGATGGAGGAGAAAAGGATTGAAGCAAAGTCTGACCACTTCCGATCGCTTGCGGCTCGACGTTGGGGTGGCAGACAACCGGGAAATATACTCCTGGGTTGGCGAAAACCGGTTTCGTAACCGGAGTCTTTCCGATCTCGCCGGAGAGGGAACGATTTCAAATGGAAGCTTCGCGTCGTTCCTGAGGATGATTTTCCGCGTCGACGCCGGTGATTTTCTTTACAAAGGGAGGGTCAATGAAGCAGGCCGGACGCTGGACGAATTCAGATTCCGAGTATCGCTGGAGAAAAGTCACTACTCGTTCTTCAATCGAAAAGAACGGACCATGATTGGGTATCAGGGGATGTTCCTGGTGGATCGGAAGAACGACGATCTGGTGCGCTTGGTTATAACCGGTCAGCCTTCGGAGAAACCGGCACTTGCGAAATCACCACGACCATGGAATACGCGCGGGTACGCCTGAACAGATCCGATTTCATGCTGCCGACCGAGGCTCACCTCAAGATTGTCGATACCAATGGAGATGAATTCGATAATCAGACGGTCTATTCTTCTTGCCACGAATTTCTGGGGGAATCGACACTCACATTTGAGCGGCCGCCAGAACCCTCAGTTGAGACGCGCGCAGTGGCCTCGAATGGCGCGGCTATCGAACTTCCGCCCGGCATTCCGTTCACGGTGGCGCTTACTCAAGACGTTGACAGCGGGGTGGCTGCCACCGGCGATCCGATCACTGGCCGGATGACATCCGCGATCCGTGACGAGTCCGCTAAGATTCTGGTTGCAGAGAGCGCCGCGATCACCGGCCGCATCCTCCGGATACGGCGTTTCTACGGACAGTCGGCATTGTTAGTGATCGCTGTGAAGCTGGAAACCCTGGATGCCGGAGGTACGCCTCGACCCTTTTCGGCGGCAGTCTACCCCAGCGACACCGATTCCACGGAGCGGACCGGCGTCTCCATTGGGGGCTGGAATCTAGGGCCCACAACCACGCTAACCGACCGCGGCGTGGCTGTTTTCGAGTTTCAAAATACAAGCGTGAATCCCGTGATTAGAGCGGGACTGGAATCGAAGTGGGTTACGATCGCTCCCTGACCGGCACGGCTCAGAATCCACGTCCCAAGCCGCCGGCATCAGGGCTGTTGGCTGTTACTGCGGCCCGCCGGGTTGCTGGTTTTCGAATACAATGCCAACCGCAGGTTGCCCAACTCCCCAAGTAAACGAAACGCTGGTGGGGAGAATTGTAGTAAGAGTGACGTTACCGGTGATGCTGAATACGGTAGAAGCGGGATCTTCGGCGACAGTATAAGAAGTACCCGCCACAAGATCGCAAACGACAACCTGCCCGGTTGTGTCGGTGAAAAACTGGTTCATAACCCCCTGCGAGTCGGTCACATCAAATTCCCAACTTATCCCCGGCGTAAGACTTCCATCGGCTTGCAGAAACAACTTCTGGACGGTCAGGCAAAAAGTAGCCGACGCGGTGTTGACCTTGAAATTGTCGGTTTTCGACGCCGATGGCACGAAACCGTGGAAGCAACCAGAGCCACAAGAGTAATCGACCTTGGAGGCATCTCCGACGAAGCTGGTCACCGGCGTAACCCAAACCTTGTATGCGCCGCCGTTATTGGACGTTGGGAGGAAGTCACTCGGGCATGACAAATTAGCCAGGCGAATGGTGACCCCACCCGGATCATTCTGATTGGGACCCGTCACGTGAACCGGTCCACCCGAACCCGTGTAGGTCACGATAATGCCACCGGTAACATGGAAGCTCCTGTTAAAGACTATGTCGGTACTGAGCAGCGTCGCTCCGCTCGGATCGGTGACTTGAAAGTAATAATCGCCGTCCGGCAAACCTGCGGCATGCGCGGGAGCGTGAGGGCCGGGGCCACCGTTGAGGTAGACCGAGCAGGGGGAATCATACTGATTGCCGTTGACTACAGTGCCACTGCTGTTGGTCGTAAAAATCGCGCCGCTCAGGCCGGCAGTAAGAGAGGAAACGCCGCTAAGTAGCAGCGCACAGGTTAACACGGGTATGGCGAATATTTTAGTTTTCATAAATGACTCGCTGCGATCTTAGCATCGGGTGTGAAAAATACAGCCTCGGCAGTACCCTTAGTTAGGGCCTTCAAAAACGCTCGTCGCGCGAGGAGTTTTGGTGTAGTCGATTAGTCCTATGCGAAAGGTGATAGGGAGTAACAAGGCGCTGTCGGAACGGCGTGAAATGATCAATGTAAAATCGACCACACTTGCGAGGCAGCCTGGTTCGTAGATTGTTGAGGTTGCTGGAACTTTTACTTGGAGGGCGGCGTGCACCCCTACCGGTGTGGACTCTGAGGAAACCCAGTTAACTGAAAAAGGACGCGCCGGTATGCCGGTGCGGCAGATTGCCCGATGGATTGTCATCACGGCAGGAGTATTGATGATCGCGGCGACGGTTCCTATCGGGGTCGTCTACCACCGAGTTTCGAGACGCGTTGATGAGCGCCTGGCGGCCGGCCCGTTCCAAAGCGCTGTCACCTACTATGCCGCGCCGGAAGTCCTTTCGTTGGGCGATGCGATCACGCCGACGGAACTATCGGAAGCTTTAAAGCGCGCGGGGATCGGCTCCGGTGTGAGTGATAACGAGGTGGCAGTGCATTCCGCGGTACCGGCCCAGATTCAATTCACCAAGGGCACGATTTCTTCCATCAGTGATGTCAATGGCCGTCGCGTTACACGTTACGAGGTTCCAGCGCAGCTCGTCACCAACCTGTCCAATCAAGGGCGGGAGAAGCGTTTGATGGTGCATTACTCCGACCTGCCACCGGCGCTGGTGCACGCCATCGTATCGGCCGAGGACAAGCGCTTTTTCAGGCACTCCGGTTTCGATGTCCCACGAATCGGGAAGGCGATGTACGTAGATGTAAGACAGCGCCGCAAAGAACAGGGCGCATCGACGATTTCGATGCAACTGGCACGGAATCTTTGGCTGGCTCGCGATAAGAATTGGAAGCGAAAGATGCGCGAGGCGCTCATCACGTTTCAGCTGGAACACAAGCTGAGCAAGCAGCAGATCTTCGAAGATTACTGCAACGCGGTGTACCTGGGCGGGCAGGGCAGCTTCAGCATTAGCGGATTCGGGCAAGCGGCGCGCGTTTATTTCAACAAAGACATTCAAAACCTCAATCTCACTGAATCCGCGATGCTGGCCGGCCTGATCCAGCGGCCTAGCTACCTGAATCCTTTCCATAATCCGGAGCGGGTACGAGAGCGACGGAATGTGGTGCTGGCGTTGATGCGCGAGAACAAGTACATCACGCGGGCCGAGTACGATAATGCTGTTGCAGCCCCGCTGGGTCTTCATCCCGGCGCGAGCGAATTGTCGGAGTCGCAGTATTTCCTGGACATCGCGAGCGAGGCGGCCTCGAAGAAATTAGAGGACCATCGGTCTTCAGGATCGGCTGAAGTTTATACAACGATCGACCTGCGACTGCAGCGCGCCGCCGAACAAGCGATCGCGGATGGCATGCGGCTGGTGGACAAGGAGCTGGCGGCACGGCGCAAGCGCGGAGAGCCCGTGGGGCCGAGGCCGCAGGTGGCTCTGATCGCCCTCGATCCGCGTACTGGAGAAGTAAAAGCTCTGTGCGGCGGCCGCGATTATGCATCCAGCCAACTGGACCGCGTGCTATCGAAACGTCCTCCTGGATCGGTATTCAAGCCTTTTGTCTACACAGCGGCGCTGAATACAGCCTTAGGGGGAGGCGATCCGGTATTGACACCGGCGTCGTCAGTGGATGATTCGCCGACGACTTTTGAATACGGCAACCAGAGTTACAGCCCCAGCAATTTCAAGAATGAGTTCATGGGGCGCGTGACGCTGCGCTATGCGTTGGCGCACTCGCTCAATGTAGCTGCCGTTAAGGTGGGCGAGATGGCGGGCTTCGATAAGGTAGTTGCGATTGCGCACCAGGCTGGTCTCAACGAGGACATCCAGCCCACTCCAGCCGTGGCGCTAGGCGCGTATCAGGTTTCGCCTCTCGAAATCGCGGGTGCGTATACGATGTTTGCCAACAACGGTGTGCGGGTACAGCCGGCGTTTATATCGTCGATCCGGGGTCAGAGCGCCGAGCTGTACCATCATCAGCCCGAGATGAGGCGGGTTTTAGATCCGCGGGTGGCCTTCGTGATGGTGGACATGTTGCAAGAGGTGATGCGCAGCGGAACAGCGGCCGGCGTGAGGGCGCGTGGATTCAAGCTGCCGGCTGCTGGAAAGACGGGAACGTCCCATGACGGCTGGTTTGCGGGATTCACGTCGCAGCTTTTGTGCGTGGTGTGGGTGGGCTTTGACGATTACAGCGAACTGGGGCTGGAGGGCGCGCACTCGGCGCTGCCCATCTGGACCGAATTCATGATGGGCGCGGCGCATTACAAGCAGTACGGCGACGCCAAACCGTTTCCGCCTCCGCCCGGCGTCGTGAGGGTTGCGTTCGATCCCGACACGGGAGATCTGGCCGGGCCATTTTGTCCCGAGGGTGTGCCGTCGTATTTCGTAGATGGAACGCAGCCAACGTCGGAATGCGCGCCGCAAGAGATTGAGTTGGCGCCTACGGCGGATGGTGGGTTTGCGCAGCGAGTGATGCCGATGGCGCAGCGGGTGGCGGATAGATAAGGCCGACGAGGGCGTCGGCAGCAGGCGAGGGCGCCTGCCCCACACCTACTGGTCGGCGGGCTCCCCGATCACGGCGACAGTGTCGCCCTTCTTCATAGATGGGACTGCACCGATATAAATGATCACGCCCGACACAGGGGACGGAATGTCCCAGATCTTGTTGCCGACATAATCCGTAACATAGCCAATCGTCATGCCTTTGCTGACGTAGGCTTCGGGCCGCGCGAGCGGATAGAAGATGCCATCGTATTGGCTCGTCAGCGTGGTGGATCGCGCCAGCCAGATCGGATGCTCCACGGGCGCGACGGCGCCTGACAACATATTCAAATGCCGCATGACATTGTGGACGCCGTCCACGAGCACGTCAACATCTTCGGCGTTGGTTGTGCCTGCATGGCCTGCTTCTGCTGCGATGGCCGGCTTGCCGGTGTCAGTTGCGAAGCGGGTGAGCGTGATGGCGCCGCCGGCGGGCACTGGTGACCTGAAGTTTTGCAGGATGATGTGATCCAGACCGAACGCCAGCACCATCGCCCGCGAGGTGGAGTCCAGCTTTTCCTTGCCGGTCTGCGCCCAATACGAATAGCGGCGGAGGTTTTCGTCCAGGTCGCCGCCGTGGAAGTCGATCAGGTAGTCGCACTTCTCGACGACTTGCTTGACGAGTGCCCAAGAGGCTCGCTCGGTTTGGGTTCCATCGGACTTTCCGGGGAAGAAGCGGTTCATGTTCTTGTTATCGGTTGGATTCAGGTGGGGAACTTTTTGCGCGAAGGAAGCCACGTTCACCAGAGGAACGATGATGAGCGCGCCGGAGAGTCCGGAAGGCTCGGCAATTTGCGCGAGTTTTTCCAAGGCGATGATGGAGGCATATTCGGTTCCGTGCGCGCCGGCGACCAGGGCGAGCGTGGGGCCGGGCCTGGCGCCATTAACGACGATGACCGGAATGTTGGTGGCGGCGTCAACGCCGGCCGGGACTGGAAGAACGCCGGTGGCTTTTTGTCCGGAGCGGGCGGTTGCGGTGCCGACGGTGAGGTCGGCGGCAAGTGCCGTGGCAGTCAGGACAAAGGTTAGCAGGATAGTGCTGCGCATTGTCATATATTATTCCTTTTGGCAAAAAGGGTATCATCTTGATTTGGGCTGTAGGGAATCAGTCCGCCGCTCGATGCCATGACACTGAGCTGTCATCGACGAATCATGAGGCTGTGCTGAGTCTCTAACAACCTTCCTTTTTGGAGGTAGTTCGTGGCAGTGACCATAGGAGTACCGCGAGAGACCTTTCCTGGCGAGCGCCGGGTGGCGCTGATACCTCGGACATCCGAAGCGCTGGGAAAACTGGGTGCCAGCATAATCGTCGAGCAATCGGCAGGCGTCGAGGCTGGATTTCCAGACGATCAGTATGTCGCGCGCGGCGCCAAGATCGCGAGCCGAGCCGAGGTGTTCGCACAAGCCGACATCATTGTTCAAGTGCGATCGCTGGGCGCGAATCCGGAAGCTGGACGCGCGGATTTGGCGCTATTTCGGCCAGGGCAGACCGTAATCGGATTCGGCGAACCGCTCACTTCGCCGCGAGAAGTGGCCGACTTGGCCCACGCCGGAGTTTCCTTCTTGTCGATGGAGTTGATGCCGCGCATCACGCGCGCGCAGAGTATGGACGCGTTGTCTTCCATGGCGACAATTGCCGGATATCGGGCGGTGTTGATGGCGGCAATGTCGCTGCCCAAGATTTTTCCGATGCTGATGACGGCGGCGGGAACAGTGACGGCGGTGAGAGCGTTCATTCTGGGCGCGGGCGTGGCCGGGCTGCAAGCTATCGCGACGGCCCGTCGGTTGGGCGCCGTGGTTTCGGCCTACGATGTCCGCAGCGCCGTGAAGGAGCAGATCGAGAGCCTGGGCGGAAAATTCGTGGTCCTGAATATCGAGGCCGCTGCCGCGGAGGGCACCGGTGGCTATGCGAAAGCGATGGGCGAAGATTTTTATAAGCGGCAGCGTGAATTGCTGACCGAAGTATTGCGGGAGCAGGACGTGGTGATTACGACGGCTGCGGTGCCGGGCAAGAAGGCTCCGATCCTGGTCACCAAAGAGATGGCCAGCGCGATGGCGCCCGGGTCGGTGATTGTCGATATAGCGGCCGAGCGCGGCGGTAACTGCGAACTGACGCGGCCAGGAGAAACCGTGATGCACCAGGGGATTACGATTCTGGGTCCGCTGAATGTGCCTTCTACCATTCCGTATCATGCCAGCCAGATGTATGCGTCGAACATCATATCGTTTCTGAAGCTGATGGTGCAGAAGGGCGAATTCAAATTGAATCGCGAGGATGAGATTATTCGTGAGACGCTGGTGACCTATGGAAACGAGGTGGTGCACGCGCGTGTGGGCGAAACGCTGGGATTGTCTCCCGTGGCTCCGGCCGGGGAAGGAAGGTAAAAGCACATGGGAGCTTATGAACTTGACCTGTGGGTCTTCATGCTGGCTGCCTTTTTAGGATTTCAGTTGATACGAGGCGTGTCTCCGCTGCTGCATACGCCGCTGATGTCTTTAACCAACGCCATCTCGGCGATCACGGTAGTAGGAGCGATTTTGATTACTGGAGCGCAGGATGCCAGCACGCTGTCGCGCATTTTGGGATTCGCGGCCGTACTGCTCGCTTCGCTCAACGTGGTGAGCGGGTTTCTGATCACCGATCGCATGCTGAAAATGTTCAAGAAAAGGGAGCCGGAAAAGAAATGAAACTGGACGATACATTTCTTCCGATTCTCTACATGCTCGCGGCCATGTCGTTCATCCTGGCCATCAAGTGGATGAACTCGCCGGCCACCGCGCGCCGAGGAGTGATTATCGGCGAAATCGGCATGCTACTGGCGGTGGTGGGCACGTTGTTGCGGTTCGAGGTGGTGGAGTATCAGTGGATCCTGATCGCGTTTTTCCTGGGATCGGCGATTGGAGTTCCGATCGCCTATATCATGCCCATGACCGCGGTCCCGCAGCGAACCGCGTTTTCGCACGCGTGCGGCGCGTTGGCGTCGGCGCTGATCGGGACTGCGGAATACTACAAAGGAATCAACCAAGGCCCGCCCATAACGACGGTGGAGATGACGGCGCTCATCGTCGAGACGCTGCTCGGCTTCCTAACCTTCACTGCCAGCATGATGGCTTTCGGAAAACTGCAAGAAGTGTTGCCGCAGCGGCCCATTACTTACAAGGGCCAGAACTTCGTCAACCTGGGCGTTTTCGCCGCGGCGGCGGTGACTGGCCTCCTGCTCATTGTCAATCCGGAACAGACCTCGTTGTTTCCGATCTTCGCGCTGCTGGCGCTCGTGTTTGGCGTTTTACTGATCATTCCCATCGGCGGGGCGGACATGCCGACCGTGATCGCGCTGCTCAATTCCTACGCGGGATTGTCGGCCAGCGCCATGGGATTTGTGCTCAACAACCGGCTGCTTATTGTTGCGGGCGCGCTAGACGGGTCATCGGGATTTATTCTGGCGATCATCATGTGCCGCGCGATGAACCGGTCGTTCAGTAACGTGTTGTTCGGCGCCTTCGGGCAACTCCAGACCAGCGCAGCAGCCACGAGCGAGCGGCCATATCGTTCGGCCAGCCCGGAAGAGGCAGCGCAGATCCTGGATTCGGCGCGTACTGTGGTGGTGATTCCGGGATATGGAATGGCCGTGGCGCAGGCGCAGCACAAGCTCAAGGAGATGTTCGAGCTACTGACCAAGCGCGGGGTCAACGTGGAGTTCGCGATTCATCCGGTAGCGGGGCGCATGCCGGGACACATGAACGTGCTGCTGGCGGAGGCGGACGTGCCGTACGACAAGCTGCGGGAGATGGACGACATCAATCCCGAGATGCCGATGGCGGATGTGGCGCTGATCATCGGCGCCAACGACGTGGTGAACCCTGGGGCGGAGACTGATCCGAAGAGTCCCATTGCAGGCATGCCGATCATCCAGGCTTACAAGGCTCATACCGTGATGATCATCAAGCGCAGCATGAATCCGGGCTTTGCGGGAATTGACAACGATCTTTATTACAGGCCGAACACGCTCATGCTGTTTGGCGATGCCAAGAGCTTTCTGTCAAGCATCGTGAAGGAGCTGGCGGCGGTGGGTCGGGCGGCGTAAAAATCGGTATTTGAGTGCACTGTCCCTAATTATTCTTGATCCAGGCGATGGCGGCGTCGAGCGCTGGATCCTTGCCTTCGAGCAGCGCCTTGCGCGTAACCGGCGCCTCGACATCCGGTGTCACCCCGAGGCCTTCTAGCGGCTTCCCGCCTTCTGAAACATAATTCGCAATCGCGTACTGGAAACCGTCGCCATTGGGCAACAGCTCGAAAACCGAGGGGAGCGCCGCCGCGGCCGTCCGCGTCCCGAAGATTCGCGCGCGCCCGAGATCCTTCATTCCCTCCGCCATGATCTCCGACGTCGAAGCCGACGTGCCGTCTACCAGAATCGCAACCGGACCGGCAAAGGTGTCCACTCGCGGATTCACGATAAACTTCAGGGTCGTCTCCCGCATGTAGAGCGTGCCCAGCAGCTGGTCCGGTTTATCGATGAACCATCCCGCCATGCCCATCGCCATCAGTCCGATGCCGCCCGGATTTCCGCGCAGATCGATTACGAAGCCGTCACACTTACTGCACGACTGCACCGCTTCCGCGAAGAGGTTCATCAGCCGCGCCGGATCGAGGAACATGTTGAAGGTTACGTATCCGATGTTGCCGCCGCCGACCTTCGATGACTCGAACCACACATGTGTGGGGTAAAGATAGCCAAACTGCGTCAGTGTTCCCTTTGGCTTTTCCTGCCGGAGCGTCTTCGTGAGGTGTTGCTCGCGCCCGTCTAGAAACTCCACTTCAACGGATTTTCCTGGCTCGCCCTCCAGGCGGCTCAGCACGGCACGACGCGCAACCAGATCCTGCAACGACGATTTCGCGTAGGTCTCGTCGAGCTTTGCGGTCACTAGATCCAGATCGATGTCGCCGATCTTCAAAATCTGCCAACCCCGGCGGACACCGTTCCCGGCAGCCGAAGAGCCGGGATCCACCGAGGTCACCAGCACCTGCTTGCCGACGATACGAACGTCCAAGCCCGTCGTACTCTCGCCGCCTTTGGTGCTGTGCGCACCGTCGAGGTCGGAATAAAGGTCCGATGGAATGATGCCGAAATGGGTCTGATGCAGCCGCCCGAGCATATCATTCATGACGGCTCGCGCCGCGTCCATGCTGTCGGACTTATCGATCGCCGGGCGCAACTCGTCGTGGACCGCCTGCCAGTCGAGGCCGCCCGGCTTGGTTTGCCAGTGCTTGTCGCGCACGGTTTTCCAAACATACTCGAAGGAATCGATGTTAAGACGACGCTGTTCGGGAGTTAGCGCCAACGCACACGCCGCTGCGGCCAGGATCGCGGCGCAAACCTTGGCCAGCGAGGAAACTTGCTTCATTCCTTCTCGAGAACCTTGGCGCCCAACGCTCCTCCGAGCATGGGCAGTGCCGTAAGAAGAATGAAGAGCATCAAAAGCGTGACGACGATCAAGCCCACCAGTCCGGCCGGATCTTCCAGGAGCTTGGTCATGGCGCTCAATTGGTCGGCTCGCAAATGCAGCTGGTCCTGATGTTGCTGGAAGAAATCAGCGATTTTCCCCTGGCTGGAAATGGCCACCATGGTAATGGTGAAAAACGCGGTGGCAAATGTGAACGAAAACACGCCGGTGATCCAGCCCATGCGCGCTCCACTGCGGATACTAAGCGCTTGTCCGGTGAGCCGCGAGTAAATAAAGACCGCCAGGAATCCGGTTAGAAACGCAACCAGCGACGGAAGGAATGGAACCGGGAGCAAAAGCATGAATGGCAAGACCGCCATTAGGGCCGCCAGGAATCCAATGCGAACCGCCAGCCGGTTGTGAAAGCTGATTTCGAGCGGAGGCTGGACGGCGGATGCAACTGGAGCCGTGGCGACTGGGGGCGGGGCGGCTTCCACATGCTCGTCCTCAATCCCCGGATAGTCGTATTGCGGCTTTCCGCACTTGTGGCAGAAACGGGCGTCCGGCGGCAGTTGCGCGCCGCATGTGCAGTACTCAGGCACGACTTTAGTGTGACATACGCGGCCCTCGCGGAAACCACTGACCGGCTCCCGGTGTCTGTATTGAAGCGTTTGGCCGAATCTAGCGATAGGCCCATGTCGAGTTACCGGCACTCATGGTGGACCGCGCGGATGGCCCGTTCCAGACCATCGCGCCGCACGACTATACTGATGGTCAACTCGCTCGACCCCTGAGCGATTGCAATTATATTGACGTCTTGCTGCGAAATGGCTTGGAAAAGGCGACCAGCTAGGCCCGGTGTTCCTCGCATCCCTTCGCCCACGACCGCCAGCAGCCCCACGTTTTCATCCACGGCGATGGGTTTCAAATAGCCGTGCGTCAGCTCCAATGCCAAGTCCGCTTCGAGGGATTTCATCGCGGCGGGCAGCTCTTCTTTGCGAACCAGAAAGCAGAAGCTCTGCCGGTAGCTGGAACTGGTCAGCGCCAACACCTCCGCGTTAGCATCAGCCAGAGCTTCGAGCGCGCGTGCCATCAGACGTGTGCCGCTGAGAGCCGCGCTGGCCGGCTCCAGTGATATCAGCACGACGTTGGCCATCGACGTCACGGCGCGCGGGCCGGGCGGCGTTTCGACCGATGAAACAATGCGCGTGCCCGGATGTTTCAGGTTGAAACTGTTCTTGCTCCATACCGGAATCTGCCGCTCGATCAATGGCGCCAGCGTGCGCGGATGCAGAACCTTCGCGCCGTTGTAGGCCAGCTCCGCCGCTTCACTGTAAGTGAGCGAATCCAGTACGCGCGCGTCCGCCACGGAACGCGGGTCGGCGCTCATGATGCCATCCACATCTGTCCAGATCCAAAGTTCAGATGCATCCAACGCCGCCGCCAGGATGGACGCCGAGAAATCTGATCCACCGCGTCCGAGCGTGGTGGGACGGCCGTCCATGGTGGCGCCATTAAAACCAGTCACCACGGCGATGGCGCCGCGCTCAAGCACCGGCCGCACGATCTGTTCGGACTTTTTGCGCGTCTCCGGCATGATCGGCGTCGCATTGCCGAACACTGCGTCGGTTACGATCACGCTAGCGCCGTTAATCGCATCGGCCGGCACACCAGTCGCCTCCAAATATTGCGAAATCATCAAAGCGGATAGCCGCTCGCCAATCGCGGTAGCTTCATCAACCGACCGTGGCGGCCGCTCTCCCAGCATCCGCACACCATTCGCGATGCGCTCGAAATCGCCAATCAGCCCCTGGATGCCGGAGGCCGCGGACTCGCACCGCGATCCGTCGAGCAATTCCTTGCACGTTTCCAGATGCCGGGCGCTCAAGCGTTCGAGATTCGCTGCGATACCCGATTCGTCACCGCCCTCGGCGTGGCGCAAAGTGTTCAATAGCAGATCGGTAACGCCGGACATCGCCGACACAACCGCGACTATCGGTCGCAGCCGTTTTTGTTCAGTGCAGATGCCGGCCGCGACCTTGATGCGCTCGGCCGAGCCCATGCTGGTGCCGCCGAATTTCATCACCAGAAGATCGTTCATCTCAATTTGTTCGTTCCTTCCCGTTAGACGTTCGGTCGCGGATGAGCTTAAGAAGTGCCGCTTCTACTTCGTCGATGGAAAGGCCTGTAGTGTCCACATACACCGCATCCGGAGCCTGCACCAGCGGCGACTCATTGCGCGTGCGATCGCGCCGGTCGCGCTCCTGGATCTGCTCGGCCACTACATTGGTCGGCAGCGACACTTCCTTGGCTCGGCGCTCAGTGCGCTCTTGTGGCTCGGCATCCAGAAAAATCTTCACAGTCGCGTTGGGAAACACCACCGAGCCGATATCGCGCCCCTCCATCACTACCGAGGCCTGCTCGCCCATGACACGCTGTTTGTGGACCAGCTCACGCCGGACCGCCGGAATCCTGGAGATTTCGGACGCGGCCCCCGCTATCTCCGGCGCGCGTATGGCTTCGCTGACGTCTTCTCCGTTCAACAGCACCGCGTTCGTTCCGGGCTTGAATTCTATGCGTGCCTCTTTGGCGAGCTGCTCCAGCCGATGCATGTCCGAAACAGCAACTTTTGTTCGCAGTGCCCACAGCGCCACCGCGCGATACATTGCTCCGGTGTCGACGTAGGTGTAGCCGAGTTTAGATGCGATCCGGCGCGCCAGCGTACTTTTTCCAGCGCCGGCCGGGCCGTCGATCGCTACGGTGATCCGCTTGGTCAAATATTATGAAAGCACATGCAGGAGGATTGTTTCCGTGCCGCCGAAGCCGGGGCCACCGTTGTTACCGCCAGCCGCCGCCTCGCTCGCGTGCTTCGACAAGAGTTCGACTTCCGCCAGAAAGAACTGGCGCGCTCGGTCTGGAAAACACCAGATATTCTTCCGTTCGATGCATTCCTCGGCCGCGCCTGGCGCGACTGGGTGCTGAGCGGCGCGAATTCGGGCTCGCCGGTTTTGCTCGATGTAGTGCAGGAGCAATTCGTTTGGGAGCAGGTGATCCGTGACTCTCCCGAGGGCGAGTCGCTATTGCGAATTCCCGAGTCAGCGGCCGAGGCAATGGCAGCCTCGCAATTGGTGCTGGCGTATCGCCTGCCGGTCGATGGGCGATTCGAAGCCAGCGACGATTGGTCGGCTTTTGCAGCGTGGTCGCGTGCGTTCGCCAGGCGCTGCCAGGCCAACAACTGGCTGGAACGGGCACGCTTAAGCGACTTTCTGGCTGGGTTGATCGGGTCCCGCGAGATATTGCCGGGCTCCGCGCTTTATCGGGCTGGCTTCGATGAGTTGAGTCCGCAACAGGCTGAGTTCTTCGAGATCTCTGGCGATTGGTCTCAGATCGAGATGGGCAGCTTCGCGCCGGAACTCGAGCGCAGGAAGTTTCGCGATGCCCCCGAAGAGCTTCAAGCGGCAGCTTCGTGGGCACGGCTCCAGCTCGAACAAGATCCACAGGCGCAGATCGGCGTCATCGTTCCCAACCTGAGCAGCGTCAGATCGAAAGCCGAGCGGATCTTTCGGGAAACGCTTCATCCGGGCAGGGAACTGACGGGCCGCGAGCAGTCGTTTCACCTGTCCCTGGGTCCCGCGTTGGATGAATATCCTCTAGTGCACGCGGCGCTACTAGCCCTGGAATTCGTGCTTGGGCCCGTGACACTCCCGCGCGCTGGAATGTTTCTGCGATCGCCATTCTTGGCGGGAGCCGAAACAGAGTGGACCAAGCGCGCGCTACTCGACGCAAAGCTTCGCAAGAAAGGTGTATGGGACGTAAGCGTATCGTATCTGCGCGATGCGGCGGCCGGGAACTGCCCGCTGTTGCAACGAGCTCTCCGACGATTCGAGAAAAGCATCGATAAACTTCCTCCCGAACAGCACCCTGGCGCCTGGAGCCGGGATTTTTCGGAGCTTCTAGAATCGCTCGGTTGGGCAGGCGATCGGGTCCTCAACAGTCGCGAGCATCAGATCATGGAGGCGTGGCTCGGTTTACTCTCAAGTTTCGCCGCGCTCGACGTGGCGTCGTCGCCGATGAGCTTCCCGCAGGCATTCTTTCGTCTGAAAGACGTCGCCGCCAGCACGCCTTTTCAAGTGGAGAACGACGGAGCGCCTGTCCAGATCATGGGCCTTCTTGAAGCCTCCGGCCTGCGCTTCGATCACCTATGGATCATGGGCCTGCACGATGAAGCGCTTCCCTCCGCCGCGAGTCCGAATCCGTTTATTCCGATTTCGATGCAACGTGAATATGGTCTGCCGCATGCTACGCCTGACCGCGAGCTTGCCTTCGCCGGCAAATTGACCGGACGTTTGCTCGCCAGCGCGCCCGACATCGTGCTCAGCTACCCGGAGTCAGAAGGCGATCGTGTGCTCGCGCCCAGCCCAGTTCTGGCCGCCGGCCTTTGGCACGCGGGTTCTCACGGCGATCAATCGAGCGGCTGGGTTGCGCGAATGCGAGCGAGCGTCGTGATCGAACAACTCGCTGACGAAAACGCACCACCCGTTGCGACAAAAGTTATGCAACCCGGCGGAGCGTCGCTCTTCAAAGATATGGCTGCGTGCCCGTTTCGGGCATTCGCGAAGCATCGCCTGGGTGCTCGGCCGCTGGAAGAAACCGACCTCGGGCTGAACTACAAAGAACGTGGAAGCACGGTGCACAAAGTTCTAGAATTTATATGGGTCGAACTAGGCTCGCATGCGCGCCTGATGGAATTGGCGGAGGGCGAATTGCATCATCTGATTGCGCGCAACGTCGAATCCGCTCTCAACCAGCTTGGAGTGGGAATCGCCCGCAAAGTTGAGCAGCGCCGCTTGCAAAACCTCCTCACGCAATGGCTCGAACTCGAGAAGTCGCGCGCACCCTTCATCGTTTTGAAGCCGGAAGAAGAACGACTGGTCACTGTCGGAGGGCTCCAGGTCCGCACCCGAGTGGATCGTATTGATGCATTAGACAGCGGCGGCGAAATTATCCTCGACTACAAGACCGGCCAGGTGAGGTCGACCGGCTGGGACACCGATCGTCCCGATGAGCCGCAGCTTCCGCTCTACTGCGCCACCAGTGCGAGGCCCATCAGCGGCGCCGCCTTCGCCGTGGTCCGAACCGGCGAGTTGGGATTCCGCGGAATCACAGAGAGGGATGCCGTGCTGCCGGGCATAAAGAAAATGTCGAGCCAGCCCACTTCGTTCGCTGAATTGGTCGCGGAATGGGGGCGGATCCTGGAACGGTTGGCCGCCGATTATCGCGATGGGTTGGCCACCGTCGACCCTAAGCAAGGTGCTTGCGAATACTGCGGCCTCGCGGCTCTATGCCGGATTCGGGAGTCTGAGAATGATCTCCGATAGTTCGGCGCGCCGGCGTGCGCTCGATAACTCGGCATCGTTCATTGTGCAGGCCCCGGCCGGATCTGGAAAAACGGAGCTATTGATCCAGCGATACCTGAAACTGCTTGAAACGGTGGACACTCCGGATGCGGTCATCGCGATCACGTTTACGCGCAAGGCCGCCGGTGAAATGCGCTGGCGCGTTCTGGAAGCCTTGCGAGCTGCGGAAACGGGCCTTACGCCTGAATCCGAACATGAGCGATTGACTTTCGAAATTGCCCGCCAAGTTCTCGAACATGACCGCCGCCAGGCGTGGAACCTACTGCGGAATCCCGCCCAGATGCGCATTGAGACCATCGACGCTTTGTGCGCGTCGATCACGCGAAAGATGCCATGGCTGGCACGCTTCGGGGCCATGCCCGAGATTTCCGAAAAAGCTGAGGATCTCTATCGCGAGGCGGCCCGCAATACACTGCGTCACGTCGAGCGCGACCATGCAGCCGTCTCGTTCCTCCTGCTTCATTTGGACAACGATTTCGCTGCGGCCGAGCGCTTGATCTCTCAAATGATCGAGCGGCGTGACCAATGGTTAAGACACACCGGAGCCGATCCGGACTTCACGCGGGTGAGAGCCGAGCTGGAGCAATCGCTGCAACGGTTGATCCTGGGTGAGTTGCGATTGCTGCGCGCCGGTTTCGACGACGATGTCGCCGGCGAAATCGCCGCATTGCGCGAATTGGAACGATTTCCGGACGCGAGCCTCGACGATCTCCCGCTATGGACCACGGTCACGGACCTCTTGTTGACCACAGGCGGCGATTGGCGGAAACGCGTGAGCGCAGCCATTGGTTTTCCACCCGGCCACCCGTTGAAACCACGGCTTGAGCACTTGCTGGCGCGATTGCAGCCTCAAGATCAGCTTCTGGAAGGATTGCGCCGATTTCGCCACCTACCGCCACCACACTTCACCGACTCGCAGTGGCAGGCCATGGAGGCTGTGGTCTCCGTGCTGACGCTGGCGGTGGCCGAACTGCAATTGGTTTTTCGCGAACGCGGACGTGTGGATTTCGCCGAGCTATCCATCCGTGCCTCCGAGGCGCTCGGTAGACTCGACTCACCCACCGATCTCGCACTCGCCCTTGGCTACCGCATCCAGCACATCCTGGTCGACGAATTTCAGGACACGTCCTTCACGCAATTCGAGCTGCTCGAAAAGCTGACCGCCGGATGGGAGCCGGGCGATGGCCGCACTCTTTTCCTGGTCGGCGATCCGATGCAGTCGATCTATCGTTTCCGGCAGGCCGACGTCAGCCTGTTTCTCAAGGCCCGGCAGGAAGGGATCGGGTCGATTCGCCTGGAGCCGCTGACGCTCAGTGTCAACTTTCGATCTGACGCTCGGATCGTCGAATGGGTGAATCAAACCTTCTCCACGATTCTTCCGCCCGAAGAAGATATCGAGTCAGGCGCCGTCACTTACTCCGCTAGCGTTGCGGGAACGGCTCGAAACGACGCTACTATCGATGTCCACGCCTTTCTCAACGAGAATCACGAGGCTGCGAAAGTGATCGATCTGGTGCGAAACGCTGGCGACGGGAAGGTAGCCATCTTGGTCCGCGCGCGCACGCATTTGCCCGCAATCGTCGGACTCCTGAAGCGTCACAACATTGCTTTTCAAGCTATCGAAATCGATCAGCTCGGCGAGCGGCCGGTGATTGAAGATCTGATGGCTCTGACGCTCGCCCTGCTGCATCCGGCGGATCGCGTCTCGTGGCTCGCCATCCTGCGTGCGCCCTGGTGCGGGCTGACGCTCGAAGACTTGCACTCGCTCGCCGCGCACGATCATCATGCCACCATTTGGGATTTGCTCCATGGCGGTCATTTGCAGATTAGCGACGACGGTGCGCGGAGGATCGGGCGCATTTTGCCGGTGCTCGATCATGCCGTCACCGAGCGTGGCCGGCGCCCGCTGCGCGATTTTGTGGAGAGCGTATGGCTCCGCCTCGGGGGGCCTGCTTGCGTTGATGATGAAACAGCTCTGGAAGACGCTGCCGCGTATTTCGATCTGCTCGAAGGCCTTCAGGAGGGCGCGGACCTCGCCGATTTTGGTTGGTTCCGGGAGCAGGTAAACGCACTCTTCGCTCAGCCCGACGCGAAGGCCGGCGACCGTCTGCAGCTCATGACCATCCACAAGGCCAAGGGTCTGGAGTTCGATTGCGTGATTCTGCCCGGCCTCGATGCTCCCACTCGGCAGGAGGAGCAGCGCCTGGTGCTGTGGCTGGATCGGCGGGGAGAGCTGCTTCTGGCGCCGGTTTCGCAAACCGGGTTGGACGCCGACCCAATATACAAGTACCTCGCGCGCATCGATCGCCTCAAGAGCGGGCACGAGACCGCTCGATTGCTCTATGTTGCTGTCACCCGGCCGCGCCGGCGCGTCGATTTGCTCGGCGTAGTGAAGATGAAAGACGACGGCTCGATCGCCGAGCCGGCGGTCGGATCATTCTTGCGATTGCTTTGGCCTACCGTGTCGAATACATTTGTGAATCTAACCGCGGATCTGCGAAGCACCGAAGCGAGAAGGGGAAAAACGATCCGGCGTGTCGGAGTAAGCTGGATAGTTCCTGACCCGCCGCCGGCCGTAACGTGGATTCGCCGAGAAATCGAGTCGAGTGCGCCCGCGCCCATTAGCTTCGAATGGGTGGGCGATCAATTGCGGTATGCCGGAACCGCCCTGCACGGCTTCTTGCAGAAAGTTGCCCGCGAAGGATTGGATGCATGGGATGAGAACCGCGTGCGATCTTATCGACGGGCCTTCCAGGCGGTGCTTGCCAATCTTGGAGTGGCTCCTTCAGGCCTCGCCGAGGCGGCGCAGCAGGTAGAAACGGGTCTTTTGCGAACGCTGCGCGATCCAAAAGGGCGATGGATTCTGGGGGCGCACGCTGAAGCAGACTCTGAGTCGCAAATCACCGGCTTGATCGACGGGAAATTGTATGAGATCGTGATGGATCGCACCTTCGTTGACGAGTCAGGCGTGCGCTGGATCATCGACTATAAAACCAGCGCGCACCAGGGTGGGGATCTGGAGGCTTTTCTCGATTCCGAAAGAGAACGCTACCGCGAACAGTTGGAACGCTACGCGCGATTGATGGTGCAGCGCGACGACCGGCCAATCCGGCTTGGTCTGTATTTTCCTCTGCTCGGTGAGTGGCGCGAATGGGCCGCGCCGGTGGTGTTGCGCAAGCAAGCCTCGCTCTTCGAGTTGTAGTTGAGCGGTGTGTTAATATGACATTACCGACGTGTTTCCACGCCCTCGGGGACGTAGTTCAGTTGGTTAGAACGCCGGCCTGTCACGTCGGAGGTCGCGGGTTCGAGCCCCGTCGTCCCCGCCAATTCTTTTCAAAGTTTAGCCACCTTGATTTCGTCTTATATTCGCCTGGCGTACGGTGACCATCAATTGGATGCTCTTCATATATGCGCTCATTCGATCGGGCAAGCAGCAGTCAGATGTCAAACCAGTTACTGCCCGAAGAACGTTGGAACGAGGCCGCAGCACTCGTTGGACCGTCATTCCGTGTTCCGATGAGCTTGGCGGCTCAATGTCAGTTGCCCTCGCCCTGGAATACGAGGACGTTCTGAAGCGCAGTGGTTTGCTTCAGGGCATCACGGAGGCAGATAATAAGAAGGATTTCGTGGGGGCGGAGCAGCTTGCCGTGATGGTGAGAACGCCATCCGAAGCAGCATTCGGGCCATACTCGTACGCCGGCTGGAACGGCGTTGCCGCGCAACGTGCGTTTACGATGCCGGCGGCACGTACTATAATTAGAATCCGATGGCCGCCTATTCGTGGAGAGCAGCCCCGGCCTTCCTTGCCTGCTTTCTCGCCGTCGGCTCAGCGCTTTGCTACGCGCAGGAAGTCGACTTTAATCGCGATATCCGTCCGATCTTCTCGGACCGCTGCTATGCTTGCCACGGCCCGGACCAAGCGAATCGCAAGACCAAACTGCGCTTCGACACCGAGGCTGGGGCCAAGCAGGATCTGGGCGGCGCGCACTTCGCTGTTGTCCCCGGGGATCCCGCCAACAGCACCATTCTGCAGAGGCTCAGCGCAAATAACCCGGCTGTCCGTATGCCTCTGGGCGGTCCACCGCTCAATGAGAACGAGATTGGCCTGATTCGCGGCTGGATCGATCAGGGCGCGAAATGGGAGAAACACTGGTCGCTTATCCCACCCAGACGCCCGGAGTTTCCAAGTGTCGACGACAAAGCCTGGCCGAAGAATGGCATCGACTGGTTCGTACTCAACCGTCTGGAACGTGAGGGCCTGAAACCATCCGCCGAGGCCGGCAAAGAGGCTCTGATCCGCCGCGTGTCGCTCGACCTGACTGGCCTTCCGCCCACCCCGGCGGAAGTAGATGCCTTTCTCGCCGACCAGTCTCCCAACGGGTACGAAAAGGTTGTGGACCGCCTGCTTGCCTCACCGCGCTATGGCGAGCGTATGGCTGCGCCATGGCTGGCCGCGGCCCGCTATGCCGACACTAACGGTTACCAGACCGATGCCGAGCGCTACATGTGGCGCTGGCGCGACTGGGTGATCGACACCTTTAACCGCAATATGGCGTTCGACGAGTTCACCATCGAGCAAATTGCCGGCGACATGCTGCCCAGAGCGGCCCTGGATCAAAGAATTGCCAGCGGTTTTAATCGCAACCACCGCGGGAACGGAGAAGGCGGCATCATTGCCGAAGAGTACGCCGTTGAATATGTTGTGGACCGCGTGGAAACGACCTCAGCCGTCTGGCTCGGCCTCACGGTGGGCTGTGCGCGCTGCCACAATCATAAGTACGATCCGATCACGCAGAAAGAATTCTACCAGCTCTTCGCTTATTTCAATAACATCCCGGAAAGAGGCAAGGCCAATAAGTACGGCAACTCCGCCCCCATGATCAAGGCGCCGACCCGCGAGCAGCAAGCGCAACTCTCCGAGATCGAATATAAGTTGTCAGCCGCCGAGAAAACTTTCGCCGCGCTCGCTACCGACACTGCACGCGTCCAGAGAAGTTGGGAGAAATCACTCGATCGCTCGAAGTCCATTTTGTGGTCCGTCGACCGCGGGATAACGTCACAGTTTCCCTTGGACAGTGACACTGATTCTCATTTCGACGGCAAGCGCGCCGCCGAGCAAGGCGACCAGGGCAAATTCGGTTTTCTGGACAAGTTCAGCATTGCCGCTTGGATCAATCCGGCCGCGCCTACTGGCGCCCTCGTGACCCGAACGCTTGACATCCCCGAGGGCCACGGTTGGGGCCTTTACCTCAAAGATGGTAAGCTGCAGCTCAACCTTGTGCAGCGCTGGCTCGATGATGCGCTGCGGGTGGAAACAGAAGATTCTCTGCCCCTGAACCAACTCCACCACGTGCTGGTGACCTATGACGGCTCGCGCGTGGCCGACGGCGTCCACATGTACGTGGATGGCAAGCCGCAGAAATTGAAAATTCTTCTGGATGAGCTGAACCAGGACTTCGCTTCCAAAGATCCCCTTCGCATTGGTGGTGGCGGTGGGCCGGACAATCGCTTCAACGGTGTAATTCGCGATGTCCGAATTTACGATGTGGCGCTGAAGCCTGAAGAGGCTTCTGTCGTGGCCGTCGCTCCCTCGATCACCGAAATTGCGGTGATCGCCCCGGCCAACCGTACGCCGGCCCAACGCGACAAGATCAATTGGTATTTCCTCGAGAATCAGGCTCCTGATCCAATTCGCCGAGCTTGGCGCGAACTCCTGGACCTGCGCAAACAAAAAGAGAACTTCGAGGATAGTTTGCCCACCGTAATGGTGATGCAGGAGATGCCCACGCTACGCGAGACCCACCTGCTCATCCGCGGTGCCTACGACCGTCCGGGCGAAAAAGTGCAGCCGGGCGTTCCGGATGCACTGCCCGCACTGCCCGAAGGCGCGACCAATAACCGGCTGGGTTTCGCCAAATGGCTTGTGGATCCCGCCAACCCGTTGCCGGCGCGGGTAGTAATGAATCGCTTCTGGCAGATGTATTTTGGAACCGGCTTGGTGAAGACCGTGGAGGATTTCGGCTCGCAGGGCGAATGGCCATCGCATCCAGATCTGCTCGATTGGCTGGCTACCGAGTTTATACGCACCGGCTGGGATGTGAAGGCCATGCAGAAGCTGATTGTCACCAGTGCAACCTACCGACAGTCATCGAAGACCACGCCCGAGCTCCTGCAGAGAGACCCGGAGAATCGCCTCCTGGCTCGTGGACCGCGCTTTCGTCTCCCTCCGGAAGTCATTCGGGACCAGGCCCTGGCCATTTCTGGTCTGCTGGTGGAGAAAATCGGAGGGCCATCGGTAAAGCCCTACCAGCCAGATGGACTTTGGAAAGAGATCAATGGGCAGAATTACCCGCAGGATCATGACGAAAGCCTTTACCGCCGCAGCCTGTACACCTTCTGGAAACGAACCGCCCCGCCGCCCACGATGATGACTTTCGACGCCGCTGGCCGTGAGGTCTGCGTGGTGCGCGAAAACCGCACCAACACACCCTTACAGGCGCTCGATCTGATGAACGATATCACGTATCTCGAAGCCGCCCGCGTGCTGGCGGAGCACATGATGACTGAGGGCGGAACGACGCCCGCCGAGCGCATCGCGTTCGCCTTTCACAGAGCCACGGCGCGCGGTCTTTCAGCCAGCGAGAGCAGGACGTTGCTGGATAGCTTCCAGTATTACCGCGACACTTATCAGACCGACCCGGACGCGGCCCGCAAGCTTGTCAGTTACGGCGAGTATCCTCGCAACGAGAAGCTGAATGTCAGCGAACTAGCGGCCTACACCACGGTCGCCAGTCTCATACTGAATTTGGATGAATTGTTGACCAAGCAGTAGAATTATGCCTCCCTCGCTCGAACATGCCCTCTTGATGACGCGGCGTCACTTCTTCGGCCGGGCGAGCACCGGCCTGGGCACGGCCGTACTAGCAACTCTGCTCAACGACGATCTTCGCGGCGCCGAAACTCTCGCCAATCCCGACGGAGGCCTGCCTGGCCTGCCCCATTTTCCGCCCAAAGCCAAGCGCGTGATCTATCTGTTCCAGGGCGGCGCCCCTTCTCAGATGGAGCTGTTCGACTACAAGCCGCGCCTCTACAATTTGCGCGGAACCGAGCTGCCGGATTCGATCCGACAGGGCCAGCGGCTCACCGGGATGACCTCCACACAGTCGAGCTTCCCCGTCGTTCCGTCGCTCTTCAAGTTTGCGCAGCACGGCAACTCGGGCGCCTGGGTGAGTGAACTGATGCCGAACACGGCCCGCGTGGCCGATCAGTTGTGCTTCATAAAGTCAATGTTCACCGAGGCTATTAACCACGACCCCGCCGTGACTTTTTTCCAGACTGGCTCCCAGCTCGCGGGCCGGCCCAGCATCGGCGCCTGGCTTGCGTACGGGCTGGGAAGTGAAAGCAAGGATCTCCCGGCCTTTGTGGTGATGGTCTCGGCAGGTTCGGGAAACGGCGACCAGCCGCTTGCCGATCGCATGTGGGGCAGTGGCTTTTTGCCCACCAAGTATCAGGGGGTGAAGTTTCGCTCAGGCGGCGATCCAGTGCTCTACCTGTCCAACCCGGCCGGCTTCAGCCAATCCGATCGCCGGCGCTTTCTGGATGATCTGAGCAAACTGAATCAGATTGAGATCGATAAGTTCGGCGACCCCGAGATTTCCACGCGCATCGCGCAGTATGAAATGGCCTACCGAATGCAAACATCGGTACCAGAACTGACGGATCTATCTAAAGAGCCGGCCCGCATCTTTGACCTTTACGGGCCGGATTCGCGCAAGCCCGGCACATTCGCAGCGAACTGCTTGCTGGCGCGCCGTCTGGCTGAGCGAGGCGTGCGCTTTATCCAATTGTTTCATCGCGGCTGGGATCAGCATAACCAGCTTCCCAAAAACATCGCTCTTCAGTGCGGCGACATCGATCAGGCCTGCGCCGGGTTGATTCAGGACTTGAAGGAGCGGGGCCTGCTTGAGGATACGCTGGTGGTCTGGGGCGGTGAATTTGGGCGGACCGTGTACTGCCAGGGCAAATTGACCACCGACGACTACGGCCGTGACCATCATCCGCGCTGCTTCACGGTCTGGATGGCCGGCGCCGGCGTCAAGCCCGGGATCACGCACGGGGAAACCGATGATTTTTGCTACAACATCACGCGCGATCCCGTCCACGTTCACGATCTGCACGCCACGATTCTCCACACGCTGGGCATCGACCACACCCGTCTGACCTTTAAGTTCCAGGGTCGCCACTATCGCCTGACCGACGTGGCAGGCAGCGTAGTGAACTCCGTGCTTGCTTAGCATGGACTGAGAGCCGCCACCGCTGCCCCCGGACCAATGTAGAGTTGTATAGTTTGACAATGACGCGCCCCGGTTTCATAGCCACTATGCCAGTGGGTGTTGCGGCGGCCGCTTCTGCCTTTGCGCAACGCGATGCGTCGAAAATCAGGATCATCGGACTCGAAATATTCCCCGTTCACGTCAATAATCGAGGCAACTGGATTCTGGCTCGGCTCAGCACGAACGAAGGGCTGACTGGAATCGGTGAGGCATCGCACGGCGCTTCGGATAAGACGACAGTCCAATATGGGGGCGTTTCACTGAATTGATGAAGGTCGAAGCGTGTTCGATATCGAATGGCCCCGTACAAACGGTTGAGTCCGATGTCTCCACAGGGGGGGACAACTACGGCTGGTGGCTCAGGATGAAATCCACCACCGGCTTTGGATCCTTGCGCGACAACGGGAAGTGACCCTCGCCCTCGGTCACCAGCACCGTGATCTTGCCGCCGAGCTCCTTGTACCGCTTCTCCGTCACCCGGGTCTGGTCCGTCAGCCATGGGTCGAGACTCCCGCAGTCGTGCAGAATCGGCACACCTGCCTTGGCCAGCGGCCCCAGGTTGTCAATCGGCGGCGTCTTCGACATTAGGCTGCGCAGGAGAGGATTCCGGGCGTAAATCACCGAGACCTTGTCCGGGTTCGCGATCGCCCACGCGTACGACTCGCCCGCCTTCGCCCCGGTCCCCTCCATCACTACCTTCTTCGCAAATCCACTGTCGACCATCCGCTGATAGACCTCGTCCCACTGCTTTTGCACGGCCCCCGGCCCGGAGATTGGCGGCAGCACGATGTGGTAACCCTTGGCCAGTAGCGCCAGATCCACCGCCGAGTCGCGCTCGAGAACGCTCGGATGGAACACCCACGGCTTGCCCGGCGCCGGCGTCTGCGGCACCACGATCGACATGGCATCCGCGTGGAAGTTACCCGTCCCCGGACCGTCATAGCGATCGTAGGAGGGAACGTATCCCGGTCCGCGCACCGTCGCGTAAGTATCCTCCTTCTTCAGGTAGATGAGGGAATTCTCGAGGCTGTAGTAGTGCGTCTTGGTATAGGTTGAATCGGCGAATGCCGGCCGGTTCGCCTCAGCAGGGTGCATGTGCTGCTCGATCCAGTCCGCGATCGGCGTCGGGTCCATGAGACTGTGCGGGTGATGCGCAACGCCTTCCTTCATGATCACGGTGATTGAGCCGCCCAACTGGTGATACATGTTCTCCACCACCATAGTGTGCCGCTGCAGCACAAAATCCTCAGTGCCGACGACGTGCAGCAGGGGCACGTCATGCTTGGCCAACTCCGGGATCTTGGCGAAATCTTCGTCGTAGACCGCCGGATTGTCCGCGTAGATACAGGCCACCTTGTCGGGGTTGACCACGCCCCAATTGAACGTATTGACTCCGCCCTTGCTCATCCCGACGAAGGCCGCTTTCTTCGCCAGGCCATGGTTTTCCGTCAGGAACTTGTACCACACATCCCACGCCTTGCCCTGTCTGCCGGGGTCGGGCGCCACATAGGCGATGTGAAAACCGCGCCTCAGTAGCTCGACTTCGGCTTGAGGCTGGTGGTTCCAATAGGCGCCTCGCCATGACCACGGATGGCCGGGCGCCGCCTTCTTGGGGACGACTACGACGCAACGGCGCTTGCCGCCCTTTATACTTTCGTCGATTCCGAAGCTCGTCACCTCGCTCGCCGGGGCCGTCATAGCCGTGATCGCACCAGTGGCATCGTCCATCATGAAGTCGTAGCGGTCGAAACCTTCGTGCCAAGTGGTTTTCTCGCCCTCGAAGGGGACGTACACGTCCGCTGCCGTGGCGTTGCTGGAAGTCCAAACGATGGCCGCTGCGAAGAACAACTTGAGACCGGAGCGGAAATGTCTTCTTGAACTGTTCATGGTCCTTACTCTTGCTCCTTCTTAGATTCTCATGCATCGTCGGTGCAGGGCTCTTACGTATATTTCGCACGTCGAGTGTCTGGTTTAAGCTCTTGCGATATTATCGAACCGCAGCGCTCGACTATGAGCTATTCCAGCATGAGCCAGGGCGGCCGAGTAGCCATAACTGCACACTAACCGCACTGATGCGCATTCAACGACTTGCAGTCGTTCGGCGAACCGGCTTTCATACGTCACGCGATGAATGCCACCACCTAGCCGCGGTCGGGGGGCCCCAAGGGACACCAGTACCGACGTCTCGGAACAGCCTGTTATTTGCTAAGCATTATCGGCAGGATCTCTATCTCTCCGCCACGCCGGGATCCGGTATGTTCAGCAAGGTGACGCTTTCCTGTTCGTTTGGGTCGGTTCGAGCGACCAAGCCGAAGCACGGGATGCTCTCGCTGGCATTGTAAGGTAAGTGGGGGACGTTGGCGGGAATGTGCGCGAAATCGCCGGCACGCATCCACATGTGCTGGCGCAGACCTTCGCCATACCACATACCGGCCTCGCCCGAGATTACGTAGACAGCACTTTCGTGGTTTTCATGCAGGTGTGGTTTGGCCCGGCCGCCCGGCGGAATCGTGACAACGTGTAAGCACAGCGCCTGTGCGCCCGCCGTTTCGGACGATACTCCGTTGAAGTACTCTAAGCCCTGCTTCCCATGATAGGTTCCTGATTGCGAGATCAGAAGGCAAGTTGGCTGTGTTTTTGTGGGCATCTCCTAATTACAACATTACAACCAAGGTAAGTGGGAGTGCGGCGATGGTGAACGCCGGCGTTCGGAGAAACATGCGGGCGGAGCGCTTCAAATCCTTTCAGAAAGACATCAATTAAGGATGCTACGCCACGATGCTGAATCGAAGACATACTATTCCACTGGTATTGGTGATCTGTGAGCATTAGTAGCAGCACTGAGTTGGCGTCAGGAATGGAGTCTAAGTAAATCATGTTTGAATGCACAAGATGCAGGCGCGTATACTAAGCATCAAAAGGAGCATGACATGAATCGTCGTAAATTGTTAAAGATCGCGGGCGGCGCCATGGCAACGGGCGCCATCGGCGTTCTTACCGAGCAGGATGAAGCGCTCGCTCAAACATATTCGAAGGCGACGCGGGGATTGCCGGCGCTAAAGATTACGAAAGTGAAAACGATCAAGACCTGCCCGCAGGGGGGCAACTACGTTGTCATCAAAGTGGAAACGAGCGAGCCCGGTCTTTACGGAGTAGGGTCGGCCACGCTCACCACGAGGGGGGAGGCAGTGGCAACCGCCGCAACTGAATTCCTCGCTCCCTTTGCTATCGGACGCGACCCAGACAACATCGAGGACATGTGGCAGACCGCCTATGTAAGTTCCTATTGGCGGAACGGCCCGGTCTTGAACGGCGCCTTATGCGGTTTGGATGAGGCACTGTGGGACATCAAGGCGAAGCGTGCCAATATGCCCCTCTATCAGCTTCTGGGAGGCAAGAGTCGTTTTGCCATTCCCACCTATTGTCACGCCGATGGCAAAACGGTCGAAGAGACATCAGATAATGTCAGTAAATTCGTGGAAGCGGGCTGGAAGCATGTGCGTATTCAGCTCGGCGGGTATGGTTCGCCGTTCCTTGGAAAGACACCTGATTTCAAAGGAGCCGGATTCGGTTTGCCTACAGACGAGTATCAGGAAAACGAGCCGTATGTAGAGGGCACCCTCAAGCTTTTCGAATACATAAGAAAAGTACACGGCGGGGGTCTCGAACTAATCCACGATATGCACGAGCGTATTGAGCCCATCGAGGCGGTCAATTTGGTGAAAGCACTGCAACAGTATCGCTTGTTTTGGGTTGAGGACCCCTTGTCACCAGAGCAAATTGGCTATTTCAAGATGATGCGGGACCAGTGCAGCACTCCCATCGCTATGGGCGAACTGTTTAGCCATCCGCTCGAGTGGACCGGCCTGATATCGAGCAGGCAAATTGACTTTATCAGAGTCGGGTTTAATCACATCGGCGGCATAACACCAGGCCTGAAGATCGCCCGTCTGGCGGAAGCATTCGGAGTGCGATCCGGCTGGCACGGCCCAGGAAACATCGACCCTGTCAACCATGCAGCCCAAGGACATGTGGATCTCACGATACCGAATTTCGGCATTCAAGAAGATGTGGATCTCGGTTGGGGGGAGATAATTCAGGAGGTCTTTCCGGGCTGTCCGCAGATGAAGAAGGGATATATGTACCTCAATGAGGCACCGGGCATTGGAGTTGACATCGACGAAAAACTAGCAGCGAAGTATCCCTTCAAACCTTTCCCTGCAGGGACAGGTTTCAGGTTCCCAATCAGGAAAGCGGATGGCACCCAGATAAGGCCGTAGGCGCAGGCTGAGAATGTCATCTAACTCTTGGTCAAACGGGTTACCACTTCATAGACTCTGAAATCAGCTGCGATTTTCGAGCCGTGGGTTGAGGCATGCATTGACGGCGTGCGGTGAGAAAGATAGAATGCTTGCGTTAACGGTGTTTTCACCGCGTAGCTGAACACCAGCGCCCAGACGACTGGCCTGTGGGAGACAAGGATCTAGGAGGAATGGGATGCGTAAAGGGTACTCTGCTGTACTGACGGTGTTGATGTGCCTTGGTGGAGGCATCCAAGCCTTCGCCCAAGTCGAACGGGCGAGCATTGTTGGAACCATTCGCGACAGCACCGGCTCGGTAGTGCCGGGCGTCGCGGTCAAAGTCATCAATCAAGCCACCAACGCCACCGAAAATCTTCAAACAGATTCAGCCGGGGACTACTCGGCCACCAATCTTACGCCCGGCACTTACTCGGTCGAAGCCGAAAAGAGCGGCTTCACCCGCCGCGTCTATCGCGACTTCGTCGTGCAGGTCGCCCAGGTGGCGCGTCTCGACATCGCGCTGAACGTCGGCGCAGTCGAACAGACGGTCGAAGTAACCGGCGAAACTCCGCTGCTGCAGACGGAAAACGCCTCGGTCGGCCAGGTCATCTCGTCGCAACCCATTGGAGAGCTGCCTTTGAACGGCCGTAACTTCGCACAGCTTGCGATTCTCGCTCCCGGCGTTACCGGTCTCACCTACGCGCAAACCGGCACCATAAACGCCGGCGCGCGGCCGGATGAATTACGTCCCGGCGGCACTACGCTCGAAGCAAATGGCGCACGCGACAGCAGCAATCAGCTTCTCATCGATGGTGTCGACAACACCGAAATGATCGCCCAGACCTTCATCGTCCGGCCCACTGTCGACGGCTTGCAGGAGTTCAAGGTGCTCACCAACAATGCCGGCGCCGAGTTCGGCCGAGCCGGCGGAGCCGTCGTCATAACCAGCACGAAGTCAGGCTCAAATCAGTTTCATGGCTCACTGTTCGAGTTTCTCCGCAACTCCGATCTGGACGCCAAGAACTTCTTCGACCGTCCCAGCCCGTTTCCGATCCCCGAATATCGTCTGAACGATTTCGGCGCTACCATCGGCGGGCCAATCCTAAAGAACCGGACCTTTTTCTTTGTTGATTACGAGGGAACGCGCGAGCGTCAGGGGCAAACTATTGTTACGACGGTTCCAACCGCTGCCATGAAGGGGGGCAACTTCCAAGGTGTGGCGGCCAATGGCATCTACGATCCAACCACCACTACGCCATCAGGCAGCAGCTACTCGCGCGTGCGGTTTCCCAACGACATTATTCCGGCCTCGCGCTTCGATACTATCGCGGCCCAGATCGTTGCTTTGTACCCCGCGCCGCAAACGTCGGCGTTGGCTAATAACTATGTCGCTAATCCGCTTCGGCAGAATACGACGGACCGCGGCGACGTCCGCATCGATCATCAGATCACGTCCACCCAAAACCTTTTCGGCCGTTATTCGGCCGACTCATCTCGCTTGATCGTTCCGGATACTTTCAACACAGTCATCGGCGGAAACGAGAATGCTTTTGCCGGCCCCGACTCGATCCTCGGCCAGAACGCCGTGGTCGGTTACAACTATGTGATCAGCCCCAACGTAGTCGCCGAATATCGGCTCGGGTTCACCAAGTTCAAGAATTTTCTGTTGCCTACGACTCTGACGGCGCCCGTTTGGGGCCAAATTCCCGGCCGCGAAACTTCCGACCCGTTTCAACCCTCTGCCCCCATCATCAGCCCTTCCGGTTACGGTGGATTGGGCAATTCCCGTTCCGATCCCTTGATCCGGCGCGAGCACACTATCGAAAACATGGGCGATGTCTCGATTCAACGCGGATCGCACAACTTCAAAATCGGAACCGATATTCGCCACCGCGAAATCAGTGAGACTGCCAGCCCGCCCGGACAAAGCGCTTTCGGACGCTTCAATTTCGACAGCTCGTTTACCAACAACCCGCTCTCCCCCGGAGGAACTGGAAACGCGATCGCCTCCATGCTGCTCGGCGACCCGGCCTCCACGGTACGAGATTTGTTCATCCCGGGGACCGCGCACGTGTTCACGAACGAAATCAACTTTTATGCGCGCGACGAATGGCGCGTTACCAAGACGCTCACCCTGAACCTGGGCATCCACTACGAAATCAACACACCATTCACCGAGAAGAACAATTACTGGGCCAACGTCAATCCAGTTACTGGGCAATTGCTCCTCGCCGGCCAAAACGGCGTTTCCAGTTCCGCCAACGTTCAGACCGACTATCACGCTATCGGTCCACGGATCGGCTTCGCCTACCAGTTGCGGACCAATACGGTTATCCGCGGAGGCTACGGCATTTTCTACGACCCCCAAGGTAACCAGGGAACCACCATCCGCCAGGAACGGCAGTTTCCGTTCGACTTGATTTATACCTTGACGCCTGGCTCGCTGTTCCCCGGCAACACGGTTTCGCAGGGGTTCATTACTTTAGCCCAGATCGAACCGCTCAACCTCAACAACCCTTTCGGCAGCCTGAAGGCGATCGCATTCGACTTCCGCAACGCGTCAATTCAACAGTTCAACTTCGGAATCCAGCACCAGCTCACCAAAACTTCGGTGTTGACCGTCACCTATGTCGGTACGTTGGGCCGGCATCTCACCTGGAGCGATCCGATCGATCAGCCTGCGCCCGGCCCTGGAGCGATTCAGGCGCGGCGCCCCTTCAATGCGCTCTATCCCAACGTTACCGCGATCAGCTACCTGGAGTCAGCGGGAAATTCCGAATTCAATTCTTTGCAGACCGTATTTGAAAAGCGTTTAGGTCACGGACTCTACTTCAACGCAAACTGGATGTGGTCGCATAGCATGGACAACGCGCCATACGATGGCGGCGCCGATGGCCCTATCCCTCAGGATCCCACGAATCGGCGCGCGGACTGGGCGAGTTCCAATAACGATTCCCGCCAACGGCTGAACGCTTACGGTACTTACGAGCTTCCGTTCGGTCCCGGCAAGCCTTACCTCAACGGCACGTCGGCGTTCAATCGCTATGCCGTCGGCGGATGGCAACTCGATGCCATTTCGGTCTTGCAAAGCGGCCAGCCGTTCACCGTCACGACTTCGTCTGCCCCCACCAACACCGGTACAGCGGGACGCGCGAACGTTGTGCCGGGTGTGCCACTCTATCCGAGTTCGCAGGGCCCGAGCCTTTGGTTCAATCCCGCTGCGTTTACCACACCGCTACCTTACAACTGGGGGAATGCGGGCCGTAACATTCTGCGCGGTCCCGGCGCCGCGAACTTCGACTTGACCGCCGAAAAGAAGTTTCTCTTCACCGAAGCGCGCCAACTATGGTTCCGCGCGGAATTCTTTAACGCGTTCAATCATCCGCAGTTCCTACTCCCGGCCAGCACGATCGGCGCGACCGGCGTGGGGACCCTTTCCGCCACGGCGCGGCCGTCGCGCCAAATTCAATTTGCCCTGAAGCTGTTGTTTTGACAATACGAGGTCCGAATATGAATCCAATCACAACCCGTCGACGTGCCCGGCTGACGGGCCTGATCGCCGCCCAGGTCGCCGCGGCACAACCCGCCGGTGCTACCAGGCTCGAGGTCACCGCGCTCCGCCTCTTCGCTGTCCGCGAACCCGTGTCGGGCCGCTCCTACGTGGTGCTCCGGGTAACGACGCGCTCCGGGTTGACGGGTTTTGGCGAATGTGCCCAGGCAACGGCCGCCGACCTTCGTCAAGCGGAACGAGAGTGGGTTGGCCGGCCAGCGACTTCCTATGTCACTTTGAACC
>Ga0210401_10000833_pt1 | contig 37321 bp, 29 predicted proteins | sample IncBWH32MmetaG_FD_150866 | JGI IMG/M metagenome (GOLD analysis project Ga0210401, IMG submission 150866) | Forest soil microbial communities from Barre Woods Harvard Forest LTER site, Petersham, Massachusetts, United States - Inc-BW-H-32-M | ecosystem: Environmental > Terrestrial > Soil >... | reverse complement strand
TCATACGAAACGCCGCCGATGGATTCGCTGCCGGCGGGCTCGAATGTGTAGGCGGCCTCATACATCGGATGCACGATCAGGAGCAGGCTCGAAAACCCGGACGTGACCAGCAGCGTGCGCGCGGGATCTCGGAAAGCCGGATTGTGCGGCTCACGCGTTTCAGTAAACTTGAAGTTACCCGGATCGCTGCTCGAGATCAGCTGGTAGTCGTAAGAGGAGTTCTCGCGATAGATCGCGTGGCCGCTGTCGTTCAAAACGATTTGCGTCACCTGTTCCTTGCAGGCGAGGTCGGAAAACTTGTCGAAATAGTCCTGCACGTACTTGCGCGCCCGGAGCAGGGAGTCGAGCTCCGGCGCCGCCGCAGCCGGAGGGGGGATCTCACCCGGGTCGGCCTGCGCGGCGCAGGTTCCGCCCAGCGACAGAAAGACGGCTGCGAACGCTGCAAGGCGGAGCCATTTTGGGCAGGCCGCAGCGACGGCAATTCGTCCGGAATCGCGGAAGATCGCGCTCATTTGCGGAGCTTGCCTCCGAATCGATAGCCAAACGTGAAATTCATCTGCGAGTAGTTCATCCCGGTGCCCATATTGTAGCTGTAGAGCCCCTCGATGAAGAACCGCGGCCCCAGCGACATATCCACGATGCTGGTGATGAAGGTTGACTTCGTGTTGGTACTGAACGTGGAAGTCAGGGTCTGCGTTCCGCCCTGGAGCTGAACGTGGAAGCGATCGGCCAGGCTGCGGGAGATCGAAACGTATTCGTACTGCCCCTGGCCGAACGGACTGTTGAACTTCGTGTAGCGCAGGTCGAGCTGCAAACCGGTTTTCTTGATCTCTCCAAACGTCAAGCCGTACATCTGGTTCCACGAGGCCGATTTGTCGGTGGTGCTCGTGTTGTTGGTGGTGCTCCTGCTCTTGCCGATATCGGTCGAAACGGTGATCCGGTAGGGAAGCTGGACGGTGACTCCGCCGCTCAGGCCCTGGAAAAGATATTGATCGACGAGGCCGGTGGCGATCAGCGCCGGATCGAATGTCGGCAGGTTGCGCAAATAGTTGTCGTTCAGGCTGAATGTCAGCAGGTGGATTGGCTGATAGCGGATGCTCGAAAAGCTCTGCGTCAGGCCTGTTTTGTAGGTGGTGAAAAAGGGAGCTACATTGATTGGCACCGTACGGGCGGCATCGATTTGTAGCGAATTGTAGATCGAAAATCCGTGGCCGAACGAAATCGTATTTTCCGCAAAAGCAAACTCGCGCGCGATGTGCCAGCCGATGCTGGTGGAAGCGAGGCCAAACGTGTCATTGAGCCGCAGATGATCGAAGTCACCGTAGGCGTAGTTCACGAAGGCGCCGGCGATCCGCTGGTTGGGCGCGTAGCTCCAGGACGTCGGGTCGGGCGTGGAGCCTCCAAAAACGCCGAGGGTCAGTCGCGGCCGGATCTTGTAGCCGAAGTAGGCGCCGTCAATGGCGCTCAAGCTCGGGGCGTAGGGAAGATAGAGCCGCCCGATTCCGGCCGTGACGATGGAATCGGGGTTTTCGTAGTAGAGCCCCAGCGTGTAGGTGTGGTTCAGCAATTCGTTCAATACCAGCGGAGAAACGCCTGTCCCAACGTTGCCCGAATTTTGCGACGTCAAATCGCCGCGCCAATATCCCTTGAAGTTCCAATGCGTGCCGCCAATGCGGCTGATGTCGGCGTCGATCAAGAGGCCGGTTTGCCGCGAGCTGACGCCGCCCGGCTCGGAGAGGTAGCCAAAGTCCACGCCGATTCGGCCACGAATTTGATTTCGGATTGGGGGGATCATCTTTTCCGAAACGCTCGTGGCGCGGATTTCCTCGTCGAGGGGATCCCCGGAAGAAAATGTGACAACGACCGGATAATTTGCGGATTCAACCGCGTTGACCTTGTCCTCGCGGGCGTGAATGCTCTTGACATCGAGACAAGCAATGTCGCCGATCGCGAGATCCCCTCGCGACGTGATGATCTCCGCGGCGGCGGAAGTATCGGCCACGGAAAAGACCCGGACGTCGGCAAGCGGTTCGGTGCCGCGAAATCTGACGGATTCCGTTGTTCCTCCATCCGGATCGGGAGGAACGATGTGTAGAATCATGCCCTCTTCGAGGCCGGCGTTCTTCCCGGCGTCGAGATACACCGCTGTCTCCGAAATATACTTCACATGAAAGATGTTCTTCGGAGCTGGCGCTTGGGCTTGGCCATACTGCCCTGCCAAGACGGCGGGGGGAGCGCCGGCTAGAATTAAGATTGCAATGAGAAGTCCCCCGATTACGCTCTTCACCTATCCCCCATTGCCCCGTGAATGGCATGCATAGCAGTTAATGCTGTTGTAAACATACCCGCCGACGTTCGGATGTTTGAAGTTGGCGGAATTGTTGTTCCCATGGCAGCCCGTGCACTGGAAGACCGTATAGTCGGCCGAATTGGTGTGGCACATCGAGCAGACGCCGCCCGCGTTGCCGTGACTGGTCGGGAACGAAGACGGGTGAGTAAAGGTCGCTCCGGTCCAGGCCGTCGTGTTGTGGCACGTGGAGCAGGCGGTCGTGGACGTCGAAAATCCGGAGGCGGAGATCAAAGCAGCCGCAACGTGGTTGGGCACGATCCCGCCCAAATTCTGTGTGCTGTTCCAATCCGCCGTATGGCAGCTGTAGCAATCGATCGGCGGCGCTGTGGAACCAAGCGAAGCAAGATGGCAAAGGTTGCAGGCGATCGTCGCATGCATGCCGGTCAGGGCGAAGCCGGTGGAGGCATGGTTAAACGTTGCCCCGAGCCAGGACGTCGTCGTATGGCACGAATCGCACGTCGTGGGGTACGCCGAAGCGACGTGGTTGGGAACCGAACCGCCCAGCGTCGCCGTGCTGTTGTAATCCGCCATGTGGCAACCGGAGCACAGGGTCGGAACGTTCGCACCGTAGTTTCCGTTCGCGGCGGTGTGGCATAGCGCACAAGCCACGGTCGTGTGAAATCCGGTCAGCGGGAAGGCCGTCGTGGCGTGATTGAAAGTCGACGTCGTCCAATTCGTCGTCGAGTGGCAGACGGTGCAATCCTGCGGGAAGCCGGCCGTAATGTGGTTCGGCACCGCTCCGCCGAGCGTGGCGGTGCTGTTCCAATCCGCGGTATGGCAGGTGTAGCAGGTAGTCGTTGGGAGAGCGTAGTTGTTGCCCACGTGACAAGAAACGCAAGTTCCGGTGAGATGCGCCCCAGTAAGCGCGAATCCGGTTGTGCCGTGATCCCAGGTCGCGGTCGCGAACGCTGCCACCGAGGTCGTGTGGCAGGTGCTGCAGTTCGCCGATGCGAATGCCGTAAATGTCGCCGCGACCGCCTGGTGCGGAGGAGCAGTCGTGCCCTGCCAAGTCGCCAAGTGGCAGCCTGAGCCGTCGCAAGTCGTCGGTAGCGTTCCGGCATAGTTGTTGCCGATGTGGCAGCTCGCGCACGCAGCCGACGTGTGCAATCCAGTCAGCGGGAACGTTGTCGTGCTGTGATTGAACGTCGAACTCGTCCAATTCGTCGTCGTATGGCACAGCGTGCAATCCTGCGGGAACGCAGCGGTGACGTGATTCGGCACCGCTCCGCCCAGCGTCTGGGTGCTGTTCCAAGCCGTGATGTGGCAGTTGTAGCAAGTCGTCGGCAGGTCCCCGGTGTAGTCGTTATTTACATGGCAGAGCGCGCAGGCGGTGGTCGTGTGCGCGCCGGTCAGCGGGAAGGTCGTATTGTTGTGATTGAACGTCGCCGTCGACCAATTCGTCGTCGAGTGGCACTGCGTGCAATCCTGCGGGAACCCGGAGGTAATGTGATTCGGAACCGATCCGCCGAGGGTCGCCGTGCTGTTCCAATCCGTGAGGTGGCAGCCGATACAGGTGGCCGGCACTGTGCCGCTGTAATTGTTATTGACGTGGCAGAGGGCACAAGCCACGGTCGTATGGAATCCGGTCAGCGGGAACGTCGTCGAGTTGTGGTTGAACGACGCTGTGGTCCAACCCGCTGTCGTATGGCAAGTCGAGCAAAGGCTCGCGGCAAAGGGCGCGCCGGCGCTCGCATGGGCCGGGTTGTTCGTATTGTTCCAGTCCGTCAGGTGGCACTGCGAATTCCCGCAATCCGTGGCCGCGATTTGCAGCGAATAATTGCTGTTGATATGGCACAGGGCGCACTGCACATTGGCGTGCCCTTGGGTCAGCGCGAATCCCGTCGCGCTGTGATCGAACACGCCTGCGGACCACGTCGTAATCGGGTGGCAAGTCGCGCATGCGGCGGCGGTGGTCGGGAAACCAGCCGTGACGTGATTCGGAACATTGCCGCCGATCGTCGTGGTGCTCTGGAACACCGCCGAGTGGCAGCCGTAGCAGTCCGCCGAACTGAGCGAGTAATTGTTATTGATATGGCAGGCCGCGCACGCAGTCGGCGTCGGGGACATGTGCGTTCCGATCAGTGTGAATCCGGTGATACTGTGGTCGAACGCCGCCGAGGTCCAGCCCGCCGTCGTGTGGCAATTCGCGCAGTTCGATGCGGCGAACGCCGAGCCGGACGTCGAGTGCACCGGCTGGTTCGTCTGCTGCCAGGTTGTCAGATGGCATTGCGAGTTGCCGCAGTCGGTCGGGGCGATCGTCAGCGTGTAATTATTGTTGATGTGGCATTGCGTACAACCGAGATTGGCGTGGCCGCTGGTCAGGAGAAAACCGGTGGTGCTGTGATCGAAGGTTGCGGTGGTCCAGCTAACCGTATTGTGGCAGGTGGAGCAGGCCGTCACTGCGAAAGCTGGTCCTGCCGACGGGTGCACCGGGTTATTGGTCTGCTGCCAAGTCGTTAAATGGCATCCGGAATTCCCGCAATCGTTTTGTCCAATACCGGCGAGATTGTAGTTGTTACCGACGTGGCATAGCGCGCAGGCGGTCGTCGCGTGCGCGCCTTGCAGCAGGAAACCCGTCGTGCTGTGATCAAACTTCGCGTTCAACCACGTATCAAAGCCGTGGCACTGGCTGCACAGACCTGGCGCGAACACCGTTTGGTTGGCCTTGTGGCTCGGATTCGTCGTGCTGTTGAAATCCGACATGTGGCACGACTCGCAGGCCGTTGAAAGCCCCAGATAATCCCCGGCCGCGGCGTTCTTATGGCATTCCTCGCACTGCACCACGGCGTGCGCGCCGAGCAGAGGGAACCGGTTGAAATGTTGCGAAATCTGTTGAACAGAAACCTGCCAGCCGTTGACCGTGTGGCATTGCGCGCAATTCGCTCCGAATTGTCCACGGTGGAAGTCGGCGTGGCAGTTAGCGCAGTCCTTGCCGACGTCGGTGAAAACCGGTTTGACGTGGCAGCCCGTGCACGCAACCTTCTCATGCAGGCCGCGCAGCGGATACTTCGTCAAGTCGTGATTAAATTCGGGAATGGCGCGGATCGGCGCCCAGCTGGTGGCCGTGTGGCAGTTTTCGCACGGAATATTGAGCGCGCCGTGCGGGCTCTTCTTCGGCTGTCGCTGCGCCGCAAATGCAGGCACAGCGGCGGCAATCACCAGCAAAATGCCCAGCCACCTGGCGACCTGTGAGATTCGGCGAATAACTGCCCCCATAAGAACTGGCTCCGACCCTCATCTACGAGGGGTGCTGAGGACGATATACCTTTTGACGAAGCCTACTCTACTGTGCTCAAGGCCAGAATTGGGACCTGTACCTGGACTGCACCAACCGGTACCGATCCCACCCAATGCGGCAGGGGGAGTGCCGCGACAAGCGGACTACTCAGATGATCCTTATCGAAGATTCGGTTGTACATCACAATGTGTACTCCTGATCGGGCCATCTGTCTAGTCCTAAATTGGTTTAGAATCAGCCCCATGGCAGTCGGCGCAGGCCTTTGGCGTAGGCTTGTAGAAAAGAACCGCTTTTCCCCCAACCTCTTTCTCCAGGGCGTGGCACATCGGGCAGGACACGTTCTCGTGGGCCCCTGTCAGCGGGAACTGGGTTCGTTTGTCATGGTCAAAGGTGGACGGCGCCCAGTGCTGGTCGATGTGGCAGTCGGCGCACTTGGTCACACCCGCCTTAGGGCCGTCCTTGGCGGCGAACTGCGCGCCGTGCGGGTCGACGTGGCACTCTTCGCACTCCTTCGGCGCGCCCTTGAACTGAATTTCATGGGTCCCGGGCAGCGCTTTGTGGCACTCGCCGCAGGCTACCCCGCGGTGCGCGCCCAGCAGGGGGAACTTCGTCTTGGAGTGATCGAAGCCCTGAACGTCAATCCACGACCGGGTGTTATGGCAGGCCTCGCAGCCGAGCGGCGTTCCGTTGGCGCGCTTGGCGGCCATTCGTTCCTTGAACTCGCCTTTATGCACGTCTTCGTGGCAGGCGTTGCAGGTCATGTCCGGGAAGTGGAACGGGAGGATCTTGTCGGTCCTGCCCGCGAGTCCTACCTTATGACACTCGGCGCAGCCCACGGCCACGTGCGCACCTGTCAGCGGGTACTTCGTGTTTTTGTGCTTGGCGATGGTGAAGGTCGAGCGATGGAAATCTTTTACGGTGTGGCAATCCTCGCAGCGGTTCTGGTAGGGCGCTGCCGCGAATTGCTTGTCATGCGCGTCCTGATGGCAGTCCGTGCACGCCGCGAACTTCACCTTGTAGACCGTGGCCTTGCCCGCGGGCGCATGGCACTTGTCGCAAGTCACCGCCACGTGCTTTCCCTCGAGCGGATACTTGGACGTCGCGTGCGCCTTCACGTCGAAGAGTGACGGCTTCCATCCATCCACAACGTGGCACTCGGCGCATTCTCCCTTGCTGGCCCTCGCGTTGAATTGCCCCTTGTGCGGATCATCGGTATGGCAATCCACGCATTTCGCAAAGGCGATCTCCTTCTTGAAATCGCCGGCTTTGTGGCACTGATCGCAGCCCACCTTGGCGTGCATGCCGAGCAACGGATACTTGGTTTTCGAGTGGTCGAACTGCGACTCCTGCATGTTCACTTTGTGCCAGGAGCTGGTGTTGTGGCAGGACTCGCAAGTGCCCTTGAACTCTCCCTTGTGCGGGTCCGTGTGGCAAGCGGTGCAGGTGTCGAACTTCATGTTGGCGTACTGCACCGTTTTTTCCGGCCCGGACGGGAAGTGGCATTTCTCGCAGGCCACCTGCATGTGCGCGCCGGTCAAGGGATACCGGGTCTTTGTGTGATCGAACTGCTTGGCCTGCTTCCAGTCCACGATGTTGTGGCACTTCGTGCACTCGGGTCCGAGCTGGCCCTTGTGAACGTCCTCGTGGCAACTGACGCACTCTTCCGAAAGTCCGATGTACGATTTCGCCAGGTCCTTATATTTGATCAGCGCGCGCGTGGCCGGAATCATGTGGGCGGGCGTGTGGCATTTCTCGCAAGAGACGCGGGCGTGCTTGTCGACGAGGGTGTATCCGGTCTGCTTGTGATCGAACTGTTTGACTGACGGCTCCCAGTGCACCAGGGTGAAATCCTCGCCGTTGTGATCGAGGTGGCAACGGACGCAGTCGCGGCCGTTCGGATTTTTCATGCCCAGCTGCGCGTGGAAGCCCTTATTCTGCGACAGCCGCAGCGCGATCTCTTTGTGGCACTCGAGGCATTTGAACGTCGGCTGTGCGGTTCCGAACTGGTGGCACGAATTGCATTGCGTCGAGCCGCTGAGCGATTGGTGGGCCTTAGCGAGCGGTCCCGGCGAAATCTGAGCGTGCGCGGCGAACGGAAAAAGGGCCATCGCCCCGAGAAACATCAAAAGACCAATGAGGTGTGGAAGGAGACGGAGCGCGATGCAGGCGCTGCGGGGCCTTTTTTCGGGGAGAAAAACCGGCACCAACTACCTCCGAACAGTGGTAATTCGAGTATTCACAGCAGATAACCAGGACCTAAGTTAGCACGCCAGCCGCACCGCAAAGCAAACAAGCCTAGCATTTGTGCCGTTCGATGAAAGCTGTACCAAAGGACAGGTGAAGGACAGTGATGTGTACTGCCCTGATAATCTGGGCCGTGGAGACAGCGTTCGGAAGGTCGTTTCAAAGCTGAGTCTGCACATAGACCAAATAACCGGCCAGCGCGAGCCCCCCGAGCGCCACCAGGACTCCGACGAAGTCGATCACGAATCCGGCCGGCTCGAACGCTCCGGATTCGAGGAGCTTCCGCGTGTGGCGATACCGGAACAGGCCGACAAACACGAGAGCGACGCCCGCCATCATAGCAATCATGCCGAACCACACCGACAGTCCCACGGTCTTCACGAAGTGACCTTCGAGTTGCATGAACTGGCGAATCGCGATGGCGAAGCGTCCAATCGCGAAGCCAAAAACGACGAGCGCGACGCCGGTGCGGACCCAGGCGAGAAAGGTGCGCTCATTGGCCAGGTGGTCGCGCGCGCGATCGGCATTGGGGTGAGCTGGAGCCTCATTGCTTGGTTGCGGCGATTCGGTCATGAGTGTGTCCGGAACACTTTGGATCGCGAATCTTCAATCCCGCTTCACGACGCCTTGGAGCAGCGGGCCGATCACCGCGATATTGCCAATCATCTCGGCGGGCATGCTGTGCCGCTGCGCGAGATATTCCGCCGTGTTGTAGGAGACCCAGACCTTGCCGCCCGCGTCTTCCCAGACCAGCGCCTTCAGCGGCAGGTCGATGGCTAGCGTGGGGGCGGCGACCATCAGCGGCGTGCCGGCTTTCGGGCTCCCGAAAATCACGACCTGCGTCGGGTGCATTTTCAGTCCGATTTTCGCAGCCTCGCCGCTGTGATCGATTCGCGCGAATTCGGCGATGCCGCGCGCTCGCAAGGCGGATTCGAGCCGATTGAGCGTCTCCTCGAAGGAATAAGAGCTTTCAAGATGAACCATTCCGTTGCTGGGCAGGGGTGCCATTTCCGGTCTCCGTGAGGGAGTGAGAACGAAATCGCGTTGATCCTATCACGTAAAGGCCATGGAACGCAGCGCGGGTGAGAGCGTCCGCAGGTCTGCGCGAATTTCAGAAACTTGTAACACTGGCCTGGAATTCATCGTCTACAATAAGCAGAACAGCCGCCGGCATTCCGGAACCGCGGCCGGTTTTGCTGGAGGTTGTGGGCCCATGCAACGCTGCACGATGCGTTTCCTCGCTGTCTCCGCTGTACTGTTTTTGGGCATCTCGTGTCCGGCAATTGCAGAACAAGGCGCTGATCCAGCTTTACCCCTTCCCGGAGCCGACTCCCCAAAGGCCGCGCAGGACTGCGGTGTGAAGGTTGGCGCATCGAGTCCAGCCGATGAACCCAGCGGGGATCAAGAGGTTGCCAACGCCGTCGACTTCGATCGTGATTTGAAGCTTCTGCAGCGGAGGGACTCGGAACTCGTTCAGTGCATTACAGCCGGCGATTTGGACGAGTCAGATGAAGGACCCCACGCGGGCTGCCTCGGCGAGCTGCTCATGAATTTCGAGATGCGCCATGACGGCGAGCCGGAGCGCGACATCCCAATCGGAAGACTGCCGGGAACATCCGCCTTTTTCTATGAATCAGGGATGACGATCGACGCGGATGGCGCGCCAAACGCCTATCACCCGGAGAACGTCGGCCTCGATGACCTGGCCAACGCGGGCACGCCGGGAAGGTGGGAGGGCCTGGCGAAAGACGCCGACGGCGAACCCTACATTCAAGGCCCGGACGACCCATTTCCCGGGTTCTACGTTTCCGAGACGGCGCTCGCGGACCGCTCGAAGGCTGCGAACGATCCGACCCGCTATGTGGATGCGTCGCGAATTCCGTTCATCGTGCTGCCCGGCGGAACGGCGCGCCAATTGGGCGCCCGGCCCGGGGATTTCGCGGTGGTGTTCAATCAACGAAACGGCAAGAGCGCCTACGCAATTTTTGGAGATGTCGGCCCATTCGATCGCATCGGCGAAGGATCGATGGCGCTCGCGGAAAATTTAGGGGTTCGTTCCGACGCGCGCAACGGCGGCGCCCGCCGGGGCATTTTGTATCTTGTGTTCCCCGGCTCGGGAAACGGAAGGCCGCGCGCTCTCGAGGAAATTCGTTCGGAAGGAGAGCGATTGCTTCTCGATTGGGAAAATTCCGTTTCGCCCGCCGGCTGTACCGCGCAGCGAAACGCGGCGGAGACGGAAGGGAGCCGCGGCGCGAATTGAAGCGAGCGGAAGATGGGAGGGCCGGTGAACGACAAATCTTTGCGCGAGCACCTACTGAATCTTCTGTCCGGGCGCGACGCCCACGTCGACTGGAAGGCATCCTTCGGCGGCATCCCGCCGAAAATGCGCGGCGTTCGCCCGAAGGAACTGCCATATTCTCTGTGGGAATTGCTCGAGCACATGCGCATCGCGCAGAGGGACATCCTGGAATTTTCGCGCGACGCCAAGCACGTCTCGCCGGAATGGCCCAAGGAATATTGGCGCGGGACGCCCGCGCCGGCGAACGCCAAGGCGTGGGACAAGAGTATTAAACTATTCTCACGTGATCTGGCAGCAATGAAAAAACTGGTCGCGAGCCCCCAAACGAATCTCTTCGCGCGAATCCCCCATGGCACGGGACAAACGATCCTACGCGAAGCCCTGCTGGTGGCGGATCATAATTCGTACCACTTGGGGCAAGTGCTCACCGTTCGGCGTCTTTTGGGCATTTGGGAGTAGGAAACTTTTCCAGGAAACAATGTAACCCGCGCGGCAAGCGTGGAGTCTAATTTAGACGGAAGCGACCGGAGAGCTTCCGGGGCCCCCCGCACCTGTTTTTCTTCAGGTTCCGGTTTGTATACCCAGGCGGCCCTAATCCAAAAATCACAAGGAGAATTTTTCCATATGTCTCGACGTTTGCCGTTATTTTTTCTTGCGATCATGGCGCTCACCGTTATGAGTGTTTCGGTCTGGGCCAAGAATGATGCAGGGGATTCGCTGACAGCCAATGTAAAGCTGACTTCGACTACGACAGTCGGCACAACCAAGCTCGCACCGGGCAGCTACAAGGTGGTGGTGGAGGGCAGCAAAGCAAAATTTGAACAGGGCAACAAGGTCGTTGCGGAAGTTCCTTGCACGCTGAAGGATTTCGCCGGGAAGATCAACGAGACGACCTTCGTCATCGACAAGGATCAACTGACGGAGATTCAGGTCGCCGGGAAGGCCAAGTCCATCGAGTTTTCCTCGGGGATGTAAAGGCCTGCAAAGGCCAGTTCGCTGAAAATGGGGGTCGTTGCCGGGCGGCGCTTTTTTTCGTTCCCGGAGAAGTTGTCCTGCCCTGGAGTGATGCGGATATCAGGGCAGGGCAACTGCAGCTCTGCGGTGTGTGGCACAGCGACTCTTCGCTCTGTGCTTTTTGCAATCGCAGTGCGGCGCGCAGCCTACAAGACCACACAGCGAAGCGTCGCTGTGCCACCAGCTAGTCTTTCGGCTGATCCGCCAGATGATACAGGTTCATCGCGTTTTCGCGCAGAACCATGCGCGCGATTTCGTTCGCCCGGTGCACGGTGATTTCGCCGTCGAGAAGCATCCCAGTTAGCGCAATTCCAAGCGCTTGCCGCGCCGTTTCCGAAGTTTGCCACCCGATCTCTTCCCAATCGTACGCTCCGCTGCCGGGATATAAGTCCGTCCCGAATAAGACCCTTTCGGGATACAACTCGAGCCAGTCCCGCAACGCTTCCGCAAGGCGGCGCGGCGATTCCAGCCAGGTTTGCTCGGACAAATCCGTGTACACATTCGGCTTCATCAGGAGAAAAGAAATTTCGCGCGAGTAAGGCCCAGCGCCTCCGTGCAGTAGGACGAAGGTCGTTTTCCGGAGCCTCGCGTCGTTCAGCACGGATTCGAGAAGGAGCGGGTTCGATCCGGCCAAATAAAAGTAACCGCCGCAGCCCACTCCGGTATGGATGTGTACCGGCAAGCCGAGGCGGCCAGCTTCGGCCGCGACGTAGCGGAACAGAGCGTCCTGCAATCGCGTGTAATCAGTCTTGGGGGGTACGCCCGAGCTTGCGTATTTTGCGTAAATCGCCCCCGCGTCGTGCTCCGATGCAGGCTCGAAATCGAGGGAACGCAAATACGCCGCCTCGAATTTGATCGCCACCGCGCCGTCTCTTTTTTGCTTTTCGAGCTCGGGCGTCACCACGCGCGCTTCGTATTCGCTAAGCGTCGCGGGCGGGGCCGCGACGCCGAGGTCATGCCGGTAACGGGCAAGCAGCATATCCTCGCGGCCGAAGAAGAATTTTCGGTCGGAGGTTTCCGCGGCGAGGGCTTCGTTGCGCAACGGAAAGAGCAAAGCGTCATCAAACGGCACCCAGCGATAGTGCGCCGCGTCCAGCCCCCGACCCATGGCCACGCGATTGGCGAATTCGACGTCAATGCCCAATTTGCCGAGCACCCACGCGGGATAGTTGTCACCCTGCTCCTCGCGAATTTTCTTCTTGGTGGCGAGGAGCTCTTTCACGTGCGCGTCGCTGCGATCGTCATACTCGTATCCCCACAGGGCTTTCCATGCGGCGAGGTACTGCGGATTCTCCGGGCGAGTCATGGTGTTCGGCGCAGTAGGCTCGAGCGGATCGCAGGGCAGGGCGTCGTACTCGTCGTCCATCTCGCCTGGCGCGGTAACGCGCGGCGGGTGCGAATGATTGTCGATCGCATGAATCTTGCGGATTTCCGACATGAGAGTCGGATCGGGCGACTGGGCGCGCGCGATCGTGGCAAATGCCAGCAGCGCCGCGATGACTTCGATTCGTCTCATCTCATTCGCCTTCGGGGCATACCGTTGTGTTCCTCCAAAACCATAGTCCGCGGGTTATCGCGGGTCAAGCTTGACCGAAACACGGTCGGTCAAGCCGCGCGTTGTCGCCCCCATTGCCAACCTGCAGCTGCGATTATGAGGGCACAAACGACGACGACCAATTCGCCCCGGGTCACGCGCGAGGCGAGAATCGCTGTGAAGAGAACCCCCAGCAGAGCAAGTAGACTTCCAGCCGGAAGGCGATAGCCGCGACCCTCAGGATACATGTGCCTCAATACGGGAAGCGCTGCGCAAGTGAAGCCAAGTACCAACAGCCGTGCCACAGAGGAAAGGAACACATTCCCTTTGAAACTGCCCGCTGCGGCAAGGCACCAGACGGCTGTCGCGAAGGCGTAGATGGAAATGTGCGGCGTGCGGTACCGCGAGTGTATTCGAGCGAGGAAACGCGGGAGGTCGCCTTTCTCGCTCAGTGCGAACATCAATCGCGGCGTATGGAGCATCATCGCCGTCAGGTAGCCGTAGACAGAAATCAACGCTCCCAGCGAAATCAGCAGCGCGCCTGGGGCGCCCCAGATTTGCCGCGCGGCGGCGGCCAGCGGGCGGTCGCTCGCCGCTGCGTTGGGAAGCAAGAAGACGACCACATACTGGATGGAGGAATAGAGGAGGGTCACTGCTGCCAACGCCGCAAACAACGCAAAAGGCGCGTCGCGTTGCGGATCTTTTGCCTCCGCCATGGGGACGACCGCGCCTTCGAATCCCGCGTAGGCGAAGGTCAAGACGAAGACGGCTTCAAACCAATTCCGCGGCGTAACGGGCGCACCGGCATTCGCGGCGGATGGGATGGCCGAGCGATGAAAATAAATGAAGATGCTTCCGGCAATCGCAACCAAGACCAGCGGCGTCAGCTTCGCCACCGTAAATGCGTTGTTCGCCGCCGCGCCGAACTTTACTCCTCGGACGTTCACGACAGCCACGAATCCAATCAGGAAGGTGAGAATGGCAAGTCTCGGAAGTGTCTCTTGCGCGGCCGGCCAGAATTCCACAAGGTAGTCTCCAAAAAGGTTTGCCGCGGCCGCGGCAACCATCATTTTCAGCGCGATTAAGAGATAGCCGACTTCGATTCCGACCAATCGTCCGAAGGCTACCCGTGCGTACAGATAGGGTCCCCCGGTGTCGCGAAATTGTGAGGCCAGTTCCGCAAAGCACGCGATCACGACACCCATTCCAGCCGCGGCGATGAGATAAGCAAGTGGGCTTTGCCTGCCGAGGTAACCGGCCACGATCGAAGGCAAGCCAAAGATGCCGCTGCCGATGATGGAGTTGATGACCAGAGCCGTAAGGGTCCAGCGGCCCATCGCGCGGATCAGTCCGGTGGATTCCTGGTCTGCCATGTATCCCCGAAATTTCTTGCGAGCGCGTGCAGGGCGCGGGGTCGGTAGATCCGCCATTTTCGCCGACATTTTCCAGCAAGGCGCGGCGATTATGCCACAACGTGATTCGTCAATTTACCGATGCGCTCGACTTCGAGTTCCACGGTGTCGCCGGCTTTCAGGAAGCGGCCCATTTCGAGGCCGCAGCAGCAGCGGTTCGCGCCGGATTCGGGGACTGTGCCTGTGCCCGAGCCGAAAAATTCGCCGGGGTAGAGCGTCTCGTCCTGCGACACATAGGCGATCAGATCCTCGAACTTCCAGCCCATGCCTTTCGTGTGGCCGTAGGAAACTTCCCCGCCGTTGATTCGGGCCTTCATTTCGAGGTTGTAGGGATCGGGAATTTCGTCGGGCGTGACGAGCACGGGGCCGATCGCGTTGCCGCCGTCGAAGTCTTTTCCTTTTGCGGGGCCGAGCCGCCCGCCCATTTCGCGGCCTTGAATGTCGCGCGCGGAGAAATCGTTGAAGATGGTGTAGCCGCCGATGAATTCGGGCGCTTTTTCTTTGGGAATGTCGCGTCCCTGCTTGCACAGGAAAATCCCGAATTCCAGCTCCCAATCGAATTTGTGGGTGTAGCGCGGAATCGTCACGCGCGCGCCGTCGCCGACCACGTTCATGCGATTGCCCTTGTAGTAGACGGGCCGCTCGTACCAGGGCCTGGCTTTCTTGTAAGCGAGCGTCGCTTTACGCCCCAGCGTTTTCTCCACGAACCGATCGAGCGACGCCCGCCACGGCGGCATCTCGAAGCGGCGCGTGCAGTTGATCACGTGCTGTTCGAACACCATGAATTCGCGAATGGATTCGGGGCGGGGAACAGGAGACAGCATTTCAACGGCGGCGCAATCGAGGATGATTCCCTCGGGCCGCTGCGACAGGGCAAACTCAATCGCGCGCGCGGCCATGTCACGCGACTCGCTCCCGCCGCGCAGGAACGCCAGCATCGATTGGAAATGGGGTTGTACGGAGCCACTGCGAAGTTCTTCCGCGGCCTGAAGGCGAACGATGCGCGAATCCGCATCCGTGAGCGCGCCGATTTCCTCAACGCCCGCCTGCCGAAACGTCACCAGCCGCATAAGCCAACCCACGCGCGGTCGCCGCTCATTCGAAAAGCGAGGACACAAAGATTTCCGCATCGAACGGCACGAGGTCTTCGATGGACTCGCCCGTGCCAACGTACTGCACCGGCAAGCCGAGTTCGCGCGTGATCGCCACGACGATCCCGCCTTTGGCTGTGCCGTCGAGCTTGGTCAGGACGATGCCGGTGACTCCGGCGGTGGCGGTGAATTCGCGCGCCTGCGAGAGCCCGTTCTGGCCCGTCGTCGCGTCCATCACCAGCAACACCTCGTGCGGCGCGCCCGGGACGACTTTCGCCGCGGTGCGTTTCATTTTCTCGAGCTCGGCCATCAAATTCGACTTCGTGTGCAGGCGGCCGGCGGTATCCACGATCACGATGTCCGCATTTCGCGCGCGCGCCGAAGCCAGCGCGTCGTAAACGACCGCCGCCGGGTCGCCGCCCGATTTCGTTTTCACGATTTCCGAACTGGTGCGCGAAGCCCAAACCGCGAGCTGCTCGATGGCCGCGGCGCGAAACGTGTCGCCCGCGGCGAGCACCACGTTTTTGCCCGACTGGCGCAACCGGTTCGCCAGCTTGCCGATCGTCGTGGTTTTCCCCGTGCCGTTCACGCCGACAACGAAAATCACGTGGGGCCTCGGCTCGGGCGCGGCAGGCTGCTTTCCGTTTGCGGGGGGAATCGTGCGAAGAACGTACAGCAGCTGATTCTTCAGCTCCGCTTTCAACTCCGCGGCGTTGCTGAGCGCGTGCCGCTCCATTTTCTGCCGCACGGCTTCGAGAATCTGATGCGTCGTCCGAGGCCCAAGATCCGCGGCCAGCAGCGCATTTTCCAGCTTGGTGAGCACCGCGGCATCGATTTTCTTTTCGCCGGATACGAGATCCTCAACCTTGGCGACGAGCTGCGTGCGCGTCTTCGAGATCGACTGCTTCAGCCGGTCAAGCAGCGACCCGCCCTCGGCGGGCTTTTTCTTTTCGTCGTCTTTGCCAAAGATGGAAAACATAAGAAATTCGCGGGCTGTCCTACGAATTCCTCATTCTAGCAGAAGAGATCGGCGTAACGCGGAGGGCCGAAGGTTCTTCCGTGGCGCCGGCGTCTCGCCGGTGATCTTGATTTTGTTGATCTTGGCCCGCTGAGTAGGAACAAAAAAACCGCCGGCGAGACGCCGGCGCCACGGCGCCGCCCTTTCCTTTCTAATATTGGGGCCGTATACTCGCCAGCATTCATGCTGCTGGCGGCGGGCACAAAGATCGGGCCGTACGAGATTCGATCGCCCATTGGCGCGGGCGGGATGGGCGAAGTTTATCGCGCGTTCGACTCGCGGCTTGGGCGCGACGTCGCGCTGAAGGTCCTGCCAAAAACATTTGCCTGCGATGCGGACCGGCTGCACCGGTTTGAGCAAGAGGCCCGCGCGGTCGCGGCGCTGAATCATCCCAACATCCTCGCCGTGTTTGACGTCGGCCAGCAGGACGGCGCGCCGTTCCTCATTTCCGAGCTTCTCGATGGCGAAAGCCTGCGCTCATCCCTCGAGCGAGGCCCCCTCCCGCAGCGCAAAACGATCGAATACGGCGTGCAGATCGCGCAGGGCATGGCGGGGGCGCACGAAAAGGGCATCGTTCATCGCGACCTGAAACCCGAAAATATTTTCATCACCAAAGACGGCCGGATCAAAATCCTGGACTTCGGGCTCGCAAAGCTCGTGCAAGGCACGCCAGAGGATGCCGAGGGAGCCACCATCCCGGCCATGGGCACGGCGGCGGGCATGGTGCTCGGAACGCCGGGCTACATGGCTCCGGAACAGGTGCGTGGGCAGGCTTCCGATGCGCGCACGGATATTTTCGCGTTCGGCGCGATCCTTTACGAAATGCTCACCGGCCAAAGGGCTTTCCGGCGCGATACTCCGGCCGAAACGATGACCGCGGTGCTCCGGGAAGATCCCGCGGAAATGTCGGACTCGATCCATCCGGTTTCGCCTGCGCTCGACCGGATCGTGCGGCGATGTCTTGAAAAGAGCCCCGACCAGCGTTTCCAGTCGGCGAGGGATCTCTCCTTTGCCCTGGGCGCGCTTTCCGGAACAGACGCGAGCGGGTTTTCGCGAGCTACGGATGCGCCGCGAAAATTTTCGTGGCGCGTCTGGGTTCCGGCGGCGCTGGCGCTGGTTGTAGTTGCCGGGGCGGCGTGGTTCGTGGCGCGGATTCCAGGCACTCCATCCGCGCGCATGGAGTTTGCCATTCCAGTCCCAGGCGAAGTCAGCCACATGTCGATCTCCACCGACGGCCGGATGTTGGCGTTTGTATCGCCCGACGAGAATACAGGCGAGCCGATGCTTTTCGTGCAGCGAGTCGGCGCGCCCTCAGCCAAGGAGCTCCCGGGCACCGAAGGCGCAAGCTATCCGTTCTGGTCGCCGGATGACGCCTCGGTCGCATTTTTCGCCAACAGCAAACTGCAGCGCATCGCGGTCTCCGGCGGCTCGCCCCAAACATTGGCCCATGTGAACTACGCGCGCGGCGGAAGCTGGGGTTCGAAAAACGTAATTCTTTACACGCCGGACCCGGGAGGCCCGGTTTGGAGAATGAATGCCGATGGAAGCCAAGCGGTTCCGCTGACGGATCAACTGCCGGGAAAGGCGGACTCGGACCGGTGGCCGCTGTTCCTTCCCGACGGAGTGCATTTCCTGTTTCTCGAGGCGAACTTCAGCTCGCCCGAAAAGAACGCCGCGTCTGCTATCTACTTGGGTTCACTCGACGGCAAGGAAAAGACGCTGGTGGTGCGTGCGCGCTCCAATGCGGGATACGCGCCCGGCCATCTTTTTTACATGGACGACCAAGCGGCGTTGAGGGCACTGCCGTTCGACGCTAAGGCGGCGGCCGACGGCGATGCGCGAGTCATCGTGGACCGGGTTGGCTACCAACCGTCGGTCTATTGGGGAGCGTTCGCGGCGGCAGAGAACGGCACGGTCATTTACAGCAAGACCGCGGAAGCGGCGCAATCCGTGTTGACCTGGTACAGCAGAGCCGGAAAGGCGCTGAGCCGAGTTGGCGAGCCGGGCGTGCAAGCGAATCCCGCCCTCTCTCCCGACGGCAGCCGCGTGAGTGTGGACATCACCGATTTGAAAGCGAATAACCTCGACGTGTGGATCGAGGATTTGAACAGGAACACAAGCACACGCTTTACGTTCGATCCGGCGGAAGAGACGGATGGTGTATGGTCCCGCGATGGCAAGATCGTTGCCTACCGTTCGCTGGCGATCCAAGCGGGCGTGGACTACAAAGACGCGGATGGACTGAAACCGGAAAAGATTTTGTTCAAGCTCGGGGGCGCAATCAACGGAGTGGCGAATGCGCGAAGCGTGATCACCGATGACAGCTTCGACCTGATCCCCAACTCCTGGACGCCGGACGACAAGCAAGTACTTTGCGCCTTGCAAACGTCCACTAAAAATTCGCGATCGATCCTTGTGCTGGTTCCGGTCGGTGGCGGCACTCCCACGCAATTCCATCAGACCGATGCAAGCGAGACGAACGCGCAGATTTCCGGCGACGGAAAATGGGTAACCTACTCGTCGAACGAATCAGGCGAGTGGGAAATCTACGTCACCACGTTCCCCTCGGCGGCAGGGAAGTGGCAAGTGTCGCGCGGTGGCGGCACCGAGCCCCGCTGGCGAGCCGACGGCAAGGAACTCTTCTACTTGGGGCCGACGGGCATGCTCATGTCGGTCTCCGTCGACGCCACAGGAACATTTTCCTCCGGCGCGCCCGCTCCGCTGTTCCAGGTCCGCGGCCGCGCTCCGATCTCCTCCACGGACCTGTTCACCTATGACGTGACCAAAGACGGCCAGAAATTCCTGGTGAACGAGTACCTGAAGCCGGATCACGTCGCGCCGCTCACGATCGTGCAGCAGGTCTTTTCCGAGCCGCCGAAGTAGTGTTTCACGCAATCCTCGCTATGCGGGGAATGTTGCAGTAGAATCCCGCTGAACTTCCTGCCTGCGGCCCAAGTCAAAAGGAGGGATCATTATGCGTAGAACAAACCGCGTCCCATTTTTGCGGGCGTCCCTGGTCGGTTTTGCCGCCGTTTGGGCGGTGTCGGCTCTGGCGTTGATTGCATCCATTTCACGAACTGCGACCGCGGCGTCGCCGCAGGATCTTGTAAATGCCGCTTATGAAGCGATGGGCGGCGGCAAACTGAAGACGATCACCTTGAAAGCTCATCTGGAACAGTTCGATCCGGGCGAGTCGCTTTCTGTTTCCGATCCGACGAAGCCAACCCGTGGCGAGGCAGACCTCGTGCGGAGCCGCGATCTGGCCAAAGGACTGACGCGCAATGAATGGGTCAGCCCGAAGGTGGACGGCTCGAAGCGCACCTTCACGGAAATCGTTATGCCGGCGGGCGGATACGTGATCGGCGACGACGCGGTGGAGGGTCGCCTGCCAAAGCGTACGATCAAGGGCGGCGCGGAGCCCCTGCACACGATGTCAGGCCGCCGCCTCACGGCCACCCTTCGCGAAATCGAGCGGCCGGTGGTTGTGCTGGAGATGAAACAGCATTCGGACCGCGTGTCTGCAATCGCGGACCAGACGGTTGCCGGAAAGACTTACCCGTCCGTGCGCTACCGTGGTGGCGACTATGGAACTTTCATCGTAATGTTCGATCCCGAGACGAAACTTCCGGCGCGCATACGCACCCTCGACTGGGATGAGCTCGAGGGCGACTCGGTTTACGACGCGGAATATTCGGATTGGCGCGACGTGGGCGGCGCGAAGGTTGCGTTCCACGCGCTGTACACACTGAATGGCATGAAAATCATCGATGCGAAAATCTTGAGTGCGGAGGCGAATCCGAACCTTTCGGCCGATGCGTTCACTCCGCCGCAAGCCCTGGTCGCCAGCGCGGTAAAGCCGGCGGACCCGAACGCCACACCATTCCAGTGGATCATCCGGCGGCAGTTTGTCGGGTTCTATTTCGATTCCGACGCGATGTACACGGACGACGGAGACGCTTTGAAGATCTTCGACGTCGGGCCGAACATCAGCCAGGTGCGGGGCGGCACGCACAACAACATCTTCATCGCCACGGACAAGTACCTGATCGCGGTCGAAGCGCCGAACGACGACGGCCAGTCCCAGCAGGCAATCTCCATGGCGAAGAAACGCTACCCCGGGAAACCGGTGCGCTACTTGATTCTCACGCACCATCACGTCGATCACGTCGGCGGTATGCGAACGTTCGCAGCCGAAGGCGCCACGATCGTGGTCGGAAAAGGCGACGGCGAGTACTTGCGGCGCGCGCTGGCCCGGCCCGAAACGCTGAACCCCGATGCGCGGAAAAAGATATTCGCGGCGGAGGTAATCGAAGTCGACGGCAAGTGGAGCGTGAGCGACGGCGGCCGCGAGGTTGATGCATTTGTGCTCGACAATCCGCACGCGTCTCCCTATCTGCTTCCGTACATCCCCGACGCCAAGGTAGGCGTTGTGACCGATCTCTACGTTCCGGGCGCTCCTGTGATTCCGAATCCCATGGTGCTCGCGCTCGTGAAGGGCATCGACAAGTGGGGACTCAAACCGGAAACCATCGTTGGCGGGCACGGCTCGGTGGGACCATATTCCGACGTGATCCAAGCGGTTCAAAAAACATCGGCCAGCGTGAGGTAGGACAAAACCTGGGACGACGGCAGCGGGTTCGCGCCGGAGCGTTGGCGTGCGCGGACGCGATGCGTTTGTTGTATGATGCGGCTAATCGAAGGATAGACGAAATGACTGGGCGTGTTTCCAATTTCAGTTTATGGGGTGAAGGATGAAATCAATGCTATTCAAGGCGTCGCTCGCTGCTTTGGTTGTACTTGTTTTTTCCGGCGTTGGTGCGCAGGCGCAGATGGCTTCCGGCCACGATGCGGACACGGCGGCCATCAAGCAGTTCGTGGCGGGTTTTGCGGATACCTGGAACAACCATGACGCGCGCGGCGTGGCCGCGCACTACGTGGAGGACGGCGACTTCACGAGTATCAAGGGCGAGCCCAGCCACGGCCGAAAGGAACTCGAGGATCATTATACGACGATCTTCAGCACGTTCCTCAAGAACGCACACACGACCGACACGGTGAAGACCATCCGGTTTCTCGGGCCGGACCTCGCTTCCGTCGATCTCGATTGGCTGGTGAATGAACCGAGCGCTCCGGGCGGCGTGCTTCGCAAGGGCCTGCTCACCTGGGTTCTCACCAAACGCAACGGCCAGTGGATGATCCTGGTGTATCACGAATTCTCGTTCTAGATTTTTGTAGGACAGGCTGAAAGCCTGTCCTACTGGCGAGTCGACCCGCGAGAAACTTGGAGGATCTGATGATTTCAAATCGAATGAAGACCGCGCTGGCAATTTTTCTCTTCCTTGCATTCGCTTCTGTGGGCGCATGGGCGCAGATGGGCTCCAGCATGGATGCGGATTCCGCCGCCATCAAGCAATCCGTCGCCGCGTGGAGTGCCGCCTGGAACAGCCATGACGCGCACGCCACGGCCATGAAATACACGGAAGACGGCGACTTCACCAACACGACGGGAATTCCCAGCCACGGCTGGAAGGCGCTCGAAGACCACTACAACGAGATCTTCACCACGTTCCTCAAGGACGCGCACCGCACCGACAGCGTGAGAAGCATCCGCTTTCTCAATGCGGATACCGCGTCGGTGGACATCGATTGGCAAATGACGGGCGCGAAGACGCGGGACGGCAAGGACGTGCCGATTCGCAAGGGGCTCCTCACGTGGATCGTCACCAAGCACAACGGCGAGTGGATGATCGCCATCTACCACGAAACGGCGTTTTGAGGAGTTGTAGCGCCAACCTTTGTTGTTAGGTTGGCATCCCGCGCAAGCACTACCAGGTGCCCGCCTGAAGGCGGGCGCTACACGGGCTTGCTGTAGCACAGCCAAATCCTACACTTCAACTAGGGTGGCGCTGAGGCGGAGCTTGCCGGCGCGGACGGCGCGATCGAGAGCGTCCACAACGGCGGCGTCGAATTTCGTGTCGGCCAGCTTGATGATGCTGTTCATGGCGAATTCCAGGTCCATGGCGGATTGGTAGGGGCGATTCGTGGTCATGGCGTCGAGCGTATCGGCCACCGCGATGATGCGGGCCATTAACGGAATTTCGTCCCCCTGCAGGCCGTGCGGGTAGCCGCCGCCATTGACGTGCTCGTGGTGCAGTTCGATGCCCGGCAGCATTTCCTTCAGTTGCGCGACGGGCCGCATGATGTTCGCGCCTTTCAAGGGATGCTGCTTCATCAAATCAAATTCTTCGGTCGTGAGCTTGCCCGGCTTCTTCAGCACGCGGTCGTCGACGCCGATTTTTCCCACGTCATGCAACAGCGCGGAGATGCGGATTTTTTCGAGCTCGGTCGAGCCCAATCCGAGATGCTGCGCGATGATGATCGAATACTTCGCCACGCGCCCCGAATGGCCGCGCGTATACGGGTCCTTTTCGTCGATCGCGGCGGCGAGCATGCGAATGGAGCCGAGAAACAATTCATGATTCTGATCGGCGGCGGCCTTCAGCCGGTCGATGAATTCCTCGATGTCGCCGGCCATGTGGTTGAAGGTTTCGGCCAGCTCGCTGATTTCCGCGGCGCCCTTCACGGGAGTGCGCTGATGAAATTCACCGCGGCTGATCGCCAGCGTCGAGACGGCGAGGGCGCGGATCGGCGTACTGATGCCCACAGCAAAGAAATATCCGAGCACGAGCGCCGTAAACGCGACGATCACCACGAACTTGAGCGCCTGCGCGTTCAGCTCGGTGACCCCGGCATCCTCTCGCGCTTTATCCAGCCCGCGCTGCGCAACCACGGCCCAGCTGAGGTCCGGGATCGTGCTGTAGGTGCCGACCATTTCGGTTTTGTTTCCGTTGTCGCCGGACTCAAATCGGCGCAGCGTTTCGGTCGTGCGCAGGTCCTTTGGCAAGGACGCGACTTGCGCCACCACCGGCGAATATGATTTTGCGTCCGAGCCCGGCACAAACTGGCGCGTGTCGGGATGGGCCACGATCTGGCCGCTGTGGTCCACCACAAAAACCACGCGCCCGCGCACGCTGGTTTCCTGTAGGCGCTTCAAAATTCCGTCCAGCGACACGACTGCGGCCAGCATGCCTGAGAATTGATCGTTGACTTCGAGCGGCACGGCCATCACGAACGCCGGACGATTTTCCGGGCCGATGGCCAGCGGATCGCTGCGGAACACGAGCGATTGCAGTGTGGTCGTAAACGCGCGCTGCAGCGCCTTGCTCACAAACGGATCTGAATTTGCCTGGAAATTTCCCGCGCCGCTGCCTTTGGCCTCTTTGCCTACGGCCGTCAGATACAAAATGTTCGGGTTGCTGGCGACGAAGTTCTCGAGGACTCGCGAGACTTGCGCGGCGTTCTGCGTGGAATCGACCTTATCGATCAGGCCGGTGAGGGCGAGGATTTGCCGTTCGCTGATGAGCTGCTGGTAAAGATTGGCGTCAAACTGCTGGATTTCTTCGGCGAGCGAGCGAGTGACTTCCGTCTGCTGGACGCTCTCGGTGTCCGTCAGCTTGCCCTGGCTAAGTTGCAGAACCTGCCGGTGATACAGCGCCAGCGGCAACACGCTGACGAGCAGCATGGCCCCCAGCACCAGCCACAAGATTCTGGGCCGCTGAAAGAATACCGATTTGACGCCTGAGAGGCTCAAGGTCGACTGGGTCCAATCTATTTCAATTTTACGATTTAGGAGGATAGGGCAGAAGGACGGAATCCCGCGTTGGTGCGCATCCGCTAATGGGCGCGTGCGGAATGCGAAGCTATTCCTGCTTCAGAGGGCGCTCCATCAGCTCGCGAATGGCGTCCTGCGTCACGCGCCCCGCGCTCAGCACGGCGTGAACCTGTTCCGTAATGGGCATTTCGATTTGTACGCGGCGGGCGAGTTCCAGCGCGGCGGCGGCGCTTCCGACACCTTCCGCGACTCTGCGCGTGGAACCGAGAATTTCCCGCAGATCGCGCCCTCTGCCAAGCTCAATGCCCACCGAACGGTTGCGGCTCAGCTCGCCTGTGGCCGTGAGGATCAAGTCGCCGGCTCCGGCAAGGCCGGAGAGTGTTTCCCGCCGGCCGCCAAGCGCCACCGCGAGACGGGTCATTTCGGCAAGGCCGCGCGTCACGAGTGCGGCGACCGCGTTTGTGCCTAGTCCGAGGCCCGTGCAGATTCCCGCGGCCAGGGCGATCACGTTTTTCACCGCGCCGGCGATTTCCGCGCCGACCACGTCGTCGTTCGTGTAAAGACGGAAGCGCGGTCCGGAGAATTCCCCCTGAATGTCGGAAGCGAGGTTCAAATCGGTAGAGGCGAGAACCACGGCCGTCGGCTGGCCGGCGGCGACTTCGAGAGCAAAACTCGGGCCGGTCAGCACGGCGATGCGCGAAGGCGAAGGCAGGCCCATTTCTTCGGCAATCAGTTCGCTGATGCGCGCGTGCGTGTCGGGTTCCAGGCCCTTGGTGGCGCTGACGAAAACGGCCGTCGGCGAGGCAATGTTACGCATCGCGCGATAGATGGTTCTCGCGTGAGCCGAGGGCATCACGCCAAGAATGATCTCCGCGCCGGCCAGAGCCTTCTCGATGCTGGCCGTCACTTCGACTTCGGCCGGCAGCTGAAATCCGGGGAGATAGATTTCATTCGTTCGGCGCGCGCAAAGCGTCTCGACGACATCGGCGCTGTGCGCCCAGAGCGCCAGCCGGTGCGCGCGCGAGGATCGCGCCAGCGCAATCGCCAGCGCCGTTCCCCAGCTTCCCCCGCCGATGATGGCGATTTTCTTCATTTTTCTTTGCGGCCGAATGCAAGGCGCGGCTCCGTGCCGGCCATGAGCCGCTCGATATTGTAGCGGTGCTTGACGATCACCAGCACTGCCGCCAGAAGCGTGCAGAAGGAAACCGCCGCGGGCGGCGCGTGCCCCGGCGCGTAGAGTAGATAGATCAGGAGCGGCAACGCGGCCGCCGCCGAAATCGACGCCAGCGATACGTATTGCCAGAAAGAGGCAACCAGAAGAAAAAGCACAACGGCCGCCGCGGCTGCCGGCCAGCAAATCGCGAGAAATACGCCCAGCGCCGTAGCCACTCCCTTGCCTCCTCCGAAACGAAGCCAGACCGGGAAAACGTGCCCCAGAATCGCCGCAAGGCCCGCGTACATCATGATGCGGATGTTCCCGCCGGAAAAACGCCCCGAAAGCCACACGGCGAAAAAACCTTTCGCGGCGTCGAGAACAAGCGTAGCCACGCCCACCGCCCAGCCGGACGCACGGGCCACGTTCGTCGCGCCGATGTTTCCGCTGCCCTGAAAGCGAATGTCGCCGCCGCCCATCGCGCGCACGAGCAGGTACCCGAACGGAATTGAGCCGAGAAAATATCCCACGGCGATCAATCCCCACGCGTGCGAGTAGCCTGTCGCGGCTGCCGGATTCACTCTTTTTCACTCCCGCGCAATGGAAAAGTGGCCAGCCGAGTATATTCCGCCCCGCCCCGTTTCAGAACGCTTTGGTACAGATGAAACTCGTTTGCCGTGACGCCGCCGAATTCGATGGACCCGAATTTTTCAATGGCGCACTGAAGAATATCCTGCGATCGCGGAGGATCGAAGCGCGCGAGTGTGAGGTGAGGAGTGAACGCCCGGTCTTCGCGGGCGATGCCGAGCGGATCAAGGCAGGATTCGACCGCCGCAGCAAGGTTCGCCAGGTCATCCCCGGCTTCCGCTCCGGCCCAGAACACGCGCGGCCGCTTCGCGTTCGGAAAGAATCCGAGTCCGCGAAATCGGATGGCGATTGGAGATCGCGGCGCAATCGACGCCAGCGCCGATCGGATCTCGGGAGCTCGGGCATCCGGAGTTTCGCCGATGAATTTCAGCGTGACGTGCAAGCCTTCGATCCGTACCCAGCGCGCCTCCGGGCAAGTAGGGCGCAGCTTGGCAACGATCGCCGAAATGGCGGCGCGCACGCCCTCCGGAATATCCATCGCCACGAAGAGGCGCATCGCGTCAAGCCTTTGCGTTGTTTTTTGGTTGCGCGGCGTAGAGGAAATAGCGTCGCACGAGATCGAGGGCCGTCTGCGAGGCTTGCCAGCGAATGCGATCCCGCTCGCCCGGAAACAAGATGCCGCGCTCCTTGCTTCCGGACGCATCCGCGATCGCCACGTGTACCGTGCCAACAGGCTTCTCCGGAGTGCCTCCGGTAGGGCCGGCCACGCCGGTAACTCCAACGCCCAGCGTCGCGCCGGTACGGCGGCGAATTCCGTCCGCGAGCGCGACGGCGACTTCGGAGCTGACGGCGCCGCGCGACTCGATGATCTCCCCGGGCACGTCCACCCAGGCGGATTTCAACGAATTGCTGTAGGAAACGACGCCACCGAGAAAGTAGTTCGAGCTGCCCGAAATGCGTGTGAGACGCTCGGCGAGCAGGCCACCGGTGCAGCTTTCGGCCGTGGCGATGGTGGCATGGCGCATGGTGAGCTCGCGCGCCACGACCTCCTCCATCGATTCGCCGTTCACGGTAAACACCGCTTCACCGAGCGCGAGAACGATGCTTTCCTGAATTCCCTGCAGCTGCTTCTCGGCCGCGGCGGGATCCTTCGTCCACGCGCGCAGGTGAATCTGAATCTCGCCGGGCGCGGCCAGGATCGTCGTCTGCACGTCCTCGTGGCGCGTGTAAATCGGCGCGATGCGCTGGTCGACGTCGGACTCGCCCATGCCAGCGACGCGCATCTCGCGCGCGATCAGGCGCACCCCGGTCGAGAGGCGAGCGATGCGCGGTTCCACCTGCAACGTGAACATCGCTTTCAGTTCGTGGGGCGGTCCGGGTAGCAGAACGACGACGCGACCGCCTTCCTCGAGCCACAAACCCGGCGCGGTGCCGCGATCGTTTTCCAGCACCGTCGCGCCCGCCGGCACCATGGCCTGGCGCAGATTCACTTCGGACATCTTGCGTCCGAGCTTGTGGAAACGCGCCTCGATCATCGCGATCACCGCGGGATCGCGATTGAGTTTCCGGCCGAAAAGATCGGCCACGGCATTGCGCGTGCGATCGTCCTCGGTGGGGCCGAGCCCGCCGCTGGCGATGATCAGTTCCACGCGCTTGGCCGCTTCCTCAAATGCATTCCGCAGCAGCGCGAACTCGTCGCCCACCACAGTCTTGCGCGTCACTTCGATCCCGAGCTTGTTGAGCTGCGCGGTGATGAAAAGGGAATTGGTATCCACCCGGTCCGGCGTCAGCAGTTCCGATCCGACTGCGATGATTTCTGCTTTCATCGGGGGTCAGCGGGGCAGCGGGAGGCCTTCCACATCCCAATCGACGGTGAAGAGCGCGCTGCTCGTGGCGAGGATGGCGCGCTGGCCGGGCAGAAGCGCGAGGCCCACGAGGCCGCTGCCGCCCAGGACCAGCTCCGCGCGTCCATCTGGAGCGATTCGCACCACGCCACGGCGGCCCTGATAAGACGCTGCAACGTAGAGATTGCCCTTGCGGTCAAACGCGATGCCCTGCGGACGTCCAAGCCCGCGAAAGAACGCGCTCACCTCGCCCTTTTGGTTGATGCGATAGACGCGGTCGAAACTCGAAGTGGTCGGTCCGGTGACGAAAAGTTCGCCCGTAGGACTGAAGGCAAGATGGTACGCCGCGACGGACGGCTCGATGGTGGCGAAAACAAAAATCTGCCGCTCCGGGCTGATCTTGAAAATTGTGCCGCTGCGGTCGCCCACGAAAAGATTGCCGATTGTGTCGAAGGCAATTCCGGTAGCAACGCCCATGCCTTCCACCCAGAGCTGCGCGCGGCCATCCGGCGCGACGCGATGAATCGTGCCGTCGTTGCGGCACGAGACGTAGAGATAGCCCTCGCGATCGAGCGCGAGCCCGGTGGGATTCATCAGTTCGGTGACGAATGGCTTCACCGCGTAGTTGGGCGTGATTTTGTACAGCGAGACGGCGACTTTTTGCCCGCGATGGCCGCTGTAAGTAACGTAGATGTTGCCTTCGACGTCGACAACGGGGTTGCCGACAGGATGAAGATTATCGGCGATCTGCAATCCCAGATGAAACGCGAACGGCTGGCTGGACGCGCGCGAAGTCTCGACGCTTACGATGCCGGCGCCCGCGCCCTCGGGCACGCGTGCGATCAGATAATTCTGCGTGGAAATCAGCAGGCTCGCTTCCGTTTCGCCGAAACGCACGTGCGGCCGCGTATTGGGGCGGGGAACGAAGCCCGCGCCGTAAATCGTCACATCGCCGCCTGGAATGCCGGCGCCCGGTTGAATGCGGTCAATGCGCGGAATGCCGTTGGTTTCCAAGGTTCAATCTCAAATCCCGGAGCTCAAATCTGAAATCTCAAATTTGAAATTTCAAATCCAATTTGGAATTTCAAATCTCAAATTTCAGATCGGTTGCCGCTGCAGGAGCCACGGTCGCGCGGCAGCCGATAGGCTAAAGCCCGATCGCGCGGGCGATCCAAAGGCAGAGCGCAGCGTAAATGCCCGCCACCCAGTCATCCGCCATGATTCCCAAGCCGCCGGGAAGGGATTCGGCTTGCCGCGCAGGAAACGGCTTCCAAATATCGAAGACACGAAAAAGTATAAAGCCCAGCAACAAATATTTCCAGTTGGGCACTGCCCCACCAATCCCGAGGTACGAGATGAGCTGGCCCGAGACCTCATCGATGACGACAATTTGAGGATCTTTGTTGCCGAGGTACTTCGCGACGCGAGAAGCGACCACAACTCCCACGAAGGAAACCAATAGGATCAAGAGCGTCAGCACTCCCCCTTGGGAGACTACAAGGTAATGATCTTCCACATAGAGATCAAGCGAGTGATACGGCACCAGGGCCGACCACCAGGCTACCGTCATCGCGACCGACAAAAGGGAGCCGAACGTTCCGGGTGCTTTGGGGAGATAGCCGAGGCCGAACGCGGTGGCGATGGCGAGTGAAACGCGGGGCTTGCGCTTCCCGTTACTCGTCGTCGGTGTCGTCGGATTCGGGGAGGGCTCGCTCATTCGCTTCGGTCTCTTCCGGTTCCGATTCGTCCATCATGGGCGCGGCGACTTTGTATTTTTCGGTGGCCCAGTTCCCCAGGTCGCGTTCGCGGCAGCGCGCGCTGCAGAACGGAAATTCCGCGGTCGTTTCGGAATCGACCGGCTGCTTGCAAATCGGACATTTCAGTTTCATGGTCAGAAGTAGGACAGGCTTATAGCCTGTCGGTTTAGAGCCTATTGTGGCGGGATCACCCCGACAGGCTACAAGCCTGTCCTACAAAATCCTCAACGCCGCACCCGTGGCCACGCGCTGCACCGGCGCGGTTACCGCCGCTTGCACCGCGCGCGGCGGCGCAACATCCAAAATTTCCAACACGCGGCCGACGAGATCGTACTCGTGCGTCTCGCTGATTTCCGCCGTGACAACATCGCCGGTGCGGGCGGCGATCGATGATCCCTCCACCTCGATGTCGTTCAAGTACAGCTTGCCGTCGATTTCGGGGGCCATGCCTTCGAGGCGCGCTTCCCAGACAAGCGGCGTGTCCTTCGATGGCCCTTCGACGAGGGCTGTCACGCGCCGGCCGCGAAAGCGCCGCAGCTTGCGCGCCGAAATTTTCTGCTGCAAGGCCATCAGCCGGTCCTGCCGATCCTTGATCGTCTCTTCGTCCACTTTGCCGTCCAGCGCGAAGCTCGCCGCGTTGTCCACGTCCGAATAGCCGAAGACACCCATCCAGTCAAATTCCGCGGCCTTCACAAAATCGCACAGCTCGCGAAAATCCGCTTCGGTTTCGCTCGGAAAGCCGACGATGAACGAAGTCCGCAGCGCCACTCCGGGAATCGCGGCGCGAATGCGGCCGAGCATCTGCAGAAACGCGTCGCCGCTCGATCCGCGCTTCATGCGCGCGAGGACATTGCGGCTGGCGTGCTGCAGCGGCATGTCCATGTATTTCGCAATGCGCGGGTGCGCGCCGATCGTATCGAGCAGGCGCTGCGTTACCCGGTTCGGATAGCAGTAGAGCGAACGCACCCACTGCAAGCCTTCGACGCCGGCAAGACGCTCGAGCAGCAGCGCCAGCCCGTCACGCAAGCCGAGGTCCTCGCCGTAGGAAGTCGTGTCCTGCCCGATGAGCGTGACCTCGCGCACTCCCGCGGCGGCGAGATTCTCCGCTTCGCGTACGACGGATTCAAACCGCCGGCTGCGAAATTTCCCACGCAGTTGCGGAATGATACAGAACGAGCAGGGATGATCGCAGCCCTCCGCGATTTTGATGTAGGCGGCGTGCTTGGGCGTCGAAAGGATTCGCGGAGTGAGGTCGTGATAAAGATACGAGGGCAGCGCGGCGTCCGCGCGCAACTCGCCTTCGACCGCGGCTAAAATATTTTCGATTTCTCCGGTCCCTACCACCGCATCGACCTCGGGAATCTGGTCGCGAATCTGGTCGCGATACCGCTCCACGAGGCACCCGGCCACGATCAGTTTTTTTGCCATGCCGGTCTTCTTGTGCTCGGCCATCTCCAGGATCGCGTCGATGGATTCCTTCTGCGCCGGGGCGATAAAGCTGCACGTGTTCACGACGAGGACGTCGGCTTCCTCGGCATGCGGCGTGAACTCGTACCCGTGGCGCGCGAGGACGCCCATCATCACCTCGCTGTCGACAAGGTTCTTCGGGCATCCCAGGCTGATGAATCCGGCTTTAGGCATAAAAAAGCGTCTCGCGGACGCGGGACGGTCTGTTTATTCTAGCACGTGCCAACGTCAGAAGTGCGGCGCGCGGCGGTAAGCGTGTGAGCGGGGTCCTGATCGGCACTTCTCTGTGGTCCTCTGTGCCCTCTGTGGCGAACGGTCTTCGTGATGTGGGAGCGCAAACCTTTCACCACAGAGGACACAGAGGGCCACAGAGAAAACCAAGAGAAGGACTCTGCCTTCGCCTGGGTTACCAGAGCTTCGATTCTACTTTTTTTTCGAGCGCAGGAATTGGCTCAGGGAGGCGATCAGGGACGTGGCGCGCTGCGGGTCCGCAGGCTTTCCGCCGTAGCGCGCTGCTTGATAGATGGAAGTCAGTTCAAAAACGGGGGCCGATAGATTTCCGTCGGGAAGCGACGTCGCGAATTCCATGGGCGTCTGGCCCGGCGTCTTGCGAATTCCAAATCGCCCGAGGACGTGCAACATTTCCAGGTACTGCAGCGTCGCCAGGTGCGGAGTCATTTCCCGCGCCGGCAAGATGCGCGTTCGCCACAGCACCCCAAGCCTGCGGCGAACCTCAGGCCGCAAAATGATCACCCCCAGGACGAACGCGCCGAAGCACACAAAAAACACCGTGCGCCACACGGGGCTGCGCGAAATCAGGTCCTGCCAGAATCTCAGCTTCTCGGTCGCATGCCGGCGCGCATCGGTGAAATCGATCCGCACCCGCTCGACCCAGTCGCGCGAAAACCGGCCCAGGTTTTGCGCCACGGTAATCTGGTGGATGAAGTCGTAGTTGACGACCCACTCGCTCCACACCAACTGGAACCAGTCCCAGTATCGCGCCAGCCGGGACATCAGCCCTTGCGCGTGCTCGTCGCTCGACGGCGGCGTCGGGTCGAACGTCAGCCAGCCGAAGCCCGGAAAGTACGCCTCGACCCAGCTATGAGCGTCGCTCGCGCGCACCACCAGGTCGCCCGCGACGTCGTTATATTCTCCGGTCTGGAAGCCATTGACGTAGCGCGACGGGATTCCCATCGTGCGCAGCATGACGGCCATCGCGGTGGCAAAATATTCGCAATGTCCCGCCCGTTTCTGAAACAAGAAGTAAGCCAGCGGGTCGGTGTGCGGCTGGGCGGTAAGGTCCAGCGTATAGCCGTAGTGCGAGCGGAGATAGTCCTCGATCGCCTTCGCCTTGTCGTAGGGGTTGTCGACACGCTGCGTGATTTGAAGAGCCAGCTCGGAAATACGCGGATCGATCGCGGGAAGCTCGAGATACGTCTTTCGAATGTCCTCCGGGTAATTCGTTCCCGCCCCTTGAACAGCCGCCCGCGGCGGCGTGGGTATGACCGACCTTGCCTCGTACTGCATGCGGACATAGGAGTGATACGGATTGGAGATCGAGCCTGTGAAGTCCTCGAGCAGGTAGGAATGCCGCTGGCCGAACGCCGTTCTGCCCTCATCCTCATTGAACCGGCCGCGCACGCCTTGTGGCGCATTGGCAAAGAACAGTGCGCTGCTGCCGATAGGTTCGAGCAGCACCGTATAGTGAATCGGGGTCCCGTATTTCGAAGCGCCGCCTTCCTCAGGGGGCAGCTGGAACCAGCCGCCGTCCGCGGGAGGCGAAATCGTCGTCGGCTCGTGCGGCTCGTTGTACCAGCGCTTGCCGTCGAATCGCGTCAGCGCCACGCCGCGCCAGTGCGCGCCCTGGGCCGCCTCCAGGCCGCCGTCAACCGTAACGCGCATCACGACCATGCTGTTCTTCTTGATCTCGCCGATCTCGCCCAGTTCCACGTCGTCGCTGAACCCGGAGATCATCGTCGGCTGCATGGTCAGGCCGGACATGTAGCCGCCGCTGACGCGCGGCAGGACCAGGAAAATCACCGCCCCGACCACGAGCGACCCCGCCGCGATTCCAATGGACGCGATCCCCAGGGCATTGTGCAATTGGCTCGCGGCGGTCGTGCCGGATTCGATCGGGCGCGTGATCGCGCCCTGCGCGCTACGCCACATTTCCAGGGCCACGAACGTCGAGATCGCCAGCCCCAAAAATACGAAGAAAAAGGCGAGAAACACGGTGTCCACGGTGAGGATGGCGGCCGCGAGCATCGACGAGAACCCCATCAACGTCAGGAACAGGTAATCCCGGGTCTTCGTCGCGCTGTACAGCCGCACAATGGTCGCGAAGAGCATCAGGTGGACCGTGGCCAGCAGGGCCGCGTACAGGCCCGGATTCTGTGCGCCCGCCGCCAGCATGCGCGAAACCATCCACAAGTCGAACGGGAAGAATATGAAATAGGCGACGGTCAGCCAGCTCGCCGTGCGGTTGGAGATTTCCGGGCCTTTTCCGTGCCACCAGCGGTAGCCCTTGAAGAGCATGGCGGCCGGCATCACGAACATGGTGACGAGGTCGAGCTTCCCGGTCGAGACCAGCGTCAAAACGCCCGTGAGCAGCAGAAAATAAAGGGAGATCTCGAAATGGCGGCGGATCGCGGAGAGATGCGCCGGCAGTGTTTCGTCGGGGATTTGGCCGGCGGGGTTCATGGCGCCTAGCGTTAAGTTTAGCATTTTCGAACGACCCACGGCGGCGCAGGGGGCGTACTCGGCAATGGCGACGTGGCGCCGGCGTCTCGCCGGCGGTTTGTCGCGGTCCCCGGGCAAGCCAAAAACCGCCGGCGGGACGCCGGCGCCACCTAGGAGTGCTGGCGCTCTTCGTTCTGTTGAATCCTTGCCGTGTCGGCGACCTTGCGCGTCGCGTTCGAGATGGGAAGGCTCCGAATCCTGGCAAGGGGGATCGTCCGCGCTCCCTGAACGCGTGGCAACCTGGCGACCCGGATGAGATATGGTTCGAGCCGGATCTTGCGGAACGTCACCGTGTGCCGTGCGGCCGCGAGCGCGGTGAGATTTCCGTTTACCTCGACGTCAAATTTCTCGCGTAAATACTGCGCAAGAGCGGCCTTCTCATTCGAACGCGCCGTTTCGATGGCGGGGAATTGCCACATGCGTGAAAACAGAGCCCCATCGCCGCCGGGCTGACGCACGAGCAGGGTGCGCCCGCGGGCATCTAGAAAGACCGCGGCAGCGAGAGTCACGTCGACCGTGTCGCGCTTATTGCGCGGCTGCAGCACTGTCTCCTCGATGCCCAGCTTGCGGGCGCGGCACCAGCGCTCGAGGGGGCACTCTTCGCAGCGCGGAGATTTGGGAGTGCACACGGTCGCGCCCAGTTCCATCATTGCCTGGTTCCAGTTGCCCGGGCTTTTCGTCGCGAGCAAATCCTGCGCGGCGGTTTCGAGCTTCCGCCACATGCCGGGCGCACGCAAATCGCCGCGCTGCGCGCCCAGGCGCGCCAGCACGCGCGCCACATTTCCGTCCAGCACTGCGTGCGGCGCGCCGTAAGCAATGCTCAAGACAGCCGCGGTCGTATAGCGCCCGATCCCCGGAAGCGCCAAAGCCGATTCGTACTCACGTGGGAATTCGCCCCCGTGGCGCAGGACGATTTCCTTCGCCGCGCGCTGCAAATTTCTCGCCCGGCTGTAGTAGCCGAGGCCTGCCCAATTTGCCAGCACGCGATCCTCGCTCGCGCGGGCAAGAGCCTGCACATGCGGAAACGCCTCGAGGAATCGTTCGTAGTAGGGGATCACGGCCGCGACGCGCGTCTGCTGCAGCATGATCTCCGACAGCCAGATACGGTAGGGGTCACTCGTCCGGCGCCACGGCAGGTCGCGCTTGCGCGCCGCGAACCAGGCCAGCAACCGCCGCCTGAATTTCGGGATTTCGCTCGCGGTAATCCTGAGCAGGTTCATGCGCGCGATTCTCGCACATCGCCGAATCGAAGCGAACGTAGCACTCAGAAAACAGATCTTTGTAGGGCACGGCTTCAGCCATGCCATAAGTCAAGTGTACCCAGACCGGTTTTAGCCGTTGGCGGTTCGGGATCGGCGTTCTCCCAAAGACTCTGATGACTTGAGAACTTTACAGCGACTGGACAAAGATGAAATACCCGGTGTTCCAGATATGCGAAGGAATCGTTCCGCGGGGATGGCAGGTCAGAACAATCTTGAAAATGTCCGGCGACTCGCCGAGCGAATCGAGAAAGCTTTTTCCGGGCTGCTGCTTCAGCGGCGTCACGCTCGCGAGATAACGCAGGATGTCATAGATGATGTCGCCGGCGGTCATGCGCGGCGTAGCAAATCCCGCCGACCTAAACTCCATGACCGAGCTGATTTCATAAAAGTGCCAGGCCAGGCCGGCGCAGAGAGTGACGGCGCGCTCGAATTGCTCGGCGGCCTTGGCGTCGGTCGGTTCGGCGCTGACGAAGGGATCAAAGACGAGCATCACGCGGCGCTCGTCCTCCCGCGCATATTCCTTCACCTGGAGCGCCCCGGTCCGCGCCGAGGCTTTCCAGTCAACGTGGCGCGCGCTGTCATTGAATTGGTAATCGCGAATCGCGTAAAGGTCGTTGCCGCGTCCGCGCTGGAAGCTCTCGAGTTCGCCGCTCACCAGCGGAAGAATCTCGTAAAATTCTTCCGTTGGCTGAATCTGCGGGTACACGACGACTTCGATGCCGGATTTCAGGCGGCGCGTCTTTTGCAGGAAGCCGAACGGAAACTTGGTCCGCAATCCGAGCACATCTTGCCGGTAGACGCCGCGACGCGGAAAAGTCAGCTCCACGTTCTGGCGTGCGGCCTGCCCGTGGGGAATGTAGGGAAAATAGACAGCGCGATCCAGAACCGGGGGCGACGGCGGCGTGCGCGGATTTTTCTTGTCCGCCTCGGCCACATCGCCGACCAGCGACATCGAAAACGACGGCGTCAGCTGCTTTTGATTGTGAAGCTCGGCGATGGCCAGGATCGTTCGCCGCGCGAAAACGTGTTCGGGCAACTCCAGCGTCACCTCAACGTCACCCAGCACGATCCGCGAGAGCATCCCCGAGATCAGCATCCCGGCCAGCAGGCAAGCCAGAACCATAAACAGCAAATTGTTCCCGGTATTGAGAGCCGCAAGCGCGACGACCAAAATACCGCCGATATACACCACGCCTTCACGCGTCACCTTGTAATCGATCTGATACGAGAGCCAGCTGAGCGGCGTGCGCCGCGCCAGCGCCGGTACGATGGTGAGCGCCACCCACCCGGCCAGCACGAGCGCCGTCAGCGCTGCCACGCCGGCAATGAATAGATGGCCCTCCTCGGCAGCCGCGCCCGAATACAGCGCTAGAAACAGCGCCGCCGCGAGGGCGCCCATCGCGATCGCAAAGCTCCGCCAACTGGGGCGGTCCAGCGTCTGCCGTAGGCCACCCCACTGGAACGCGCGCGCAACTCCCACCGCTTTTCGAACCAGCGGCGGGCCGACGCGACGCTCGACAAATTCGGGATTCATTTTCGGGCTCGTCAGAGGGGGACGGGCGTGGCTTCGATGATCTCGCGAAGAACCATCTCCGCCTGTGTCGATTTCTTCTGCGTGGCGGCGTACCGCGTGTTCACCACCACGCGGTGGGCGAAAACCGGCATCACGAGCTGCTTGAAGTCGTCGGGAGTGCAGTAGTCGCGCCCCTCGAGATAGGCGCGGGCCTGGGCCGCGCGCTGCAGCATCAGCACGCCGCGCGGGCTTACGCCCAGCGTGAGCTGCTCGGAATTACGCGTGCGCTCGACGATGTCCAGGGCGTAATCGCGCAGGCTGTTGTCCACGCGAACTTTTTCCACGGCGCGCTGCATCACTTCCACTTCGTCAGCTTCCATCACGGGCCGAACCTCGGCGGCCGCGTTGCGCCCTCCGGAATGCTGCTCCATGATCTCGCGCTCGCTGTCGCGCGAGGGATAGCCCATGCCGATGCGCAGGATGAAGCGGTCCAGCTGCGATTCCGGCAGCGGGTAGGTTCCGTGGTGTTCGATCGGATTCTGCGTGGCCAGCACCATGAAGGGCTGCGGGAGCTTGTACGTGTGGTTGTCCACGGTCACTTGCGCTTCATTCATCGCTTCGAGCAGCGCCGACTGCGTTTTCGGCGTGGTGCGGTTGATTTCGTCGGCCAGGATGATGTTGGCGAAAATCGGCCCGGGCTTGAAATCGAATCGCTGCTCGATCTGATTGAAAACGCTGGTGCCGACCACGTCGGACGGCAGCAGGTCCGAAGTAAACTGGATTCGCTGGAACGTGCAGTGGAAGGAATTGGCGATGGCCTGCGCCAGGGTGGTTTTGCCGACGCCCGGAACGTCCTCGATCAGCAGGTGACCCTTGGCCAGCAGCGCCACCAGAGACAGGCGAATCACTTCGTCCTTGCCGCGAATCACGCGCGCGATGGAGGCTTGGAGTTGCGCGATCTGGCTTGCCGTTGCCGTGGTCATTGGGTTGAAAATCCCTATGGCTTCTGCTACAACCGAAGCGGGTCTGTGGGCGATTAGCTCAGTGGTTAGAGCGCTCGCTTCACACGCGAGAGGTCCAAGGTTCAAGTCCTTGATCGCCCACCACTACCCACGCCCATCTATGT
>Ga0210401_10000831_pt1 | contig 37336 bp, 53 predicted proteins | sample IncBWH32MmetaG_FD_150866 | JGI IMG/M metagenome (GOLD analysis project Ga0210401, IMG submission 150866) | Forest soil microbial communities from Barre Woods Harvard Forest LTER site, Petersham, Massachusetts, United States - Inc-BW-H-32-M | ecosystem: Environmental > Terrestrial > Soil >... | reverse complement strand
GTTCGGCGCCCGAGGTCTCAGAGGAATTTCAGGCCCCCCGGTCGCGCCGTCATTCGCCGCGCGCCGTGCGCACGCTGTGGCAGCCCTTACAGAGCGCGTGGCAGTTACTCTCGACCAGCTTCAGCTCCGGATGCTCGGCAACTTTCTTCTCGTGGTGAACCTCGCTCGCCAGGCGGCCGCAGTCCTCACACGCCGGATGACGCGCGAGAAACATGCGCCTGAACCGTTCCCAGTTGGTGTCGTAACCACGCTCGCGCGATGAACCTCGGAAGCGGTCATGCGACTGCCACCTGGTCGAGGTCGCCGCGGCTCGATGCGCCTCGCAATAACCCCTGACCACGAGCTCGGCGCAGCCTGGTCTCGCGCACGGCTTCTTGATCGCCATTGATTACTCGCGCGGATAAATGCGGATGGCGCGATCGCCGAACACCGGCGCGCCGCGCCCATCGTCAATGCGCGATGCTGGATACGGCCAACACTCCACCTTCGCCATCACCCGTTCGATCCTGTCTTCAGGTGGCAGTGAACGCGATACCAGATTCTGGCGCGTGATGCGTTGATCCTCATTCATGCCGATGGTGCGTGACTCGCCGCCGAGACCCGCATACAACATCGCCTCGCGCCACGTGATCGACGTCGACGATGCGCCGCTCGGCAGATCCTGATCTGTTCTGAAGGTCGCCAGCACCTGACAGCCTAAGAAGTTTCCGCCATCGTCGAAGACCTCGCGCCACTTGCCCAGCGTGACCTTCTCGAATGCGTGTGTCGCCGTCACCTGACGAACGACGCGCCAGCCTCGCGAAACATCGGCCGGAAACACATCTACTGATCGATCCGAATTCGCGGCTCGCCGTTGCGTTGCATTCCTTCCACCCATATCGATGATTGACTTCAGCCGGGAGACACACGCGAGCTCTTCCGGCGTTTATCGCCATTCAAGGGAAAAGAGCTTTTTAGATATTTGAAGACGGATCAGGTTACCTTTACAACTACTCGTTGACGGAGAGACCGCTGATACGTGTCAGCGCCGGGACTTTGAATGTCTGAGTCCGATTTCAGACTCTAACGCGCTAACTTCGGATTCCGCAAGCTTTCGGTTTTGGAAACCGAAGCGCCGGATCACGACGGTGCCTACGGAATGTCGTAGTACCAGATGCCTTGTTTGCCCCTGCATGGGATAGCTTCGATCCCTTGCACGTCGCTCAATCCCAACCCGTAACGGGTGATGTGAGTGCAGTCAATGAGCGCATTCTTGTTGTCAAGCGGGTCTAACTCGCGGTGCCAGTCCACAAACGCGGTGCAGATTATCGCCCCACCAACGCGAAGGAAATTCTTGCTGGTACTGCGCTGCGCTTCGGTGAGGAACTCGGAGGCTAGTTCCAAAGCTGCGTTGTCCCACTTGAGAGAAACATGGATGCCAATACGCTTGCCAACAAGCGAGGCGAAGCGGGTATGGGTTCTAGTCTCGATCTTCTTCCACCCAAGGGCTACCCAATTTGCCCAAGGTGGATAAAGCGAAATCACCGGAGTTCTCATTGTTTCCTTCCGTACCGTAGTGCCAGCGGCGATGATTCCCATGGTCACTTCTTGCGTTCGATCATCTCCGCGCCCATCACGACGGCTGGAGCCATCTTGACATCTTCGCCGCCGATCCGCTGCTCGAGCGGCGTCATCGCGCATTCCCGCGCCACGCCGATGATGCGCTCGAGCTCCTCCCTCCGGGCCCGCGCGCGCAGATTCAACACCGTCGACCGGGAGAGATGATATTTCTCCGCCAGCTTCGCCGAGCTGATCTTGCGCGACGCATTGAGGATCGCCCGTCGTGTCGCCTCGTCGAGCCCGTAGCGACCATCGTAAATCGACGGCGCCGGCGTCATCTCCCGAATCGCTTCCCGGTCCGCGCGTGTGACCTTGGGAACGATGCACGGATCGACCGGCTCCGGCTCCGGCTTCGCGCCCAGCCGCGCGGTCACATAGACGCAGGGCTCTTCGTTGGCACAGCGGAGACAGGTCGCGACCGCGTCAATCCAAATCTGCGCCTGGCAGCGATGACCCGACGCCCGGCACGGTACGCATTCCACGCCGACCAGGGAACGCTGCCGCCTCATTGGACAAGGCCTCGCGCCGGCAATGGGTGATGAAACCTGCGCTCATCGGCCGTCGCCTCGGCATCGCGCTCGCGCTCCATCCGCCGGATCGCCATGCCGAGATAGGTCGCATGCGATGGCGTCATCCCGCCGGGCTGAACGCCGAGCGCGTCGCAGATGCGCAGGAACATCCAATAACTCAAACTCTCGCCGTTCTCCCAGCGCCAGATGGTGTTCGCGTGCACGCCGACGCGGTTGCCTAATTCGGCCTGGTCCATGCCCAGCGCCTCGCGCTTGCGCTGGATCGCGTGCCCGATCTCGGCTTCGAATCGCTGCTCGTAATCGCCGCGTTGCCGATCGCTCATCGTTTCGCCGCCTCTCTCAGACGTTGAATTTCGGCGCGAAGCTTCTCGATCTCGTCTTTCAGCCGGCGCCGGTATTCCCGCACCGCCGTGGCGTGGCATTGCCTGCATTCGCGCTGGCCAGGCCGGCGCGGTTTGCCGCATTTGCAAAGCTTCGAAACCTCGCGCCATTTCATTTGCTCGTGCTCCACGTGGCCCAAAACGTTCCTCGTGGAACATTCGGGCCGCGCAACTCAGTGAAGCGTTCCCACCGATGCGTTCTGCTGCGCCCTGATGGCTTCCATGTCCCACGGCCACGAGTCGGGATCGTGCCAGTGGCCCTCGGCGAAGAACCTCGTCGCCGACCACTTGAACCGCAGCGTCGTTGTCGCCGCCGCATACCGCTTCCACATCGCCATCATCCCCAGCGCCGTCGTGCGCGGCTCGACTCCCTTGTCGGCCTCCTGCCTCGCCACATCGCGGATCACCTTGCGCAGCCTGGTCGAGGTGAACCCGCAGCCCTGCATCACCGCGTCGATCGCGAAGCGCGTTGCTCGCGAGTCTTCCTGGGGCAAAGTCTTTTTGGCGCCGCCCCCCCGTTGGGGGGTAGGGGAGTGGGTCATTAACGGGTCAATAACGGGTCCACCTATATGGGGGTGTGGGGGAAATGTCTCTGAGACACTTTTTTGCGTCTCTGAGACACTTTTTTGTGTCTCTGAGACATTTCGGCCTGTGTCTCTGAGACATTTTCCACTGCCCGATGTTCGGCCTTGCGCTATCTTGAGCAGACGTGCGAATTCGGCCGCTAGATCGGACCCCAGCTTCTCGGTGTTCAACTGGATCCCCTGGGCTTTGCGTTTTCCATTGACCTTCCCGCGATCCACGATTGCGACCAGCTCCATCTCCACAAAAATCTGGAAGACGCGCAGCACCGTTCGCCTGTTGATCTCCGTACTGTGGGAGATGAACTCGATCGACGGCCAGCCAAAGCCCTCGCCGTTCATCTGGTCGGCGATCAACACCAGCACACTCTTGGCGGTCAGGTTGCCGAGCCGCGTCGCGTACGCCGGTTTGTACCATTCGTGGCTCAAAATAAAAGTCCAGACTTGGGCCGCGGTTCGGGTGGTTGTCGCCTCGGCTCTGGCGCGGCCTGATGCTCCCGTTCGTAACAGGGGATACACCACTGGCGCCGTCCGTCGGCGATCCGCCACGGCGTCACCTTCATGCAGGTTTTGCAGAAGATCGCTGCCTCGACGGTGAGTTTTGTATAGTGCTCCGGCATTGCAGCTTGCCTCAAAAGAGAAAAAACACCGCGGCGCGAAACGGAGCGGCCAGGACAGGGAATGGACTGGACCGCAGGCGCGCCGCGGGCTTCCCGCCGCGCAGCCGAGAGCGGCGGGAAACAGAAAAGCATCAAGCGATGATGGTCGCGTCGGGAAGGTTCTCGGCCAGGTAATCGCGGATGGCGCCGACCGTGTCCAGCTTCCACTTCTCATCGATCTCGAAAAGCGCGATCATCGGCAGGCTGTCTTTGACGCCCTTCATGCGCAACAGAAACTTCGACTCAACCGGGTTCGCATCGCGGAAGGTTCGCCAGGGGATCAGCGGAATCCCTTCCGCAGGCAGCTTGATCGCGGCCTTCGTGATCGTGCCCGAGACCGCCGTCACTTGCTGCGAGATGCCATCGTCGGCCACGTTGACCGTCGTTCCTACCTCGAGCGTCGAGCAGAGCTGCTGAACCTTCGTGGCCTCGTCGTTAAAGAAAAACGACGCGCGGAACTTGATCAGAAACTCTTCCGGCTTGAGGAAGGTATCGAACGGGAACGGCGTCTCCGTCTCGTGAGAGGCGCGAATATAGGAATGACGATCGCCGAACGCGTCGGCGTTGATATCGATGACCTCGACCTCGAACGGGTCCACGACGTGAACGGCCACCAACGCTCCGTCGAGACTATCGATCCCGGCCTTATATGCCGCGACGAGCGCCGAGAGCGTTACGACCTCGAGCCGCGACGCGATCACCGTCGTCCTCGGAATCTTGATGTAATCGCCGACCGTTCCGTCGACTTTGACGCCGTACGGCTCGCCGTGGATCTCCACGGTGAGCGGGTTCTTCGGCGTCTGCAGCTTAGTTAAGAATTCGAGCGCCTCTTTGATCATTCGTTTCCTCTCTCATCGCGCGAGCTCGGCCCGCGCCTCGGTTCCCTTTGTTACTTCACTCGATGGAGACGGTCGATCTCCGCCGCTATAAGTGCGCCAGCTTTGACTAAGTTGCGGATCGGGTCAGAGCTCGGCTTCCATTCTTTTCGATTAAACGGCCATCCCATCGGAGGCCTCGAATAGTCCAATACTGGTCCTCGCTTAGCCTGAAACGCCGCCAGGTCCGCATAACTAGCGGCTGCCTCAGATAACTCCCCCGCCTCGTGGCGGTCATCGTGGGCAGCATCGTAATATCTCCACGACTATCTGCCGTTCGCGTTCCGCCGCGATCAATTCGACGCCGGTCATCAGTTCCCCACCTTGAACTCGATCGGCTTCTGAACCTCGGTCGGCTTCGGCGACGTCCAGAGCGGCATCTGGCGCGGGTCGCCATCGACCGCGACGAAGCCGCCGCCCTCGGCCCGACCCAGGAACACCTTCGACTTGTGGGTCTCCATCCCGCAGAGTTTCGACGTGATCTTGATCTCCGTCTCGATCACGACGCGATCGCCGTGCGGTTTCAATACCACCTGAATCGTGACCACACGCGCCGGCGACGCCGGCGTCGAGAGGTCAGCAATGTTCGCCAGGGCGCGCGCGAATTCGACCTCGAACCCGTCGACGATTGCGCCCTCGTTGATGTTGCCGATGTTGATCGTCGCGAGATCGCTGACCCCGCGTGTTTCCGTCGTCGTCGTTTGCGTCATAGCCTGGATCCTTTCGAGGCGCGCGATTTTCTTCCCCGCCCCACGATCAGTTGGTGAACCTCGGCCGGAGACAGACGTCGCGGCCTCGAGGCCTTGACCGTGGCGACGCGCGCAGCTTCCGCCTTCACACATGCCGGAGCGTTACAGACAAGCCGCGTCCGATCCGTCCAGCTACAGGTTTCGCCGCCTCCGGTCTGGAGCAGACAAGCGCGGTCTTCGGTACAGTGACAATGGCGACATACGCCCGGCGTTAGGTTCGGCATACGTCCTCCATTGATGCGGCGCGCTCTACGGCCCGGAGATCGGCCTCGGCTTCCACCGCTGTCGAATACGCGCTCAGAATCACGACGCTGCCGCTCCGCTGAAATCTGTAGAACTTCCCGCGATCGGGCCGAGTCAGCATCTCGAGGACCTCGACGGCTATCGTGACGCCGTTCACCGTGATCCATCTCTCGCTCATATCGATCTCGATTCGCATAATCAATTCCTCCTGACGCCGAGCGCGTGATATTCCGCGTCGAGCGAGGCCTCGACCGCCTGCTCCTGGGCTTCGATCGCCCGCTCCAGTGTCTTCGCTGTTCGCCGCCGCGCGCGCTCTTCCGGGCCGACGAGAAACAGCGCCGCGAGCGTGCCGAGAATGATCGCGTTCGCGCCGACTGCGCAACCGATCAGAAACCAGAAGAACCTCATACCTTCGATCGCCCCGCCCGATTGATCGCGGCCACGTGATGCAGAAAGTCGGTTGAATTGAACGACGCGAAATTGATCGCGGCGATGATCCGCTCGGCGATCTCTAGCCGCTCCTTTTCCAATCCGACCGAGCCGGGAACTATAGCGAGTGGCCGACCAGTGCGGTCGAATATCCGAAGCGTGACTGGGAGCTCCGCGGCATTGAACATCCACGGTTCGCCGAAGTCGAGACGCGGCGGGTTCCCGCCCGCCGCGTCTCTCGTCTCCACGGAAAAAGTTTCCTCCTTTCGTTTTGGATTTAACTCAGAACCTGAGCGGTCAAAAGCGGAGCTCACCATCAGCCGATCGGCGAGCGAAAGAACTAAGGACGTCACACATCCCGGCTCATGCGTTATAGCTGAGCCAGGCCAGGCCGCCGCGCCGCATTCAAGGCAGACAACCTGGTCATGCTGGAATCGCGACCTAATCGCGAGCCTGGTCCGCGCCAACGCGCGCGACGCAGCGGCGAACTGGACGAAGAGCGAGGTGCCAGTCTCGTCAGCCGCGGACCGCTCCTCGGCTACGCGATCGAGATCGGCCGCGCTCGGCAGATTGTTCCCGCTCTCGTCGACCACTCCGACGCCAGGCATATCGATTCCCGCGCTAGAGAGCTCCGCCGCAGCGTCGAGGAGCTCGATCGGCGGCGCGGGATAGTACACGGCGTCGCCGGGCTCACCTGGTCGGACGCGATAGGTCTCGGCGATCTCTTCCGGCCGGAAATCTCTGAGCGCTGCGCGCTGCTCGTCGCTCGGCCACATCGCCGCCGCGGGCTCCGGCGTAGCGTCGAGAGACGCACGGAGTTTCCGGTTCAACTCTTGAGTTTCATCGCTCTTCCCATTCGGCAAATACTGAACGTTTTCCATCTCCTCGAAAACCTCCCTGTCATATCCCGGTTTACGTGCCAAAATAGAAACGGGCGACCCGCTCGCGCGAGCCGCCCGAAGTCAACTGCTAAAGATTGAGGTAGATAGATGATTGGTTCACATCACGAGCCGAACACAATAGGCTCTGGCTAGGAACCAATTCGGGGCTGGCGACTTCTTCGCCGTCATCGCCGCCATCTTCCGGCTTGTGATGGCCAAGATCCAGCCGCAAGGCCTTCACTGCGATTACCGTCTCGTGGTAGCCCTTTCCAGCTACGCCGACGACCTCGAAGGTCGGCGCGATCGCCGCCAGCATCGCCCGCTTTTTCTGATTGTCGAGCTTGTTCCAGCGGAGGAACTGGCGAGCAATCGGAGCCCACATCTCAGGCGTGATCCGGCCCAGATCGGGCTTCGTCTTCTGCAACTCCGCGCGCGCGGCCCGCAGCTCCATCTGGAGCTGCCCGTCGAGCCGGGCGAACGCGCCCTCTTGAATCTTCCCCCTGACATAGAGCTCGTGATTGCGTTCGATGGCGCGAAGCGTTTCGGCAATCTCGAGATTGAGCCTTTCCAGCTTTTGCTCGCTCGAGCTTTCGGCTTCCGCCGCGGCCTGAGCGTCGATGATTTCGCTTAACAGTTTGGGGTTAGAGAGCCGGTCGGAGATCAGCCGATCAAGCATCGGCTCGAGAGTCTCGCGGCGAATCCGGCGCGTGGAACAGGTTCCGTTTTTCACGTACCAGGTTCCGTTTGCATTGCGCGAACCATGGGCGCCCTGGCAAACGTAATAATCAGCGTGAAAATTGTTCGCCTTCTTGTTGGTGTATGAGACCGTGATCAGGCGCCGGCCACAACCGGCGCAGCGGAGGAAGCCGCGATACAGGAAGAGGTCTTCGACGCCTTCGCGGACACGAACTCGCATTTCTTTGCGGAGAGCGAGAAGCTTCTGCGCCTGGGCGAAGACCACATCGGAGATCGGCGCGTCATCGAACATCTTGATCCTCTCGCGCTCATCGATCGGTATCGGCTCGCGCCGCTGATAACGGAGTTTTCCCGCGCGCTCGATGCCGGCTTCCGGTCCCCAATACACATTCCTGTCCGGGTTCACCCGAAGCCGCGAAACGTAATAGCCGGTGTAAATTTCATTCTGGAGGACGTATTCGATTGAATGAAACGGAACGCCACTCTCGCGCGCAAGTTGGGCGAACGACGAAAAACCTCCGTACTCGATGAACAACTCGAAGAGACGCGTGACGCGACCTATAGTCAGCGGGTTGACGCGCAACCGGTTCAACTTACCCGCCTTGTAGAGCTCTAGCCCAAAAGGAACAGAATTCGCACCGCCCACCCACTCACCGCGCCGCCGCTTGCCCGCCTTCCCGCTCACCGTCCGGTCGCGGATCAGGTCGCGCTCGTAATCGCCGAACGCAAATTTCATCGTGCCTAAAAGTTTCTGCGAGGAGTTACTGAAGTCGAGCACGGTGTCGAGGCAGTAGAGCTTCACGCGATACGTTTCGAGCATCTGCAGGACCGCCGAGTCCGCGCGGCGCATGAGCCGCGATTCCTCCTTGATCACGATCCCATCGCATTGGCCGCTTTTGACGATCCGAATCAACTCCTGGAACTGCGGCGAGCGACGAACGCCGGCGCCGCTTATGCCCTCAATCTGGATCCGCCATTTGATTTCCAGCCCGTAGCGGCCGGCGATCGTCTCGCATGCGTGTTCCTGCGCCGGTATGCCGCCCTTGTCATCCGCAGCCTGGTCGTCGGTCGAGACCCTGATCAAAGCGATAACCGACTTACGCTCACGCTTGCCTGCGCTCCCTGTCGTTTTCCCTGTCATGTGCTTTCTCCCCTGTCGCTGGTTTCTTGCGATTGAAAAACTTTCTCATCGCACTGAGAGCCTCGCCATCTTTTCCGTCTTTCAGGTCACGGTCGATCTGATCGAGCTCTTCAGCTTCTTTTTGCGCGATCTCGAATGCCGCTCGCGCAAGCCCTAAGAATGTGCCACCTCTCGTCGCCATCGGTTTCATCTGCTCCTCGGCTACCGGGTTAAGCGACCAACTAGGGTTAGGTGGTAATCCTACACTACCGGCTCCCAGTTTGCCATTTACACGTCGTGGGATGCACCGGGCGACCGTGGCGCATCTCTCGGGTTTCGACCGAGGCGTAAGGGCCTGATTTTGAGGCCCTCCGCCTCGTGCTAGGGAAAATACCAGTAGAAATTTTAGGCTGTCTGTGCACTTTTGCTCACTATCGCGGTATTATTTCTGGCAAGAGGCGGCCTCGTTACGCAATTCTCTCGATGACGACGGACTCGAGTGTGACGGGCTTTTGGGGCTTGTCCTGCGCGCCGCGCGGTACCTTCGATATACGGTCCGCGACGTTTTGGCCCTCGACCACCTCACCAAAAATGGTATGTTTGCCGTTGAGCCACGCAGTAGGAGACAGGGTAATGAAAAATTGGCAGCCATTTGTAGTAGGCCGGTTTAACCGGCCATCTGAACCATCCTCCAAGACAAAGCATCGTCTCTTTAGCAACCGGCGAGCAGGACCCCAGCGGCTCGGCGATCGCGTGATCGAGGGGTTCGTCTGTGGCATCATCGCCATCGCCGCTTTCGATGACGCGGCCGTGCGCATCCGCGGCCCCATCGCCGACCGCGTCATTGACGCGCTCATCTGGGGCATGATCGTCGCGGCGGTCTTCGGCGCCGCGGCCCTGATCATGAGCATGTTTTGACCGGCGAACACTGGGTCACCGACGAAAACGGTGAGCCAGTTTTCGAGCCCGACCTTCTCACCTGGGCGCGTTGGTTTGAGAAGACGGAGAACCGCCGCGTGGCCTTCGACGACCTCGGCGAACTGGGCCAGGTCTCGACCGTCTTCCTCGGCCTCGATCACAACTGGCAGAGGTTCTTTGATCCGCTCCGCTATCGCCCCGTTCTCTGGGAGACGATGGTCTTCGGCGGCCCTCTCGATCAAAATCAGGTCCGATACGATTCGCGTCAAGCCGCGATTGGCGGGCCACGCTTGGATGATCGCGGCGGTGCGCGCCGAGGCGGAAGTGTGGAGGAAGCGATGACGATGGGACCGGGAAAGTATGACGACCTCTGTACGAAGGCGCGCGAGGAAGCCAAGGCCGCCGGCGTCCTGCTCCTCGTTATCGGCGGCTCGCGCGGCGGCGGCTTCAGCGTTCAATCGGTCTCGGTTGACCTAACCACGCGGCTTCCCGCAATTCTCCGCTCGATCGCTGCGGAGATCGAGGCCAGCTTCGGGAAGGCATAGCGAAATGAAATGTCTGCATTGCCAAGAGGAGATCGTCGCGGGCGATCCGATTCTCCCGTTCAATAACGGCGAGGTCGCGATGCACCGCGCTTGCGGGCTTCGCTCGATCATCGGCTCCGTCGCTCATCAGATGAAGACCTGTTCCTGCTTCGTCTGTGGCTCGAGCGATGGCGACCCGGAAGGAATGACCCGGCGCGAAGCGGCCGAGGCCGCGCTCTCGCTTTGGGAAACAACCGCGAGACTTCGCCGAACGGCGCGCGAGGAGGAGGAAGCGTGATCGCTTTGCATATTTTTATGAACGCCGAAGAGATGGGCCGCCAGTTCCCGCCCGATCGGAAACTCATCGAAGCACAGAAGGAAATCTCCGTCGGTCTTTTGCAGCAGGGAACAACCTCCGGCCGCTCGACCGTCTCGTTTATGTTCGAACTTCCCGGCGGCGAGATCGTCTTCGCCGAGACCAGTCTCCGGCTTTTTCTCAGTTGCGCTCAGGCCTTCGCCGCGCTCGAGGGATGGCCCGGCGAAGAGAAAAGAGGCCGGACGCAATGATCCAGCTAACTGAAACCGAACGGCGCGCGCTCCTCGGTCTGGTCATCGAGTACGTGACCGCGTCGGCGAAGCCCGGCTCTGAGCTTCCGCTCGAATTCACCATCCTGGGCAGCAGCGCGCCGGCAACGCTCGGCGTGACGACGCTGCTCCAGATCCTGGTAGATGCCAATAACCGGCCGCCCTCGATCGCCTGCCCTCGCTGCGGTGCGGTGTCCTATAACCCGCTTGATGTCGAGCGCCGTTACTGTGGCGCCTGCCATCAATTTCATTCGATGATCGCGATCGAGGAAAACTTCGCGCTCCAGCGCTGGGTATACGGCGTCGTCCACGGCGAGCCGGAGCCCCCCGGCGATTTCCTGAAGGCCTTCGCCGAGAGCATCGTCAGGGCCGACCCGGATAACTTCGCCGACCTCCGGCCCGCGCTCAAGACTATCTCCGCCCGCTTCCCGAAGTATCAATGTACCTGTGACCAGCGCGAGGAGGCGAAGCGATGAACAATCTCGACGATCCAGTGGTACGCGATTTTCTGAAGCAGTTCGGCGAGCGCGGCCTGCCGAAGATGATGGAATCCGCGATGTGCTGCGTGCTGGGCAGCGACCGGCCCGACCCGAAGTTGTGCCTCGAGATCGGCGCGGCCATCCTGCTCGACAAGCCGCTGATCCTTTGCCTTCCGCGCGGCCGTTCCATCTCCGTCAACCTGCGAACCTGCGCCACGGCCATCGTCGAGGTCAATCCCGACGGCTCGATGACTGAGGAGCAGATGGACGAATTCGAACGCGCCATCGAGCGCGTGATCAAACACGATCCGAGGGTGAAGCAATGACTGAGACGATCGCCAAAGTTCATTTTGGAACCATGCCCCGCTCGATGGCTAAACTCCCACTAGCGCGCGGCTATCCGGTCCCATGGTTTGTTGCATGGCACGACGGCCAGCCTGAGTTCCGCGCCATGGATGGAGACAAATTCATCCGCGCAATCCGCGAATCACTGTGTTGGGTTTGCGGTGAAAGAATGCAACCATCCAAATGCTTCGTGGCCGGGCCGATGTGCGGCATCAACCGCACCAGTTCCGAGCCTCCGTCTCATCCTCAATGCGCGCGCTGGAGCGCCCTGAACTGCCCTTTCCTGTCCAATCCGCTCATGGCGCGCCGCGAGGACGAGACGGTCACCAACCAGAGATTTCGCGATCAAAGCGCGGGCTTCGCCCTGACCCGTAATCCCGGCGTCACGATGCTCTGGTTCACGCGGTCGTATGAGGTATTCAACGATGGCAAAGGAAGGCCCCTGATCCAGATGGGCGCGCCCCTGGCTGTCGAGTGGTTCCGTGAAGGCAGACCGGCGACCCGCGATGAGGTCCAGGAATCGATTGACACCGGTCTTCCCTCGCTCCAGGCCCTTGCCCGCACAGAACGGGGGGGCATGGAAACCCTGGGCCGCTCGGTGGCGCGCTTCGAGAGATGGCTGCCGGAGGCGAAGCAATGAACTGGGAGCTCGAAGTGAGACGCCTTCAGAAGGCCGCCGTGGCCTCGCGCTGCTCCCTGCCCTACGACGAGGGTGGGATTCCCTTCCGGCTGATCGCCTATCGCTGGGACGGCCGCAGCGATGAGGTTTTAAGCATGAACGAAGGCCTCGACGATCGCGGGCGCGCCGCGCTCCGTATGCTCGCCGTCGCCTTCCGGAAGCTGAAGCCCGCCGCCGCCGTCCTCCAATCCGACGCGCGCATGTGCGATTCGCTTTACTTCAGCGCCTATTTTCACATCTCCCGCCGGACCTCAGCGCCGAAGCCTATCAGGCCGAGTACTCCCGCATCATCACGAGCCGCTACGACGGCCAGATGGGAAACCTGCCCCGCGAACTCTGGTACGACATCATCTTCACCGCCGTCAAAGGCCCCAGGGTTCTGCCCTTCATGGTCTCCACCAAATATCGCCGCGCTCTGGATGCGGACCGTGTCGAGGTCATCGAGACGACCGAAACCGGCGGCGGCTATAGCGGCGCGGAAATCTACATCCTGCCCGATTGGTGGGAGAGCTCGCGCGCGGTTCAGTAACGAGGAGGAGGCGAAGCGATGAAACTCTCCGATGTTGAACTATTCGCGATTCTCGGCGAAGACGAGTTTGGATCCGGCGAGATCGGACTGAAGCAAGCCCTCGCTCCGGCCGGAGTGGTCGCGATGGTAGCCACCCGCCGCGATAAGGTCGAACAGTTTTGGGCGCAGTACGAAGCCCAGGCGCGCCGCTTCGGGAAGCGCATCTCGCTGGTGCGCTTCGTCGGCATCGAAATCCTGCGCGTGACCGAAAACGGCGAGTAGCGTCCGATAATGCTTTATTTGTCCACTGGCAAGGAGATTGCTTATGGATTTCAAACCCTTCAATCCGTCGAACGACTTCGAAGTCAGGGACCCGGTCGGCGAGGCCCTCATCAAGAAGATCGGCGACGAACTCCGCGCCGAATTGCCCCCCGGCGATGAGTGGGGCTTCGCCCTGTGGCTCTTCCACGAGGAAGACCTCTTCTATACCTCCAACTGCAAGCGCGAGGAAGTCATCAAGGCCATGCAATCGTTTATCGCCAAATTCAGGGAGCACTGACTATGCCTTCACCGTGGCGCCACGCGCTCTGCGCACCCTGCTATGAAGCCCTCGAGCCCGGCCGCAATCCGGTCGCCCTCCGAGATGCCCAGGTCGAACTCTGCTGCCGCTGTGGCCTTCTGACCGTCTCCGGCATCTACTACCGCGCCGACCCGGAATCGCTCGCCTGCAAAGGCGTTCACCGCTCAGCTTCTGAAGATATCCACATCCTCCTCGGCATGATGGGCCGCTGGTATTTCGAGAAAGCCGACGCGCCCGGTCTCGCCTGGTCAGGCTCCAGATGGGTTCCCCACTACCGCGGCGTCCCGGCCTCCTCCGTTCAGGTCGCCAATTACGCCAGGCTCGACGAGGCTACCGAAGAGGCCGGCATGCGCGGCTTCCGCGTCCTGGTCCAAAAGAAACCGCCGCGGCCCTCGCACGCCGAGCCCTCGCACGCCGAGGAGGAGTGAAGCCGCCCATGCCCCTGACCATTCCCCGCGTCTATCCTCACGGCTTTCCCCGCTACTGGCGCGACGAGGCCTCCGGCGTTCTCGCCGCCGCCATGAATGCCTATCTCGACCACCGTATCGATGGCGCGCCGCTCACCCGCGAGCAGTTCGCGCTGGTCAAGGACTATCTCATCTACTACGTTGACGCGCCCGTCTGGCAATACCCCGAAGCTGAGCGCGAGTACAAGGCCGCGCTGCTCCAGTTACGCTTCGAAGCCTATCTGATCCAGAACGTCGACGACGCCGTTAACTTACTGGAGCATTGCCTCGATCTCGGGCTCGACCCGCTTTGAGTCTCAATTGCACTAAAGGTTTGGGGGGGCAGGTTCGAAGGAGGCTTGAGTTCTCAGATCATCCCCCCGAGGGGATCAGAACCGGAGGCCCCCCAAAACACCAAACCGGAAACGAAAGGACAAAATGAATGCTGTCGAGCTTTCTAAAATATTGCGCCATCGGGGAGCCGCACAGCGCGACGCGGCCGATGGCGTGAACCCTCTCACCGCAGCCGAGATGGCCGATAATGCCGAACTGCTGATCGTTCTTGCGCGCATTGTCGAAGGCAAGGACATCAGCCGGGCTTTCGGCGCGCCGGGCGACTGGGGATATAACTCGCCGATTGGCCAGGCGCTTCGACAGAAATCTCCTACGCTTTAAAACTGGCATCATTCACATCAATTGAAGGGAGAGGAAACATGGAGTTGAAAGACATTCTAGGTTGGATCGATACGCGACTGGCTTCCCTTACGGAAGCGAAACGGATGATCGTGGAGAATCAGGTACGCCGCGTCATCAAACCAAAGCGGACCATGAGCGCGGCGGCGCGCGAGAAGATAAGCGCGGCCCAGCGCAAGCGCTGGCGGCGACAAAGAAAAACAGTGGCCGCTTAAAACAATCGCCCGGTAGCAGACGGAGTCAGCGTCGAGAGCCGGGCGATTTTATGTCGGCCTTTCACCATGTCCTCTTCGATGCGGTATTTGTTGCGCCCAGCCGGAGCCCAGAGCCAGACGTTCGGCCCATCACGCCGGAGCGCGCCGCCTTCCGGATCGGCGTCGATCAGATTGCGGAGATAACCTAACTGCGCCGAAGTTACGCGCCGCTCGTTCCCTGGCACTCCGTCCTGATGGCGGGCGAAGATCGAGTCAATCAAATCAAAAGCGGTCATCGTTCAGCCCTTAGTGAACATTGATATCGTAGACCTTCAGAAGCACGCGCGAGCCGCCGCTCGTCGCTAACTGAGGCCCGGTTATGACTTCGACTGAAATACTGTTCAGGTTAGTCCCGATCGGCACGGTTGCCGTATAAGTCGCCGAGGCCGTCGTCACCGCGGTTGATAACATGGTAGTGCTCGCGCCGCCGATCGTCGCCGTAATGGTCGAAGCGTTCGAGGCCGCCGGGACAGTAAGGTCCGCGGTCACCGATAGCGTCATCACCGCTGTGGTGACATAAGGCACGAACCCGGAGAAGACGCAGTCGGCGTTAGTCTGCCCGGCGAGCGTCGTGTTCTGCGCGTCGAGCAAAGCGTAAGTTGACGGATTCCCGTCGTAGGCATAGGTCGGGTTCGACGTCGCGCGGGTTCCCGAATCGGCGTAGGTGTTGGGCCGCTGCAAGGCCGAGGAGCCGCTCGTCGGCGTGGTGATCGAGCCGATATAGAAGCGGCCGATCACACCGACGAAATCGCCGAGGTTCTGCGTAGCTACCGGAGTGATCGCGCCGCCCGCGAAGGTCGGGTCGGCATAGTAGACGTAATAAAGCTGACCTTGAACGAGTGCGGTGATAGTAGCGGCTCCGCTGGGAAGGCAGGCGACCGAGAGCCCGCCCACCGAGGCCGTGAACGGCCACACGATAATATCCGCGCCCGTGCCATCTACAACGGCAGACAAGGTGCCAGGAGGAGCGACCGGCGGATCGCCGGAGATGGTCGTCGAAAGCGTGATGCTGATCACTTCGCCCAGCGCCGTTACCCAGCCGGAAGTATTGCCGCTCGGCCTCACGCTCCTGATCTGGAAGTTATACGTCTGCCCGGCGATCACTCCGGAGACGTAGTGCTCGAAAAGGCCCACGGCGACCATACCGGCGGCCAGCCAGGCCGGAGCGCCAGCTAACTGATACTGAATCTCGATCTGCGTTACCGAGATATCGAGCGGCGCATTCCAGGAGAGCAGCGCGCGCGGCGTCACGATGCCATCCGCGCCCACGATCGCCGTCGCCGCGGAGCTCGTAACAGTGAAGAGCGTCGGCGCGGCCGGGCTCGAGGGTATCTGGCTCGCCGCCGCCGGCACGTCGTAGGGAGTGAGCTCTTCGGCGATCGACCATTCGTAGATAGTCGGATCGGTCTCGATCGCGGTGATGGTGGCGGTGATCGCCGGAGTCTGATCGTCCTCGCCACCCGCGCGGTTTTTTACCGGCTCGACAACGAAGTGAATCGAGTCGACCTCGAGGACTTTCGACGACCAGCCGAGTGCGGCCCAGGTGAAATTGAAGACGTCGGTCGGCTGCATCTGCGCCCATGCCGCCAGCGCCATCGGAAAACTCCCCGAGCCCTGGAAGCGGTTCCGCATCAGACAAATTTTCGCGAGGCGTTGGGCCTGCGTAATCGAGATCACGCCGCGGAGCCCCAGCTCCTTGGGAAGCTGAACGCCGCCGTCCTCGGCAAGATAGAGGTCGGAGGTATAGCCGTGGCGAACGTCGGCCGCATACTGGGGAAAGTTCGTCGGCTGCCACGCGAAGGGCCACACGTTTGAGCGCGTTCCGTAATACCAACCGTTGGCGTCGTACAAATTCCCGGAGGTCGCGTACGGATAATTCGGCGCGATGTAGGTCCCGTTGACCCGGTTAAACAAATCCTTGAAACTGCGGTTCGGCGTCCACGTCGGCGCGTCGATCAGGACCGAAGAGTCGAAGCTGTAACTCGGCCCCTGCCAGTAAGCGGGCCAGATGAACCACTGGCCGCCGATGCGGCTCAAACGGCCCTGCGCGCTCGGCATCATCAGAGAGAGTTGATCGCCGGGAGCGGTGGACGAATCAAAGTGAATGTTCTGCGGGTACTGCGGCTCGTTGCCCTGGCTGGTCAGGATAAGTTGATCGCAGACGTTGGCCGCGGCGATTAACTGCGCCGTGTTGACTGAGCCCGCGTCGCCAAGGCCGAAGGTCGGATCGGTGATAACATCGGCAACCTGAAGAGCCCAGTTCGTCGAGAACCCGGTCGCCCCGCTCCTCGGATCATAGATCGTGTCTTTGCCGTTGACTGTGATCCGTATCTCCGGCGGATTAGTGAACAGGTTGGTATCGAAGCCGACATTGAGATAGAGATACGCCACGCCGCTCACGTTCGCCGTCGACGGCCAAACGGAATCGTTCGCGCTCAAACTCGCCATGTAATCCGATGGGATCTGATCGCCGAAGCGGGCTTCGCAAAATACCTTGCCTGAAAAGTTGTAATGAGCGCCCGACGGCCCGATCCCGTAGCCTGACCCGAAGCCGATCTGGGTCGGGTCCTGGGTATCGGCTGCGCCCACGCCGCCGAAGACGTACAGGCCCTGAATCTCGGCCGTCGGTGCGGTCGTATAGCCGGAGCCGCCCGAGGTGACATGGACCGTAAATACAGGCGAGGAAGGGGTGCCGGAGTTAGTCGCGTAAGCCGCTGCGCCCGATCCGCCGCCGCCGTAAATCCTGACCCGCTGGCGCGTCGGCTTGACGTTGGCATAGCCGGAGCCCGGCGCGGTGACGGCGATCGCTGTAACGGCCCCACCGGAGATCGTGACGACTGTCGTCGCCGGAGTCGCGACCGAGCCGCATCCCACGTTGGCCGTGTTGCCGTCCTGCTTCCAAAACACCTGGCGGCCGTCGAGGAAGACGTTCACGAAGGCGTCGATCGAGTGGGTCGCGACCGCGATGATGTAGTTGTATACGAAATTGCCGCCGGAGCCGCCCACGCCGGTCGTCGACTGATAGATGACCACGCCGCCCACGCGCTGGGTCCCGTAGATGATCTGGCGCAGGCCTGCAGCCTGGCGAGTGGAAATATTCTGGCCGCGGTTCGAGGTCAAGGCGTCGGCCAGGGCCCCGGCTTCCATCGAGACGCCGCCCGCAAAAAGCCCGATGATGACGCCGTTCAAAATATTGATCGTCGCCGGATTGAAGACGGCAAGCAGCGCGGGATTGAGAAACAAGGCCGCGCCGATAGCAAGATCGGCCGCTATCATGACCGCGCCCGAAATGGCCTTAGACATGCCATGCTCTTTCGATCGCTTCAATAGGAAGCCGCTTCAGGCCCAGCTCGCCGACGGCGACCACGTGCCGGCCGGAAAGATGGACGAGCCCGGAGATCGAGCGCGCCGTCTCGCGGCCCGCGTCAACGACGATGACCAGGTCGCCGCGCTGGGCAAAGAGCGGCCACTTCCATTCGGCGAGGCCCGCGCCTTTGGCGCAATACGCCGCGGCGTCGGCGATCGTCGCGCCGCCGGTCACGGTTTTGATCAGCGCCAGGGCCGAGGCCTCGTCGTGATATTTGCCGCGAAACTCGGCTGCGATATCGACGCCGGTCATAGCCTCGATCCCGTCGGCACAAAATAGCGCGCAATCGTTCTCGCCCCAGACGAACGGACGCGCGGCGCGCGCGAGCAGAAATTCATGGAAAGAGCGCGTGGCCCAGTGTTCGATTCTCTTCATAGAAATTACGGCGTCCATTTCAGGGCTTGGTCATTGAGCAGCTCGACGAAAACGAAGGCCGTGTCATTGGGAAAGTAGAGGCCCTGGTCGGCGGCGGTGTAGCGGCGCATATTGGCGCGCTGCAGGTTGGCGAGTTTGTTCTCGAGCTTGAGCGAGATCGCCATCTCGTCGAGCCCGATCTGAACCACCGGCTGGTCGACCGTGCCGACGAAAAGCGGATACGGCGTGCCGACGATCGCCATGGTCTGATCGAAGGCCGCAAAGTAAATCGCGGCCGGCGCGCCGATCTGAATATCGGTTAACGATTCGGCCAGGAGGCCGGGATCGATGCCGCTCAGGGTGACGGTGGTTCCGTCGGCGCGGAGCTCGGTCGACTCGGCCACCGCGCCGATTTTTCCGAGCGAGCCGATGCCGCGGTAGGTGTTCCCGCCGTACACGAGATTCCCGAGCCCGGTCCAGACGTATTCGGTCGTCGAGCGGAAGGTGAGCGCGGCGAGGAAACCGGGCCGGACCGGGCTCCCGAGAAGCGAAGAGAGCATCGGCGAGGAAACGTTGCGCGTCATCTGACTTCAATCGCCGCGAAGCTGATCTGGGTTAACTGGCGCGGCGAGGCGTGCCACTGGCGTTTGTTCGTGGCGAGGCGGAAGACGCCCTGAGCATTGACCAGGTGAATCGCCGTGCCGTCTGCCGGCGTCTCGCGCAGCGACGGCCAGAGCGCAATCGTCGCGTTGCCGGAGGAGTCTGAGTTAACCTGGGCCGTAACTTGATGGAGCCGGTACCCGACCTGAAGATAATCCCCCGGATTTAGCTGGCCGTATTTCGACGCCACCCAGCCACGCGTCGAGAGCGCGATCGCGCTGACCGCGTTCAAGCCCGTGCCGGCGGCGACGACCGGCGCGCCCTGGGCAACGCCGCTCGGTTTCCGTCCGAGCGGGTCGCCGAGTTGAAACACGTTCAGCATGCCCTGAAGACTTGCCAGGAAGGCAAGCCAGGGAAGAGCGCGGGCCCGGCTCATCGGCGGGAGCTCGATCGACATCGTCCAGCGATCCGCTCCGGGCCACTGCTGAAGCTGGCTCTGCGACGGAACGAAGGGCGACTCGACGACCGCGACCGAGTCTTCCATGCCGACCGCGATCGTCGCGGGCGCGGAAGGCGACACCGGCATCGTGACGGCGGTGTAGACGTTCGCGCCCAGCGTGATCGTGGCCATTTAGACCGCCACCGGCCTTGCTGGAACCGCGCCAGAAGTGGCCGCCGCGGCCTGTGGCGCCGGCGCAGCGGCCGCCGGAGGCGGAAGCAGGGCGACCGGCCCGGTCTGGAAGTTGTAGACGTTCTGGGCGAATTGCGACGACGCCGCCGAGACGGCCGCGGGCTCGGTAATCCCCTTCGATTTGAGGATCGCCTCGAGGCCGGGCAGGACCGCCGACATGACCAGCGCCATCCTCTGAACGCCCGAGAGCGCGGCTCCGGTTGATAGCGAGACCGTCGCGACTTTCTGGATTCCGACGATCGCACCGACCACGAGATTGTATTCCGGGCCGAACGGCGTCAGAGCGAGAAACGGCTCCGCGGCGACGGCTTCCTCCTCGACGATGGGCGCGGTGTGAACGAAAAAGTTTCCAACCTCATCGATGAACCGCTTGAAGCCAGATTCCGGCTTCGCGGCGACTGGTAAAGTCGTAGCCATAAATTTCCTCTCGTTTTCTTGATTCGGGCGGAGACCGCCGCCCGCGGCTATTTCGGGATGGTGCTCGGGACGGTGCTGGCAACGAAGGTGTGGAGAAGCAAAGCAATTCCGCTGATGATCCCGATCAGGACGCCGACCGCGCCAAGGGCAGCGACTAACAACTGCCAGCCCTCCATGCGGCCGCTCTTCGCGCTCTCTATCCGGTCGAGGCGGCTCACGTTTGCCATGGTTTTGTCCTCGACGTTTTTCACCATCTGGCCGACTTCGGTCCGCGAGATGAATTTCGTCGCTTGATCGGCCATGGTGCCGCGAATCTCGTTGACCGAATCGAATCGCTTCTCGTTGGCGGCGTCGGCCTTAGCGATTGCCTTTTCATTGGCGGAGAGAATGACGTCGATGGTCGTCTTCAGGTGGGCAACTTCCGAGTTGACGGTCTCGTGAAATTCCGACGAAATCTTCGAATGAGCGACGACGTCGGATTGAGCGTGAGCCAGCGTGTCCTGGCGAAGAATCTCAAAGCGCCGGTCGATGTTCTCGTCGGCCTTCTGGATCGCCGCAGCGTTGGCGGTCGATAGTATCCCCGCGCTTTCCGCCGCGGCCTCGATATGAGTCAGCAGCGTTTTTTCGAGCGCGATCAATTCGCTTTTGTGACGATCATCGCGCTCCTTTAGAACCGAGACGAGATACTCGTGAAGCGAATCGAGCGTCCACTCCGTGTGGTTGACGATGCCGGGCATAACTAGACAGCCGTCCGATGCTGAAGGGAGATCGCGGAGAGGAGCTCGGCCGCCGCGCCGCCGGTCCCGAGCACAGTTAGTTGAGCCTGAATGTAATCGACGTCGACCACGCTCCAGTTACTCGGCGTTGCCGGCAGATTCTGGAATGCGGCCGGAATCGCGTACACCACGCCGTCGACCGAGATCGAGATGACCGAATGCGTCTTCGCCACCGGGTCCGACTTGTGGGTGATCGCGATCAGATGGGGTACGTCCGGAGTGAGTGCGGACGCCGGAATCGTAACGCCGGTATCGACCCACGTCGGCAGCTTGGGCAGCGCCGGAGGAGCCGAGTCGACTTGGATCATTCCCGTCGCGATGACAATCTGAATCGATCCGTCGAAATGCCATACCGTGCCGTCGGCGAGGCGGATAATCCGGATCAGATCGAACTCGCGGATTTGAGCCGCGCCCAAGTGATCGATCGTCAACGTAAAGGTTTCGGTCGTAACTCCGAAGCCCTTGGTAACGAAGTTCGGGCGCGGAAGGCAATAGGCTTCCATCGTGGCCCACGCCGCGCCGTTAACGCCGAGCAGGATGCCGCGCGGCGCGCCGGGAACGGCCGTCATCAGGATGTATTCCTTCGGCATCGCTCCGCCGATCAAGGAGCCGTCGAGTGGGTTATGATCGGCCCAAAGTTCGGATTCTAAGTTGATATCATTGATTGGCTGTAACATACTATTTTCCTCTCTTCTTATCTGGTAACGCGCCAGTTTAGTGTGGCCGCCGCCGGTGTTTCCGTAACTCCGGGACAGTAAGCGAAATTAACGTTGCCGGCAGTCGTCCATGCCACGACTCCAGCATTGGTCCCTGCCGGCGCTGCGCTGAATGACCACGCGATTGCGTCCGTTGCTAATACTCCTACCTGAGGAACGGTGACGGTAGAACCGCACGCCGGAGCAGTGATAGCGGCTGTCGTCATTACGGCCTGACCAGAGCCGATGAGTATCGCGAAACTGGCTGTCTGTGACCCCTCGGTTACTGAAGCCCCGCGCTCTAACCTCGCATCGCCTATCACCCACGTAAAGGTGTACGCGTTCGGGTTCGCGAAATATTGGATAGCGAGATAGTTACTGGTGGATGGGGCTAAATTACTGTCCCCCGGAAACGTAATAGCTATGCGCCGGTAGCCCGTCGCGGAAGGATAAATAACGGGAGCGGGCCACCCCGTATACACAGTTGTACTCCACGTTTTATTTGCCTGTAAGTAATAGATCGTACCTCCGTTGTAGTGAAGGACCCCAAACGTGGGAGCCGTAGCACTGGGGACCGCCGTGCCTTGATATGTCTGCTGATAGAGAAAACTCAAAGTGAATGTGTCCGCCGCTGCGAGAGTTATCCCCGCAGCGGGGGTGAAATCAATTCGCGCGTTGTGAAGGAAGCCACCCGGATTAAGAATATTTTGACAGCCCTTAGCGGTGAGAGTGTTTCCCGTTTCAGGACTAAACGTGTAGGTGCTATTTGGAGTCACGCCCCATTGGCTGTTCGCGCACGTATACGAACTCATGATATTGAACGGGTCCATATTTTGACCCGATGTAACCTTCCATATGTTGCCCCGGCTCAGGGTGCCCGTTGTGTCCGATCTATACACCCCCCCGTGGACTTTCACCACTTTTGTTACCGTTCCGATGGTTGAGCTAGTATCGCTCCAAGACATCTCTGGGTAGCTCTGCCCGTATAACGGTTCAGTAGTAGCCGTGGGAACGTTTAGCATCGTGTTTGAGGCTGAAGGCACATGTAAAGGCTCCATTGGTCCGTAAGCTATACTCGCACCGAAGTCCATCCTCGGTTCACTTATCTCCATAACTACGCCAATTGGTACAGTGCACTTAAACACGACGGACGACGATATACCGGGGAGTGTGACCGCCATCCGATGGTAGTCCGTGTCGTAATCGGGCATCACAGTACCAGCCGCATATAGCGGGAATGGTCCGATTACAAGAAGCGACACGAAGTTACCCCCACCTAGAGAAAGGTCCCATAGGCCGTCTAGCGGGTTGAATTGAATATATGCACCGTTATAGGAATAGAAACCACAATTAATGGAAGTTGCGACGGAAGCCGTGGTCACCTTGTACTTAATTGAGAACGTATAGGCGGATCCAACCGTCATTCTATCGGGAGCAATCTGATAGCTGAACACATTAGCCGAGCTGGCAGTATTGATAAGACTATATGCCTCGCCATTGCTGTAGGTCGACGGTGTGCTCGCCGTCGAAGTTACGGCATACGGATCGCTAATTGGTAGCGCTATATTTGCACTCGGTCCACTTATAACCTGCCACACCCCGCGAGAGCAGCCCGAATTTAGAGAATTAGTTTGAACGGTCGAATTTACTAAAGTTCCAATGGCATTTATAGCCGTTCCCCCCAAACCCCCGGAGTCTATCCTGTATCCTGTATTTGCTGTCTTCAATTTCACCGTCGCAGACGAGCCCGTTCCATTAGATGTATCTTCCCACATAGTTCCAATACCCGTACAAGGCTCCGTTGCGCTGGTGATATATGGGCCTAAGTGATGAGTGGAAGTCAGAGCAGGTTGCATATTAAACCCGCCCGTCGACGGTGGCGCTCCGAATTCGGCAGCAACCCTATCAGCGAAAGCAATCTGGGTGTTGCCGTTGCCAACGTCCGAAGGGTGAGTGTCACCGCTAACTAGCGGCGAGGTATGGAAGTTAGCATTGGCGAATTCAAAACCTGTATAGTCGTCCTCGTCTGCGCAATAGACCCAATCGGGGTTGGCCGCGCAAGCCGCGAGCGTGGCGGCCTTAAACGTCGCCCACGTGGTCGCGTTATTATTCGTACCGCTGCCGCAACCTGCCGTAGCAGCATACGTTAGAGTGCCGACGCCGGAAGCGCACGCAGCGGGTTCTATAAGCAGGATAAGCGGAGTTTTTGTGGAAACCGCCGCGCCGACGAACGAGGCGAGTTGGGTAGCGTAGTTCGTATTTGATTGAAGTACATCGTTTGTTGGTCCACCGAAGATAACAAAGTCAGGATCGACGGTTGATCCGGCGTGGAAGATACTTGTGTAACCAGCCGACAGAGGACTCGCCGCCGTGCCTCCGGGGGCAAACCGGGTCGTAAAAAAATCAGCCAACAACGAAGACGGCTGCGCGCCGAACATCATCTCGATACCCTTATCCGCGAAACCCGTTTGGCTGCCCGACTCGTAGCCCTCTATATAGGCCACCGTTGTACCCGACGTGAGGGAAAGAGTGAGCGTATGAAACACGTTGGGGTTTTGTCCTGTTATGTCATAGCTGAGCCTGTAGTTCGATTGCGTCCCATTGCAGTTCAAAGCCGTTTGAGACACGCCGTCGAGAGTAACAGGGATAGAGGTCCCATCCGTCTCTTGGTCGTAGACGAGATGAAAGTCTGAGGTCTTGAACGTAAATGTGAGCGTCGTAGTTGCCCCGGCGCACCGATATCTCAAATATGCCGCTCCATTGAAACCTTGTAACGGGCAGCCTGTCACTCCGTTACCGACGCGGGAATAAGTGGAACTCGACGCTCCATAGACGGCCTGTAGAGACTTCACGAACGTAGGGCCAAAGCTATCGTTAAATGCTTCAATGCTCGTCCCGTAATAGCCCACGCGTACCACGCGATGACTCGCTTGCTGGAGTCTCGTCAAAAGCTGCTTTGGGATATTGCCATTAACTTTGAACTGCGGGCCGGTTACCGATTGGTCGCCTGTGATCGTTTGTTCGTTCACTAAGAACTGCGCCATCCCGGTAGAAAGCGACGGCTCGGCGATCGTCTGGGAACCACCGGGCGCGAGGACGGCCGCCCCGGAAGTAGTAACGGCCCAGGTCGCGCCCGGCGTCGGTGTTACATTCGTGCTCCCCACTAATGCAACGTATGCCGTACCGGAGAAGGTAACGACCTGACCCGCGGTATAAGCCGTTACCGAAGACCAAGCGCCCACAAAATTCAGTGGTGCCCCGGACGGCCCCGTCGCGCCCGCTGGACCGGTTGCGCCGGTCGGCCCGGTCGGGCCGGTCGGCCCCGTCGGCCCTGCTGATCCTGATGGGCCGGTTGCGCCGGTCGGCCCGGTAGTCTGGACTACAAGTCCGGCGAGGTTAGGAACGAAGAGATCGAAGTTACACGCGCCGCCGTGACCGCCGGTCGGAGCGGTGCACATCCCGCTCGAGACGGCCGTTCCATATCCGGATGGTTGAAAACAGGAGTAGCCGGGACCGAGCTCGCTCGCGCCGCTTATATTGTCGGTGACCGTGACGGAAAAGCAGACGTTGACCGGAGCCGTGAGCGCGGTATCGGCGAGGTTGATGGTAAACGCGCCAGCCGTGACTAAAGCGGTTACGGGAAGAGAGATCGCGTGGCCGTGACCGTTTACCTGATAGCCGATCGGCGTCCCACTGTTATTGACCGGAGCAAACGCAATGGTGCCGTTCGCGACCAGCGTCCCGGTCGAGTCCGAGGTCGCCGTGCCGGAAACTTGAACGTAGCCGGTCGGTGCCTGAGCGCGGGCGGGCGAAATGAGCGCGAGGAATCCCAAGGCCGCGGCGAGCGAGGCGATAAATAGCTTTTTCACTTTGATATCTCCGGATAAGGCGAAAACGGGCGGGAAGGCCTCAAGGCGCGGCGCAGGGGTTTTTGGGGGGTGGTAGAGCCTCCGGGAGCCCACGAAGGGCGCCCAGAGGCGGCTGCGGGCCACGGCGGCCGGGATTTTTGAGCGTATCCAGCCGCCGAGGCCGGTTTTAGACTTTGGCGGCGGAAGCGGCCGGTGGCGCCGGCGCGGCCGGGAGCGAAGCCGCCGCGGTGGCTAGGTTCGCGTTGGCGGTCGTGATCAGCGCGACCTGGGCTTCGATCTGGGCCGCGGCGTTCTGGACGGCTGGATCTTCGCTCGCGGCCAGGCCGCCGAGCGCTGACTTGATCTCGGCGGCGGCGGTGTTGACGTTGTTGGTTTCCGTGGTGACGGCGGCGGTCAGATCGCTGACCGCGGTGGTGAGTGCTGTGAGTCCGGTTGACATATTTTTCATCTCCAAGTGAAGTTGGGCGAACGAGCCCATGATTTCGGTGAACTGGTGATTGTTGAAAAGCATCTTCCCCGCGCCTCCCTGAAGCGGTTGTCGCTATCGGCCCATCGTGGGCCGGCGCGCGCTCATGTCTTTCTGAGCCGCGATCGATCCGGCGGCGATGCGCGGCGCGGCCTCGAGAATCCCGCGCTGGACCGCAGCCCTGGTCGCGGCCGGGTCGGCGGCTCCGCGCGCGTCGATATTCCATGTGTGCTGCGTTCCGCCGAGCGAATCATTGGGAACGATCCGGCCCGAACCCGACGGAACGAAGAGCTCTGGGCCGCGCTCGCCGACGATGGCCGGCATGTTGGTCGAGAGATTGCCGCCGGAGGCCAGGAACGGGAGCGCACCTAATCCGGCCTGGACGATCTTGCCCCACACGGAGCCCGCCAGAGAAGACATCGAGCCTCCGGCAACGCTAGTGGCGAGCGAAGCCACGCCAGATCCCGCGGCATTCATCGCCGCCATGCGGACCCACATCGGATTCGCCTGCGTTCCCAGCTTGCCTACGCCAGAGATGCCGAAGGCCTTGGCGATCGAGCCCTCGGCCATATTGAGGCCGGAGCCAGCGACGCCTGTGAAGATCGACTTGCCGGCCTCTTTCCATTGACCGCGCGCGTGAGGCTCGGTGATGGTCTTGAGGATCGCCCCGTTGATCGAGCTCGTAGCCTGGTCGAGAGTCTCGCGGATGTGCGCCGGCATATCGGTAAACTTGGCGACAAGTTCCGACGCCGAGTCGCGCAGGGCCCCAAGAGCGGTTGCCGAGCGCACCGCGGCATCGTCGAGCTGCGCGCGCTCGCCCACGGTGGCCGAATGTTTCTCAATCTCCGCCAGCCCGATCCCCGCGCCGGCGTTCTGCGCCGAGCCCAGGGCCGCAGTCCAGTTAGCTGCCGAAAGCTGATGCAGCGCGCTCATGCCCATAGCCGCGGCGAGCGCGGATAACCGGCCGCGCGCGGCCTCGATCCTGATGGCCGCCTCGCCCATGCGTTCGGCCGCCTCAATCTCTTCCGCGTTATTTTGGAAACTCTCGCGCGCGGCCCTCTGCTGCTCGCGGGTGAGCTCAGACGCAGCGCGCTCTCCCTCAACAAACGTGCGGGTGATCTCCTCGGTGATGCGCGCCCCTTCTGCCTTGCTCGCCAGGTCGGCTTCGTTCGACCGCACCATTTCTTCCGAGATACTGTGTTCGAACTGTTTTTGCTCGGCGGCGGCGGCGGTGTTAGCTGCCTTGCTGGCCGCCCTGTAAAAGTCCGAACCTTTGGTCGCGGTGTCGGCAAGTTTGCGCCAGTACTGCGCCTCGTCGTAGAAGCTCAGAGTGTGGATGGCCTCGAGCTGCTCGAGCGTCTCGCGCGCTGCCTGCATGCGCTTTTCGCTCGCCGCCTTCGCCTCTTCCTCATTCTTGTGCTTTGCCTCATCGCCCCCAAGCTGCCCCTGTAAATCAGCGTGCGTATCACTCACTGAGGTGAAATCGCTCATCCGCCCCAGCGAGGCGGCATAGCCCGTTACATCCCGTATGCGCGAGTCTTGCGCCCACTCGGCCGGGGAAGCCCGCCGGGCGCCGGCCTTGAGCTTTTGCGCGGTTGCAAGCTCTCCACGCGCCCACTCGAGCTCGGCATCTATCGATTTCTTCCGGGTGGCATCCAGCTCGCGGCGCGCGCTGTCGATCGTCTCTTGTGTGGCGCCGCTCTTACGCATGGCATCGAGCCGCGCGCGGCCATTCACGTCGGCCTTGTCTAAAGCATCTTGAAGACCTTTGGAATGCTCGGTAACGTCCCCGGTCCCCGCCGTGCCCATGAAGACGCGGCTCATCACGCCCGGCTCCTGTTTTTCTAAGACCGCTCCAATTTTCTCTAGATCGGCGCGCAACTTTTCGCCCAGCGTATCGGCCGAGAGGATGGCCTCGTCGATGGCCAATTTAATACCGTTGTGCGGCTTGCGCTCGAGTGTGGCGATGGCCTCCTCGAGCTTGTCATTGGCGACCTGCATTTCTTCGTTGGTACGCCGCAGCGGCGCCTCGACCTCGCCCCAGGCGCGCGCATTTTCCCTCGCCGCGTTGCGCGTTTTTTCGACGAACTCGACGACCTTTTTCCCGGCTTCGAAGATCGCCATCCCGATCGCGAAAACCGCGACGCCATTGAAGGCCGCGCTCATGGCCGAGGCTACGCCAGGGAGCCCGGCGACGAACTTCTGAACATGCCGCGGAAGGTGGATCCCGATCTCTTCGCCCAGGACCATGATGGAGCCGCGCGCCTCGTTCATTTCTGCGCGCGTAGCTTTCCCAGTTGTCTCGGCCTGCCCCTTGAGCTTGTTGAGCTGCTTCTGCGCGTTGTCGAGGACCTGCGACCAGGAAGTCGCATCGGCCGTGAATATGAGTTTTACTTCGCCCGCGACTTCAGCCATGTTTCCTCCAATAGAAAACGCCGCCCGGAGGCGGCGTTCGGTAGTTCACAATCAGCTTTTTAGTGAATCGCGCTATAGATGATGGCGACGATTGCGGCCGTGATCAGGTTCCCGAGAACTATAGCGAGAAGCGCGCCGCCGAACGTGAGCGGCTTTGCGGCCTTCGCTTCCGGGGCAGCGGCGGCGGCCTTACCCGGTGCCGTCGTCATGACTCCAGAGTTTTCCGGCTTCAACATATCGAGAAACGTGCTTCCAGGCTTGGTCATCGGGCCGCCTCGATCGCGTTTCCCAGACTCTGATGAATGACCTTGCAGACAGGTTTAACCTCGCGACGCAGCCAATTCTTCTTGCTCACATAGAGCGGGTTATTTTGGGAATCAAGCAGAACGAGCTGGTACACCACCAGCGTTCCCATCAAGGTGCCAGGGACCTTCTCGTACTCGGTCCGGATCGTAAGCGAATGCGGGGTCGCCGGGTTGGTCACAAACGCTGTCCCAGGACATTCCTCGCTGAATCGACGAACTACCTCCCACACTTCAGAATGCTCGTAAACGCTCGTCGTCGACGCGACCGTTCCGATCACTACTGGACCGGCCTTGGTCCCCAGCCCCGCTACGCTGGATGCGCTGTCTGTTTCCTGGCTAGATGTCACCAGCACGGTCTGCGCCTGGGCGGCCGGCAACATGATCGCAGCAAGGATGATCGCGAACGACTTAATCATTGACTTACCCCTTGTCCCCTCAAAATGTGGAAATTAAGACAAGGGTAGGCTTATTTCGGGACAAAAGCCAGCGATGGCGGTTACAACTTTAGTCCTCTCCCGCCCTCTCCGGCCGCGAAAGGGAGCTTCGACTTGAGAGATTCGACCGCCGTGGTTGTAGCCAGGGCCCGCGCAGTTTCGAAGGCCGGCCGGATGAACGGATAGGCGGGAACATCCTCCTCCGCGGCTTTGCCCGGCCCGCGCGTCCGATTCCCGACCACTTTGGAATAGCCGCCCCTGACCAGGCGGTGACCGTATTCGAGCCAGCGTGCGACGTGGATCGTGTACCGGCCCGGCTTGATGATCGCCGCCGGCAGGCCTTCGTCGGTGATGCCGAAGGCGATCTCTATATCGCGTTTCAGCGCGCCCGGCGGGATGGCGTTGCCGTGGATCTGCGGGACGCGCTCCGGAGCCCGCTCGGCGACCGCGGCGCGGAGGACCTCGCCGCCGTCCATCAGCGCGTCGTGAATCAGCTTGTGCGCGACTTTCGGTTTGAGCGCCTCGAGCTTGGCGTCGAGCTCCTTCAGGCCTTGGAACGATGCGGTGAATCCACCCACGATGAGCCTCAATTCTTTTCGACGCAGTGAGCGAACATGGCGCGGATCCCGTCGGCGATGCGCTGGCGACGTTTCGCGCTCAATCTCCGCGGGAGCGTGCTCGGCCGGTCGTCGTTCTCCGGCGGAAGCAGATCATCGAGCAGGATGCGCTCTCTCGGATGAATCTGCGAGAAGTTGATGATGTCGGTCCGGAGGAGCGCGACGAGTGTGTGCGTTTCGCGCCTGACCGCAGCGTATTGCTTACACAGCATGGCGAAGAGGCGCGGCGTAAGAGAGAAAAACTCCTCTTTCGAGAGGCCGAGCCGGACGCGCGCGAAAGCCCAGTGATCAGCCCAGGTCATGGGCTTTACGTTTCGCTCGCGGGCGCCTGGGCCGTGGCGTCGGGATCGGCCTCGATAGGGCCCGGCTGTTTCGTAGCCTCCGGGACCGCCTCGGTCCACGCATCCCCGATGGCCGCGGCAACGGCGAAGACGTCGGCGAGCTTGAGCATGCGGCGCGCCTCATCGAAAGCGATTTCAGGGTGAAAGGTCCGGACGCCGGCGGCAAATAAGGTGCACGTGTTCTCGAGGTTCAACTCGCCCAGAGCGACGAGCAAATTAACGCGATTCGGAAGCTTCGCCCGCCTGTAGACATCATTGATGGCGTGCTCGGCCTCTAACAGCGCCGTGATATCGAAGCAGAGGTCGTATTCGCGGCCGCCGACGGTGACCGGCGTCTTAGGCAGCGTGGCGTCGGCAGAAGTGCCGGCGATGGTTCGTTTGATCATGATTTCCTCTTAAAAAAAGACGGGCCGCGGGTAGTTTTCTTCCCCAGTTCGCGATTCCACGGCCCGTTTCAGAAGGAGCGAATGGCGAGGCCGCGCGGGTTACGAACCAACCACAAGCGCGACTGGGCCGGAAGTCTGGAGGTTGAGCGAGAATTCCACTTTCTGGGTCGGCTGGACCTTGAACGTCGAGCCCTTCACGTAAGCGTTGAAGGTGTACTTATCGCCCGCCGTCGTCTGCACCGGAGTCTTCGGGAGTACGAAGGTAAAGGCCGTCAGAGCACCGCTTTGATAAGCCGCTTCAGCGAGGACCTGCCCCGCGTCAGAGCTCACGCGATTTCCGGTGATCGAGAAGGTGGCCGCCTTACGGATGGTGACGAGCTGCTCTTCGTCTGAGCCTGAGTCAAAGTTCGTAGTGTCGACGGTTTCCCATTCCGGACGGTTGAAGGGAACGTCGGCGCATTCGCCGATTTCGGTCGGCGTCGCGCCGATCGAGAGTACCGATCCGCGCCCTGCCTGTGCTTTGCTTCCTGTGTAGGTCATCGCCGATTGCTCCTTTTAACTTGTGGGTGGGTTGAAGTCGACGTAAAACTCGACTAAGTGGCGGAAGATGCGATCTTCCCCGACGAAGTCGAGCCCCGGATTGATGAGCGTGGTCGCGGTGACGACCGTTCCATCAGTGAGAGTGGCGGCCCAGCCGTCGAGCGCCTTGATGATGGCCAGGCGAATCTTGGCGGCGGCGGCGTACGTGAGCGCGTGACCGTTCAGCTCGACGCGCGATCGCGTTTCATGTTTGCCTGAAAACGTGACCGCGTCCGAGCCGCCGACGAACGTGTAACTAGCGCAGGGATAGAGAGAGAGATCGTCGGGAGCGGCGCCGGCGAAGATGTTGCCGCCTACCAGCGCCAGGACGCCAGCATCTGCAGCCAGGCGCGCGAAAAGACCTTCCTGGATCAACTAACTGCCTCCGGAGTTGACTTCGAGCGCGTAGAGGAGCAGGACACGGTTGCGTTCCTTCACGTTCTCGACGTACTGAACCGTGAAGTAACGCTCGCCGTAGATCACGCGATAGTTGGCGCGCGGTTTGAAGGCCGACGAGTAGCGAATCTTGATGACATGCGAAACCTCGCTCACGATCTGCGCGGCCTGCGAAGTTTCCCGGCCGCCCGCGGTATAGAGCGCGGCCCACACCTGGCCGACCACGTTCCACGCGGCCGGGCTCACTGATTGCCCGAAGGTGTCTGGAACCGTCGACGCGGTTTCGATGGTGATGAAGTTGTGGAGCTCGCCCGGCTCGATGACCAGCGGGTCCCTCTGGCGGAAGATGACGACTTCGGTCATAGCCTCACAGCCTCAAATCCCGGTACGGATAGAGCAGCGCCTTCACGCCGAAGGGAACATCGTTGTTGTCAGGCACGCGCTTCTCGTACCAGGTGGCGGCGAGCGCAAGGATGGCGAGCTGGACAGACATCGGGATAGTCCCGAAGGTCGTCGTGACGAGGCTCGCGCTATGTGGCGCCATGGCGGCGAGCGTGGCTACGCCGTTCGCGTCGACGGAGAGGATCGACGTCACGAACGGCGCCACGCCATCGGCGGCCTTCGGGATGGAGATCGGCGCGCCCACGTCGCGCTGAAGAAACCCTGCCGAGGAGGTAAGAACGGCCGAGCCCGCGGTGACCGAGACCATGATCGGGCCGGAGTAGCCGGTCACGTAATCGACCTGGACGGCGTTCGCGACTACGCGAGCCACCGGCCACATCTGGCCGAAGAGCGGCATGAGGCGCGCCGGCTGCGAATCGAGATCGACGATGAAGTCAGTGCCGGCCGCCATCACCTGAATATTGCCGTTCTCGTCCTGATACTGGAAGTTGACGACCGAGCGAGCGATCGGCCACGGAAGCGCGACGGCGTAACGAATGCCGACCAGGACCGCGTTCGAGCCCGAGACGAACGGCGAAGAGACGCGTTGACCGGCCATCTTGAAATCGACGTAACCGGGGAAAAAATCCATCAACAATCTTTTGGTCTGGAAGACGAAGGCGCGCTCGCAGAAGGCCTCGGCCCACTCCCGCGCGGCTGATATCAGCATGGCGAGCAGCGAGGCGTCTTCGTTCGCGTCGATATGGCCGTAGCTGATCAACTGCGCCGTGGTAACGGGCTCGAGCGCCGGCGGCGCGATGGTGAGAAGCGCCACGGCCTAAACCTCGCCTTCCGGCCGCTGGTCTTCCGGGCCAGGCGCGGGAACGTAATCTGGATCAGCTTCGAGCCTGATCCGCGGCACCGGCTGGCGCGCGGGCGGTTTCTTCCGCGCAGGATCGATCTTGCCGCCGGCCTCGACCACGGCGACGGCGACGCCGCTCGCAATCCAGGCCTCGGCGAGTGAGTCGAAGACGTCGACTTCTTCGCCCGGCCGGAAGGCGAAGTCGGCGATCTCATAGCGCGGATCCGCGTGACCGGCGATCGATTGAATCATCTTGATTTTCATTCGAGAGAACTCCGGGGAAAATATGGGGAGAAAGGCGAGGCGAAGCCGCCCGCGATTTCGAGCGGCTCCGCGCGTCGCGCTTTACGTGGCGGAATTCTGCCAAGTAGCGACGGGGTGAGTGCCGGCATCGATCAGATTTCCATCGAAGCGGAGGAAGCCGAGGAAGCCAACCTGCAGGTAATCGGCGTAACGCTCGACCAGCCGCATGATGGTGACGCCCCCGGCGACGCGGCGTAGTTTGTAGGTGCTCATATCCCCGAAAAGCATCGGGTAGGCGGAGGCGGCCATCGCGGCCATGTCCTGGTTGATGATGTACGGCTTGTCGAGAACCGTTGCCGGGAAGCCGCCGCCGAATCCGGCCGAGATACCGGGCTGCCACAACGGACGGTTGGATCCGTCGACCAGCTTGCGGAGAATCTTCAGCGTGGAATCAGCCCACATAAATTTCGCCGAAGGCCGGTCGCGATAGGCCGGATCGACGGAGTGAAGCAGGTTGACGAGGTCGGCATATCCGGCGGAGGTCGAGGTTCCGACCGCGCCCTGCGTGTTGAGGCCCGCGGCGATCGCGGCGGTCACGATTCCGTTCGGCGCCGTGGTGCCGACGCCGACTGTGCACTGGTAGTTGACGAGACGGCCGAGCCGGGTCCCGAGCTTGCGCGCGAGATAGGAGTCCATATCGAAGTAGCTGTCCTGCATCAGCGCGAGCGGGACCAGGATTGTGTCCGACGTGCCGATGAAGGCGTTGAACGTCACCTGGCCGAAAGTGATATCGGTTTCGGTGAGCTGCGTGTTGATGGCGAGCATCCGGCCTTTTTGCGCCGTGTCGTTATCAGTCGGCCAGGGGAGCGGCGCGCCGGTGTCGGTGGTAAATTCTTCTACCACGCCCATGATGCCGCCGAACCACTTCATAGCTTCCTCGAGTTTGTCTGAGAAGCCCGTCGGGATCAGGTAGCCGCCGCCGGTCGTCGTGATCGTCTGAGCGTTTCGAATTCCGAGGCTGTCGAGCCCGATCGAGCGCGACTGCATTAACTGTTGCTCTTCAGGCGCCAGCGCGCCGAGGCCGTTCCGGAGCCACTTGGCGAAGGCCTTCGCGTGAGGCGAGTTGTCTTTCTTGTGTTTTCCGCTGAAACGGCGTTGCCCTGCCGCGGGAGCTTCAGGATCGGGATCGAGGCTCGCGTCGGCGAAGGCGGGAAGGAGATCATCCTCCGCGATCTTGCCGAGGCGCGTGTCGAGGACGACGAGCTGCTCTTCGGCCTTGATGGTGGCTTCGTTCGATTCGGTCTCGTCGACCATCTTGGCCCACGCGGTTCTCTCTTCGTTGGTGAAACCGCGCTTGTCCTTCTTGGCGGTCTCAATCATGGCGCGCATCTGGGTGGCGAGGCGGGCCTGGGCTTCACGTAATTCCTTGGCGTATGCCATCGGTGTTTCTCCTTGTTGGGATTGCGCGCCCGCCGCGGCCCCTGGGCCCCGGTTGCTCTTCGCACACGAAAACGCCGTCGGCCGACGTGGCCGATTGTTGGCGGTGCCTTCGTTTTTGAACTTGTTCCGGTTAGTTGCGGCGCGAGGCCATCTCGACGAGCAGGAGCTCGGCTTCGAAGATGGTCAGATCGGCGGCGGCCAGGTCGGCGACCGCGGGAACCGATGAACGAACAGACTGCGGTATAGCGGCCGACTGGGTCGATCCGGCACACTGGCAATTCTCGGCGGCGCAATCGGTCGCGTCACAGCCGCGGCATTCGCATTCGAGACAGCGCCCGTCAGAGCAGGGCGCGCAATAGCAGGAACACATCGCATCGCCGTCTTCCGCTTTCGGCGCGGCGACCTTCAGCGACTCGGGAACCTTCTTCATTCTCTTGAGTGCCTGGAATCCGCGCGCCAGCGCCATCGCCGCGGCGGTCTCTTCCTCATCTGGTTCTGCGATCGCGGTGGCCAGGCCCAGCTCGAGCGATTCCGAAGCCGAGAGCCAGCTTTCCGAATCCATGAGCTCCTTGGCCTTGGCCTTCGTCACGCCGGCGCGCGAGATGTAGGTCTCCGCGACCGACGCCGAAACCTTGTCGAGCGTGTCGGCCATCTTGCGCATGTCTTCGGCATAGCCGACGCAACTTGACCAGGCGTTATGGATCATCAGCATAGAGCCCGCGCCCATGACCCGCGTATCACCCGCCATAGCGATGATCGAGGCCGCCGAGGCCGCGATCCCATCGACGAAGACGTTCACCGGCTTACCGGAAGAGCGAAGGATGTTGAAGATCGCCACGCCCTCGAATGCATCGCCGCCCGGCGAGTTGATCCGGACCGTAATCGTGTTGAACGGGCCCGCCTGGTCAATCTGATCCTTGACGGTCTTCGCGGTCACGCCGCCGCCGGTCCACCAATCGACGCCGATATCTTCGTAGACGAGGAGCTCGAGCGTTCCGTCGGCCTGAAGCGCGGCGCGGAATTGAGGTTTCAGCTTGGGTCGGTTCTTCATCGAAGGCCTCCGGGTTAGCGCGCCGAAATCAGCGGGCCGTGATAGATGAGAAGAAAAGCCAGGAGACCGACCCAGAACATGTGAAGGCCGATCGCTTGGAGTTTCGGGTTGTTCGGTGGGTTGGGACTCGAAAGCGCGTACATCAGGAGTCCGATGATCGAGATCAGAAGCGGAAGGTAAATGATCATGTTCGTTTCTCCTTTGTTTAGCCCACGAGCTCGGCGACCAGCGCCGTGTAAATCCGGGCGGTGAGATCGGTCGCGATCGCGTTCGCCTCGGCCTTCGCCCAACCGGCCGACGCCGCGGCGTGTTCCTTGGCAAGCCGCGTGGCCGCGGCCTCATTCTCGACCTTCATTTCCTCGTCCGGCGTGTAGTACATCGCCATGATGGCTTCGCCCATCGAAGCGACGGCCGGCTGCAGCGCGCGATAGGCGAAGACCTCGTCGGGCTTGGCGCGGTTCACGATCCGGCCGACCGCGTCGCGGAACAGACGCCGATAAGCGCCCTCGATCCGCTCGCGGCGAACGTCGGTGATAACTTCCTCGCCTTCGCCCGGCGTGGCTGGATCCGTAGCCGCGGCGGCGTCGCCGGGTTTGGCGTCAAGAAGCGAGGTCAGCGGAACCATGTTCAAAGGCGCCAGGCGAATGTCGCCGCCCTCGTCGGCCGGGATCGGATTCTCGCGCAATTTGCGGAGCACGTCGTTCGCGGAATAGATGGCGGCGTTGCGGAGCAGCGTATAGCCGGTCGTCTGCGAGGCGAAGTCGCCGCGCTGGAAGGCGTTGAAATCGTGCTCGCAGAAGTAGGGCGCGGCGAGCAGCTTGCGGTTGATCTCCTGCTCGATGCGGACCGCCCACATGCGGAGACAGCTTCGGATGTAGTCGAGAGATTGGTGCTCGATGTTATTGTTCGTTGCACGTTGTAACGACTGGAGCAGGTGCATCGGCATCCGGTAGAGCGCGGCGACCTCTTCCCTCTGGAAGTTGCGCGTCTCAAGAAACTGCGCGTCGTTCGGATTGATGGTCGTCTGCTCCCACTTCATGCCCTCCTCGAGCACTAATGGGCGCAGCGCGTTTTCTCCGGTGATGATTTCGCGGATTGACTTCTTGAGATTCTCGAAGGCTTCGGTCCCGAGCGTGCCGGGATGCGAAAGAACGCCGGAGGCCTTGGCGCCATTCGCGAAGAGTTGAGCACCGAACTTTTCGGCGGCCAGGGCGATCCCGAATGCGTTCTTGCACGTCCCGATCACGCTCATCCCGACATAGCCGTCGAACGAAAGCCCGGAGATATGAAGAATGTTTTCCGGATCGATGTAACTGGCGAGCCCGTCGTCGGTCGCCGTGGTCGCGTACATCAACGTCTTCTTGACCAGCCCGGTCGCGGCCACGCGCTGGGGGATCAGAACCGGCGAAGTCTTTTCGGACGGCAGCGGGACGAGCTCCGTCGCGCGCGCGGCGCCGTCGCGGCGGATGTAAGAGTAGGAATTTCCCCAGCCGAGCACCGAGGCGAGCATCGTTCCGCGGAAGACCATCGCGGTCATGTTCTTGTTCGGCGAGGTCTGAAGCATGGGGTACATGCGGTGTTCTGTGGCTTCCCGGATAGACCCGTCGGGAAGCCGCTGCAGAACCGGGAGCGGAAGCCCGGAGAGATCGGCCGAGATGTTATTGACGCAGGCGTAAGCGGTGGTAAGCCGCATCGCCTGCTTCTCGTTCACCATCACGCCGGCGTCCGACTTGCCCATGCCGAGCGATTCCATCAGCGCCGACCACGGAAGTAACGGCTGCGCCGGGTCCTCCATCGAAACGTTGCGGATGCCGACGGCGCGCGTGATCAAGCCCATCAGATTTGCCCTCGTTGCTGCTTTTGTTCCGCATGAGAGCGGGCGCGCGCGATAAAGCGAA